>OGXX01001861.1_pt1 | contig 20422 bp, 16 predicted proteins | sample 1576301 | NCBI WGS metagenome assembly OGXX01 (sample SAMEA3541469, study PRJEB24748) | human gut metagenome | biome: human gut; feature: human-associated habitat; material: faeces | place: China | collected 2012
AGGAGTGTTTTCCTTTTGTCCGTTTCAGACTGAACACGGCTTATCAGCCCTTGATTTTCCATTCTTTCCAGCATCGTAGTAAGAGATGTTATCGCTAATCCGCATTTAGTCGAGAGTGACCTGATTGAGATACCATCCTCCTGCCACAGCACATAAAGAATACGCCCCTGGGCTCCATTAAACGCATCAATATTCTTTTCACTGAGAATCTTCTCGAAAATCCGGTCTCCAAGCTGTTTTATTTTGGTGACAAGAAATCCTCCATTCATTTCCATACAAAAGCTCCTATATAGTAGTTTATTAAAAACATACTATATAGGAGCTTTATTGTCAACAGTTTATATGTCTTAATAGGTAAATTCCGTTTTTTTCAATTCTCCAAACTGGAATTGTTCGAGCTTTTCAAATACTAACGTCCTTAATTCTGTTCAATAATTGATTTATAGTAGTTACCAAAGTCAGCAAGTGAATTAACAATTGGAAGCATTTTTGTTCCGAGTTCCGTTAAGCCGTATTCAACTCTCGGTGGCTGCTCATGGTAATCGTGGCGATATGCCAGCCCATCACTCATCATTTGTCTTAAACTATCTGTCAAAACCTTTTGTGAAATACCATCTATACTTCGTTGTAGCTCATTGAATCTCCATGGACGCTCTTTCAAGTTACGCAAAATCAGCAGTTTCCATTTTCCGCCGATAAGAGATACTGCTGTTGACATACCCTGTTTATGAAAGCTGCGAATTGCCTTCTTATTAAAGTGTCGCTCCATAAGCACCTGACTTATTTCCTTGCCCGACTGCATTTTATGCCACTTTCGGATGCACTCCCTGCAGCATGTTGCCGGATTGTGTCCAACCCTTTTTCAGATTCGTGATTTTTTCAAAATCCGGCTTTATAATCAAAAAAGTACTCATCTCAGACACCTAGTATCTTTTACGCAAAAAAACCAGATACCATTTTCGAATGATATCTGGCTTTTCTCTTCTTATACATCTCTTATCAGTCTTTCGTTTCCATAATAACAATCCGACCATTTACAAAACTGATCTTCACTTCATCATCCACAAACTGGTTGCTCACCGTCAGACTGTCGCACGGCATCAGATCATGATGATTGAGCGGCCATTTCGTACCCTCCAAACTGAAATCATAAATCTCACCTTCCAAAGAAAATACAGAAAGATATGGTCCGTATGCTTCTGACTTTTTCAGCACACAGGATTTATTCGTTACCCAGATTTTATTTTTCTCATCCAGAATGCAGGCATTTACTCCGGCATCACATGCCACACTAAGTGTCTGGACATTCGCCCACAAATGATCGATTCTTCCACCGGTTGCCCCAAGAAGGATCATCTCTTTGCTTCCCAATGTAATTCCCAGCCGAAGAGCAATCTCTGTATCCGTCGCATCCTTAACCGGATTATATTCCCGGATCGGAATATTCGTCTCCTTGCGATAGTAATCAATCACCTTTGGATCAATACTGTCAAAATCCCCAACAATATACTGAGGCTCAATCTTATGGTTATACAGATACTCAAGCCCCTTATCTACTGCGATAATATAAGCCTCCGGATTTGCTTCAAGAACCTTCTCTGCAAATCCCTCGTCAAGCATTCCCCCACTGATAATGACTGTCTTACTCATAATTCTTTAAAATCTCCATCAATTCTCTTGTGTTTTCTCCTGCATTCCCTTTGAATACAGCTGATCCCGCAACAATCACATTTGCTCCCGCATCCAGTGCTTCTTTCACATTGAATGCATAAATTCCTCCGTCAACCTGGACATCAGTCTCAAGTCCACGTTCATTCAGCATTGCCCTAAGTGTTCTGACCTTATCCAGCATCTCAGAAATCAGCTTTTGTCCGCCAAATCCCGGGTGGACTGTCATCACAAGGAACATATCCACTTCACCAAGGAATTCCTTCAGGACCTCCACCGGTGTATCCGGTGAAATTGCCAGTCCTGTCTTCATGCCACACGCTTTGATCTTGTCCAGAGTCGCACGTATATCCTTGCATGCTTCATAATGTACAGTAAGAATATCCGCTCCTGCCTCTGCAAATGCTTCCACATAACGGATTGGTTCCGTGATCATCAGATGCGTATCTATCACCTGCTTTACCGCCGGTTTGATTGATGCAAGCACAGGCATTCCAAAAGAAATACTCGGTACGAACACGCCATCCATCACATCAAAATGTAAATATACCGCTCCATTTTCCTCTGTCTGGCGGATACCTTCTTCCAGATTACAAAAATCTGCCGATAAAATAGATGGTGATAATTTATATTCCATTTTAGTACCTCCTTTTTTCCTTCTGTTCCAGTTCCCGATACATCTCGCAATAATCTTCATACCGCACCGGATGCACTTTTCCCTCTTCCAGAGCCTCTTTTACCAGACACCCCGGTTCACTGATGTGATTACACCCCTGAAACCTGCAGCCTCCCTGATACTGATCAAACTCCGGAAAATAATATTTCAATTCTTCCTTGCCAAAATCATTGGTATACAGTGACGAAAATCCCGGTGTATCCATGATATAGGAATCCTCGTCGATCGGGATCAGTTCTGAATGGCGGGTAGTATGTTTTCCCCGCTCGATCTTTCTGCTGATACTTCCGGTCTCCATATTGACATTTTCCTGAAGACAGTTGATCAGAGAGGATTTTCCAACTCCTGAAGGTCCGGCAACAGTTGTTGTCTTTCCTTTTAGTGCCTCTTTAATCTCCAGAATATTTTCTCCTTCTCTGGCACTTGCAAAGATCACACGGTACCCACAAGCCTCATACGTCTTCTCCAGAGACTCGATTTCCGGCTCATCTGCAATATCCTTCTTGTTGAAACAGATAATAACCGGAATCTCCTGCCGCTCCATCATAACCAGAAACCTGTCCAGCAGATTAAAATGCGGATCCGGCTTCTTCACTGCAAATACAACCAGTGCCTGATCAATATTTGCCACTGCCGGTCTGATCAGTTCATTCTTCCTTGGAAGGATCCGGATGATATTACCGGTCTTCTCTTCTGCATCTAAGATCTCATATTCTACCAGATCTCCGACCAGTGGTTTAATCTTCTCCTTACGGAAAATTCCTTTTGCTTTACATTCATAAATGACAGATTCTACTACGTCATAAACGTAGTAGAATCCTGCAATCCCTTTTATAATTCTTCCCTGCATAAAACAGTCCTTTTAATTTCCTGTATTGTTGCCGTTATTTGAGTTGTTACCGGAATTATTGCTACCCGAATTGTTACTGTCGGATCCACTGCTTGCCTGTGAGCCATTGCTTACATACAGTGTGATCGCAGTTCCTACATCTACCGATGTACCTTCTCCCGGATCAACTTTTACAACTTTTCCAGATGGTTCTGCACTGTCAATATCAACTTCTGTATAAGTCAGATTTCTGGCATTCAGTGCTGAAATCGCATCTCCAAGTGTCTTTCCTGTCAGAGTTGGTACCTTCACCTGATCTGCAGGCTTTGGTCCTTTGCTGACAACATAACTCACACTTGTTCCTTCAGCCACCTTCGTTCCGGCATCTGTGCTCTGACGGATAATCATACCTTCTGCATAATCATCTGAATATTCTTCACTACTCGTTCCGCCATCGGACAATCCGCTTGCACTCAGTGTAGATACCGCATTATTTACATACATTCCCACAATTGACGGAACTGACACTTTGTCCGGCTGTTTTTCACCTTTACTGATATACAGTGTGATTTTAGAGTCAGCAGATACCTCTGTTCCCTCTGCCGGATCAGTCCTTGTAGCTTTTCCACTTTCAACATCACTGCTGTATTCACTGGTAACAGTAATGTTCTTGCTCGTAAAGCCCTGTTTGATCAGTGCTTTCTTGGCTGCATCTTCATCCATTCCCTCTACACTCTGGATCATGATCTTTTCCGGTCCTGAACTTATTACAACCTTGATCACCGTATTTTTCTTGACTTTCTTTCCTGCTTTTGTCTTCTGCTCAATAATCGTACCTGCTGCCTTATCTGATGCTTTCTCGGATTCTACTTCCAGCTTCAGCTGCTTCTTTTCGCACATCGTCTCTGCAACATTCTGCGGCTGTCCGACCAGATTTGGCACTTCAATCTCATTGGAAACTGAAATCTGACTGTCTGAACGCTTACCGAACACACCTGCTGCTTTGCCGATCAGGAAAATCAGCGCAAATGCAACGATCACTGCAACTGCAACCATGAGGATCTTCATCATCTTGTTCATCTTCGGATCTACGCCATTTTTACTGTTACCGTGTCTGCCCCCGTTATAATTATCCTCTTCGTCATCCTCATCATAGTCATCATTTTCGTCATATTCTTCATCGTCATAGCCATCATCATACTCTTCGTCATCATAACCATCGCCCTGACGCTTTTTCATACGTGCCATCCGCTCCGGCGAGATCATCACCGTATCTCCCATACTCCGGATCGGAACCATATCTACAAATTCGCCACTCGGATCGACCAACGCCCTCTTCAGATCCTGGATCAGTTCTCCGGCACTCTGGTAACGTCTTTCCGCGCTCTTCTGTGTACACTTGAGAATAATCTTCTCCAGCGCCGGATATAAATCCGGTGCATACTCAGAAGGCGGGGTAATATTCTCCTGTAAATGCTTCATTGCAACCGAAACAGTAGAATCGCCATCGAAAGGAACCCTTCCGGTCACCATCTCATACATGGTGATACCTGCAGAATAGATATCACTCTTCTCATCACAATAGCCGCCCCGTGCCTGCTCCGGAGATACATAGTGTACCGATCCCATTGCACTGGTGCTGACTGTCTGCGATGTTGTCGCCTTTGCAATACCAAAATCTGTAACCTTTACCTTTCCTTCTTTGGAAATGATAATATTCTGCGGTTTGATATCTCTGTGTATGATGTGATGATTGTGAGCTGCCTCAATACCAGTACACATCTGAATTGCAATACTGATCGCTTCCTTGGAAGAAAGCTTTCCTTTTTTCTGCACATATTCTTTCAGAGTGATTCCTTCTACCAGCTCCATGACCATATAATAGAGTCCTCGATCCTCCCCTACATCATATACATTGACAATATTCGGGTTCAGAAGCCCTGCTGCTGCCTGTGCTTCTGACCGGAATTTCTTTACAAAGTTTTCATCTTCCCTGTATTCTTTTTTCAGGACTTTCACTGCGACATATCTGTTCAGCATACAGTCCTTCGCCTTATATACATCCGCCATTCCACCGGCTCCGATCTTGCTCAGAACCTGATAACGACCACTTAAATAAATCCCGTCTTTTACCATATACTCACCTCATCAGAAAACGGTTCTGCAAGAACAACACTGATATTGTCATTGCCTCCGTTCTCATTCGCCCGGTCAATCAGATTCTGACCGGCTTCTACGATATCTCTTGCCCCTTTAACTATCGCAAAAATTTCTTCATCCTCTATCATATTACTGAGTCCATCGGAACACATCAGGATGATATCTCCCTTTTTGAGGCTGAATTCATAAAAATCCACCTCTACATCCTCTTTTACTCCAATTGCTCTGGTAATGATATTCTTATCCGGATGATGTCTTGCCTCTTCCTCATTGATTCCTCCCAGACGAACCATCTCTTCTACCAGGGAATGGTCTCTGGAAAGCTGCCTGATATCCTTATTCAGAAGATACAGACGGCTGTCACCTACATTTATAAAATAAAGCGTATGATCGATCACAGTTGCCGCAACCAGAGTGGTTCCCATCCCCTCCAGATTAATGTCTTCATCTGCTTTCTCGATCAGCTTGTGGTTCGCTGTCTGAGCCGCATCTTTTAAAATCTCTTCCGGCCCATCCTTTAATGTATGCTTCAGTTCTTCTTTCAGAACTTCCACCGTATATTTTGACGCAAAATCGCCTGCCTTGTGTCCACCCATTCCATCGGCTACTACCAGAAGATTCGGCAGCGTACCTAATGACTCATCTGTGGCAAACACGTAATCCTGGTTCATTTCACGTTTTCTTCCAACATCTGTCATAGAAAATATTTTCATATTTTATACTCCTTGCATCGTCTTGCGCCGTAACTGTCCACAGGCTCCGTCTATATCTGAGCCCATTTCTCTTCTTATAGTAACATTTATCCCGTTTTTTTCAAGTTTATTTTTGAAATTCTCGGCACTTTTTTTGTCCGGTTTTTCGTAGTTTCTCTCCTTGATCGGGTTCACCGGAATCAGGTTTAAATGGCAGTTTCTGTCTTTTAAGATTCCCATCAGCTCTTTTGCATCTTCCGGTGTATCGTTTACGCCGTGAACCAGGCTGTACTCAAAAGTGATCCTCCGTCCGGTTTTTTCAAAGTAATAATCACACGCTTCCAGAACCTCATGAAGCTCGTATTTATTTGCCACCGGCATCAGCGATCTTCTCTTTTCCTGGTTGGAACCGTGCAGGGAAAGTGCCAGCGTGATCTGCAGCTTTTCTTCTGCAAGTCTCCGGATGTTCGGTACAATTCCACAGGTAGACGCCGTGATATTTCTCTGGCTGATATTGAGCCCGTGCTCATCACTGACCATGTGAATGAATTTCAGAAAATTGTCATAATTATCCAGCGGTTCTCCGGTTCCCATGATCACAATATTAGAAACTCTCTCGCCAGTGATCTTCTGGATCTGGTAAACCTGTCTTAACATCTCTGACGGTGTCAGGTTTCGTTCCAGCCCGTCCAGTGTTGATGCACAGAAACGGCATCCCATCCGGCAGCCAACCTGCGAGGATATGCATACCGAATTGCCATGTTTATATTTCATCAGAACACTTTCTACCATATTCCCGTCTTTCAGACAAAACAGGAATTTATTGGTCCCGTCAATCTTTGAAATCTGTCTTTTTTCCATTTCGACTCTTCGTATTTCGTATGCTGCTTCCAGTTTCTGGCGTAAAGTTTTTGGAAGATTGGTCATTTCTTCAAAATCATCCACCAGCTTTTCATGGATCCAGGAATAAATCTGTCGACTGCGGAATCCTTTTTCTCCAATCGCCAGCATTTCTTCCTGCAACTCTTCAAATGAATACGAAGCGATATCTTTTTTTTCCATTATCTGCCCCTCCGGATAAATTTAGCAATATAGAAACCATCGGTTATATCAGACGGAAAAATCTGTTTCTCCCATTCCAGGTCAAATTCCGGATGTTTTTCGGCAAACCATCCGGCGTTTTCCTCGTTCTCTGTCCTGCTGATCGTACAGGTGCTGTACATCAGTGTTCCCTCCGGCTTCACATATCGGCAAACCGCATCCAGGATCTCTCTCTGAAGTGCTGCAACTTCAGTCTCCGTCTCCGGGTTCATCTTATACTTCAGATCAGTCTTCTTCGCAAGGACACCAAGACCGGAACACGGAAGATCCGCGATCAGAACATCTGCTTTTTCCTCAGAGTCCGCATCGAAGCAGGTTGCATCCTGCTGCACTGCACGGATATTTTCAAATCCCATCCGTGAAATATTTTCCCGAATCAGCTCTACCTTCATCTCTGTCAGATCCCTTGCCTCTACCATACCTGTCCCATTCAGGATCTGTGCCGCATGGAGCGCTTTTCCTCCCGGTGCCGCGCACACATCCAGTATGTAATCTCCTTCTTTGATTCCTGCCTGTTCTGCTACCATGATCGAAGCTGCATCCTGTACCTGGAATTTTCCTTCCCGGAACGCCGGGATTGCTGCCAGATAATCATAGCCTGAGATCAGAAGCGCAGACGCAAGAAGCGGATGTTCTTTTACCTGAATGCCTTCTCCTGTCAGCTCTCTGATCAGCTCTTCTTTGGTGGTTGCATTTCCATTGATCCGGATTGTTGTTGCACGTTCTTTATAAAAACCTTCCAGGATGTATTTCGTCTTCTCTTCTCCATAATCTCTCACCCACATACGGATGATCCATTGTGGCATGGAATACTTTATTGAGAGAAATTCTTCTGTATTCTCCGGATACGCAATCTTATCAATGTTTCGCGCGATATTTCTAAGTACCCCATTTACAAATCCCCGCAGGTTCTTAAAGCCTTTCCGGGTAGCAAGGTTGACTGCTTCATTGCATGCTGCCGAATCCGGAACCTGATCCATGTATTTGATCTGATAGACCGCACAGCGCAGGATATTGCGGATCACCGGTTTCATTTTTTCTGTCTTTACTTTTGAAAACTGGTTGATAATATAGTCCAGTTCTATCCTCCGCTCTGTTGTCCCTTCTGCAAGCCTGGTCAGAAATGCACGGTCCTGCTTGGACAGATACTGATATTTTTCCAGCACCTGTCTGAGCACGATATGACTTTTCTCTCCACGCTCGATTTCCAGCAGGATTATCAGTGCAAGTTCTCTTGTACCTACTCCCTGGTTATTCGTCGTCATTTCTTCTTCCTCCTGTCAGGATCAGTATTCTTAAAAGCTGCAGAAGTGCAGATGCTGCACTCGCCACATAGGTAAGCGCTGCCGCTGTAAGAACACTTCTTGCCTCACGTACTTCTGATTCATATAGCATGCCTGAATTTTTCAGGATTTTAAGTGCTCTTCCCGATGCATTAAACTCTACCGGAAGCGTGATGATCTGGAACAGCACTGCCAATGAAAACATCAGGATCCCAAGATTGATAAACAATGTAGACATTTCTCCTCTGATAAATAATCCCATTATGATCAGCGGCCATGAAATCCCGGATCCAAAATTCGCCACCGGAACAAGTGCTCCGCGTATTGTCAGCGGTACATAATGCCTTGCATGCTGGATCGCGTGTCCACATTCATGTGCTGCAACTCCAAGTGCCGCAACCGATGTCGAACCGTAGGTGGAATCTGAAAGCCGCAGTACATGGTTTGCCGGATCGTAATGATCGGTCAGTTTTCCACTTACTCTCATCACCTGTACATCATAAATCCCTTCCATCCTGAGGATCTGCTCCGCTGCCATCGCACCGGTGATCCCGGCGTGGTTGCGAACCTGATCGTACCTAGCGTAGGTGGAATTCACTTTGGCGGATGCAAGGGCGCAAATGATGACGCCGATGATGACAAGGAAATAAGTTGGATCAAAATAATATGGGTAATACATGTTTGCCTCCTTGTTGAATAAGGGTCCGCCCGGAAGCGAAAGATATTCGCACGCAGGCCCGCTCGCGCTTAGTCCGGAAACGTAGCGGTACTAAATTCGGCTTTCGCTAACGCTCAGCCTTATTAAGTGCCGACGTTTTCGATGACCTGCTTAGCGAATATCTTTCGCTTCCAGGCTACATTTTTCAATGGGTGTCGGCTGTTTGTCCTATCGTGCGGTGCACGATGGGACAAATGCGCCAAAGGGCGCGAAAAACGCTTTGCGTTTTTTTGCGCCAGATATGTTAGGTCATAAAATATTTGTTATATTAGCAAAACTCAAATTTTAAAATTAAATTCTAACCTAATTTTTCTCCTGTTTCTATGTGGTATCCGCGTAGGAAGGCATCGGCTTCCATGCGTTTTTTGCCTGGGATCTGGAGGGACTTGATGGCTAGTCTGCCTTTGCCGGTCTGAACTTTGAAGCCGTGTTTTGTGACTTCTGTGATCGTTCCGGGCTCATGAGTATCTATGGTTTCTACAACATCCTCTACTTCTGCTTCCCAGATTTTCATCGTTTTGCCTTCCCACTGGGTGTAGGCACTTGGCCATGGATTTAAGCCGCGGATCAGGCGTTCGATTTCTACTGCTGTTTTCGTCCAGTCGATCTCACCGGATTTTTTGTTGAGCATTTTTGCGTATTCAGTGGTGCTTTCGCCCTGTTTTTGTGGAGTAATGGTTCCTTTTTCCAGTTCTGCAAGGGTATGGACGCAGAGTGCGGCTCCTTTTGCGGAAAGTTTATCGAAAAGGCTTCCTCCTGTTTCTTTTTTTTCTAATGTGATTTCTACTTTTTCCAGCATATCACCCGTGTCAAGTCCTTCATCCATCTGCATCGTTGTGACACCGGATACTTTTTCTCCATTGATGACCGCCCATTGGATTGGTGCAGCACCGCGGTATTTCGGCAGAAGGGATGCATGGACATTGATACATCCGTACGGTGTCATTTCCAGAATCTCTTTTGGAAGGATCTGTCCAAACGCCACGACTACGCAGACATCTGCCTGATATTTTTTCAGTTCTTCGATACATTCAGGTTCCCGGATCTTCTTTGGCTGATAGACCGGGATATTATGTGCAAGTGCACATTCTTTTACCGGAGTGAACTGCATTTCTTTGCCTCTGCCCTTTGGCTTGTCCGGTTGTGTGACAGCGAGCACTACTTCATGTCCTGCTTCTACCAGTGCTTCCAGTGTTCCGACTGAGAAATCAGGAGTTCCCATAAATATTATCTTCATCTTATCTTAACCTCCCGCTTCCAGCCTAGGCTTCTTCGTATTCTGTGCTGTGAAGTTCGCCTTCTACTTTTTCTACATAAAGATGACCGTCCAGATGCTCCAGTTCGTGACAGATTGCTCTTGCCATCAGTCCTTCGCCTTCGATCTCGTATTCTTTCATATCTTCATCAAGTGCTACTGCTTTTACATAATTCGGACGGGTAACAATACCGGATTTACCTGGTACACTAAGGCATCCTTCTTCCCCGGTCTGTTCTCCGCTGCTCTCTACGATGCGTGGGTTGATCATGACAACCGGACCTTCTCCGATATCGATGACAACGATTCTTTTGAGAATTCCAACCTGTGGTGCAGCAAGACCTACCCCCATTGCCTCGTACATGGTCTCTAACATATCATCGATCAGTTCTGTTGTTCTTGGTGTCATCTTTGTTACTTCCTTACACACCTTTGTCAGTACTTCATCGCCTATTTCTCTGATTTTTCTAATTGCCATTTGTTCTTCCTCCTGCCTTTTCTTTTAAAATCCACTCATCGGATCAAAATCAAACTGAATCCGCATCTTTGCAAATCCCCGGTTCAATTCAATATATTGTTCCATTTTATCTTTCATTTCAATCAGGATCTCATAGGATTCCTGCTTCAGATACAAAACTTTCCGGTACACATCCTTGACCTTTCCGACTGCCGGAGCTGCCGGACCGATCACCTGTACCTTGCGGTTCTTCGTGATCCGCATTGCATATAATTTGAGATAGTGCATTCCTTTTTCCAGAAGTGCTTCATCCTCACAGGCTACCAGTACCGCCATCAGATGCTCTGCCGGCGGATACCCCATCAGTTCCCTGTAATTCATCTCTTCTGTATAAAATGCCTGATAATCCTGACGTGCTGCCGTCTGGATACTATAATGCTCTGGGCTGTAGGTCTGAATCACGACCTCTCCTTTTTTTGCCCCTCTTCCGGCCCTTCCCGCAGCCTGCGTCAGAAGCTCGAATGTCCTCTCTGCTGACCGGAAATCATCCGAGTATAAAGACATATCCGCAGCAAGCACGCCAACCAGGGTCACATTTGGAAAATCATGTCCTTTTACGATCATCTGTGTTCCGACAAGAATATCTGCCTCTTCATTTGCAAATGCAGATAGAATCTTTTCATGTCCTTCTTTGGATCTTGTAGTATCCAGATCCATCCGAAGTACCCTTGCCTGCGGAAATTCCTTTTTTACCAGTTCTTCAATCTGCTGTGTTCCTGCCCTGAAACCACCGATATACGCCGAACCGCAAGATGGACAATTGCGAACGGTCTGTGTCTCATAGCCACAGTAATGACAGACCATCTTACCACCTCTGTGTACCGACAAAGACACATCACAGTGAGGACATTTTACTACATATCCACAGGCTCTGCAAGAAACAAAACCTGCATATCCCCTCCGGTTAAGGAAAAGCATCATCTGCTCCTTCTTATCCAGACGATCCTGCATCAATTCTTCAAGTCGGTCACTTAAGATTGACCGGTTCCCATGCTTTAATTCTTCCCGCATATCTGCCACATATACCTGCGGAAGTTCCTGCTTCCCGGTACGCATCTTAAGCCGTAACATCTGATATCTTCCGCATTCACATGCATAAAATGCTTCCAGCGAGGGAGTTGCCGAACCCAGTACCACACTGGCACCTTCCATCCTTGCCCGCTCGATTGCTGTCTCTCTTGCATGAAATCTCGGTACCTGTTCGCTCTTATAGGTCGGTTCGTGTTCCTCATCAATCACGATCAGTCCCAGTTTTTCAAATGGGGTGAAAAGTGCAGATCTCGGACCGATCATGATATCAACCTCACCTTTTTTCACACGTTCCATCTGATCATAGCGTTCTCCCTGAGACATTCTGGAATTCAGAATAGAGACACGTTCTCCGAATCTTGTATAAAACCGCATCACCGTCTGATATGTCAGTGCGATCTCCGGGATCAGTACAATCGCCTGTCTGCCTTCACTTAAGACTTTGGCGATCATCTCCATATATACTTCAGTCTTACCGCTTCCGGTCACACCATATAACAGATAGGTCTTACGAAGTCCCTGTTCATAATCCCTTGAAAATGTCTGGATTGCCGTCCGTTGTTCTTCTGTATAAATGATCTCTTTTTGCTCTTTCTGCTGACAGATTACCGGATTACGGTATACCTGTTCCGATTCCAGTATCAGAACTTTTTGTTCTTCCAATGCTTTTATCACACTTCTTGTCAGATTCAGCTTATGGATCAGAAAATCATAGTCCTGTTCCGGTTGATCCAGAAGTGCCGCCAGAAGTCTTGCACGCGCTCTCTGGTTCTTATGCAGGTACAGCTCCAGCTTTTCTTTTCCTTCTGACTCTGTCAAAAGCAACCTTACCTTCTGCTTTTCTTTCGCACGTTCCTTCTTCTTGATAGGAAGGACGGTCTTCAGCGCCTGGATCATTGTTCCGCCATAAGACTCTTTCATCCAGGCTGCCAATGCAACCAGTCTGCTCTCGATCGCTACACTTTCTTCGGCAATCCTTAAGATCTCCTTGATCTTCTCCGGTGCATACTCCGCACGCTCAGAGAATCCTGTCACATAGCCGTTGATTTCTTTATTTCCTTTACCAAACGGAACCACAACTTCTGTTCCAACCTTAAGCATCCCCTCCAGATGAGAGGGGATGCGGTATTGAAAGACTTTATCTAATTTTTCATGCGTAATATCGATGATAATATCAGCGTACATCTATTTCTTTAATTCCTCTAATACTTCCTTAATCAGAACACGTTCATCCATATCATACTTGACACCCTTGATTTCCTGATATGTCTCATGTCCTTTTCCTGCCAGGATGATGACATCTCCCGGCCGGCCATGTTCGATTGCATATTTAATTGCTTCTTTTCTGTCACAGATGGTGATATATTTACCATCTGTCTTTTTCATACCAACTACAATATCATCAATGATTGCCTGCGGCTCTTCAAATCTCGGGTTGTCCGATGTGATGATCGTAAAGTCCGATAATTTACCGGATACTTCGCCCATCTCATAACGTCTTGTCTTAGATCTGTTGCCACCGCAGCCGAATACGGTCACGATTCTTTCCGGATGATAGTCTCTTAATGTATCAAGAAGACTTTCCAGTGCCATCGCATTGTGTGCATAGTCGATCATCAATGTGAAGTCGTCAGATACCTTGATCATCTCAATACGGCCTTTAACTCTTGCAACTTTCAGTGCCTTCTTGATATCTTCTACCGGCACACCAAAATGTCTGCATACTGCGATTGCTGTCAGTGAGTTATATACGCTGAAATCTCCCGGAATATCAATCTCTACGTCAAAATCCATAAGACCTGCCACATGATACTGTACTCCCAGATATCCTGGTCTGGAGATATGTTTTACATCTGTGGCACGGATATCTGCTTTATCAGAAAATCCGAATGTCTCAACTTCGCATGTCGCATCTTTGAAAATGTCTTTGAACCATTTATCATCCACATTGCCGATTCCGATCTTGCTCTGTTTAAACAACAGGCTCTTGCAATACTTATACTCGTCAAAGTCTTTGTGTTCGTTCGGTCCGATGTGATCTTCGCCAAGGTTCGTAAAGATTCCGATCTCAAACGGAATGCCGGCTGTACGGTCAAGCTTCAGTCCCTGTGAAGACACTTCCATGACAACGCATTCGCATCCTGCTTCTACCATCTCTGCAAAATATTTCTGAATAGTATAAGATTCCGGTGTTGTATTATTCGCCGGAATGCTCTTGTCTCCGATGATTGCCTCGATCGTACCGATCAATCCGACTCTGATACCGACTTCTTCCAGGATAGATTTGACCATGTATGTTGTTGTTGTCTTGCCTTTGGTTCCTGTGATTCCGATGACTTTCAGTTTTTCTGCCGGATATCCGAAATATGCTGCTGATGTCATTGCCAGCGCATAACGGGTATCCTTTACTTTGATCACTGTCAGTCCTTCCGGTGCTTCTACATCCTTTTCTACAATGACAGCTGCTGCACCTTTTTCTGCAACTTGCTCTATATATGTATGTCCATCAGACACTGCTCCGCTGATACATACAAATACGCTGCCTTCTGATACTTTTCGGGAATCATTGATCAGTTCTGTAACTTCAATCTGATCATCTCCCTGTACTACTTCATATTCTAAACGTTCCAGTAACTGGGTTAATTTCATGTGGTTGCCTCCTATTTTCCTACAATATCATAAGTATACCATCATTTTCCCATGCAGCAAAGGAAAAATTATGTTATAGTAGTAGTTAGAATATTTTGAAAATATAGAAAAGGGGAATGTAACTTATGAAAGCTTATGAACGATTACTGAATTATGTTGTTGTCCGCACACCAAGTGACGAAAACAGCGAAACTGTACCATCTTCCACATGCCAGTTCGATCTTGCAAGACTTCTGGAAGCAGAGATGAAGGAACTGGGTCTTACAGATGTTATTCTGGATGACCAGTGCTACCTGTACGGAAAGCTTCCGGCTACCGAAGGCCTGGAAGACAAGCCGGCGATCGGATTCATCGCACACATGGATACCGTATCAGACTTCTGTGACCATGATATCAAACCAATTGTTACTGAAAATTATGACGGTGGTGAACTTAGGCTCGGAACAAGTGATACTATTTTAAGTCCTAAGAACTTCCCGCATCTGGCAGGTCTGAAAGGACGTACACTGATCACTTCTGACGGCACGACTGTTCTCGGAGCTGATGACAAAGCCGGAATCGCAGAGATCATGACAATGATCGAACGCATTCAGGAAGAAAAGATTCCTCACGGACCTCTGTGCGTAGCATTTACACCGGATGAAGAGATTGGTACCGGTGCTTCTCACTTCAACGTAGAACAGTTCGGTGCTGACTACGGCTATACACTGGACGGTGATACCGAAGGCGAGATCCAGTATGAGAACTTCAACGCATGCAAAGCGGATTTCGTGATCAAAGGATTCAACGTACATCCTGGTTCTTCCAAAGATACTATGATCAATGCAAGTCTGGTTGCTATGGAGATCAATAATGCTCTTCCATCTATGGAGACACCTCGCGGAACAGAGGATTATGAAGGATTCTATCATCTGATGAGCATGTCCGGAGAAGTTGCGGAAGCTGAGCTTCATTATATTGTAAGAGACCATGACAAAGATCTCTTTGAAGCAAAGAAAAAAACTTTAAAATTAATCGAGAAAGATATGAATGAAAAATGGGGCGAAGGCACTGTAGCGCTTACAATTTCCGAGCAGTACCGCAACATGGCAGAGATCATTGCTACCTGTATGCACCTGATTGACAATGCGAAAAAAGCGTGTGAGAATGCAGATGTGACACCACTTGTACTTCCGATCCGCGGCGGCACAGACGGATGTCAGTTAAGCTTCAAGGGGCTGCCTTGCCCGAATCTCGGAACAGGAGGACATGCTTATCACGGTCCTTACGAACATATTACAGTTGAGGGTATGGATAAGAGTGTGGATGTTGTTACAGAGCTTGTGAAATTGTATGCAATGTAAAGATTTTCTTTTTAAAGCAAGAAGACCTGCCGGTAATCGGCTGGTCTTCTTACTCTTTTATGTCTCTTCTAATTTTTTACTGTCTTATTTTACAGTTCAATATCCGGAAGTTCTTCCTTGAATCCTTCTCCTACTACTTCGTTCGATTCTACGATAATAGTGAATGCTTTCGGATCGATGGTATGTACCATCTTCTTAATGGTATACATCTGCTTGTTATTGCAGGCGCACATTACGACATCTTTGTCTTTCTTTGAATAACTTCCGATTCCTTTTAAGATTGTAGATCCTCTTCCTGAGTAAGCGTCGATCTGTTCTGCAATCTCAGCACCTTTGTCGGTTACGATCAGGGTCATCTTACCTTCATCGATACCGTACATGATTCTGTCCATTACCATTGCCATCAGATAAGTAACAACGACACCATAGATCAGGCCGTCTATATCCTTGAATACCAGTGCTGTGCCAAGAATGATCGTACAGATATCAAGGACAAATGTAATAATTCCAAGCGTAATATGTGGTTTTACTTTCTTGATCGCCACGCTGATGAAGTCCTGTCCGCCTGTTGAAGAACCTCTCATGAAGATCATAGCATATCCGATTCCGCATAATACCCCCATACACAGAGCTGCCAGCAGTCTGCTTCCGTCATAAACCGGGAACAGCGGTGCTACGTAGTCCATCAGTAATGATGAAATGATCATCGATTTCATGGACTTTAAGAAAAATTCTTTTCCTAAAAATTTATAACAGAAGATTGCAACAGGTACATTCAAAATGATGGTTCCGGCACCGACCGGCAACCCGAATAAGTGATACAGAATGATCGCGATACCGGAAAATCCAGCTACCGGGAAATCTGCATTCAGCGCAAAGTTATAGATACCAACTGCGATGATCATACCTGCTACGATATCCACAAGGATATCAATGAATAATTCTTTCCAATTTACATTTTTCATTTCCATTCCTCCTAGATTTATTTTTACATTTTCCGCGGACATACATCTCACGACTAACGTCGTTTGATGATTGTCCGCTTTCTTTATTTATGGACAAACAAAGAAAGCAGCCACAAATTATATGTAAATATAATTCGCAACTGCTCTTATGTTCATAACTATAGCAAATTTCATTATGGTTGTCAAGGATTTTTCCTTTACCATCCCTTTTTGACAATCCCGTCCCCATATTTTCCTTCTAATTTCTTCAATGCCTCTTTCAGATTCTTCTTTTTCTTCCTAGTCTCTTCGGATTCGAACTTCATATCGAACAGACTCAACTGCTCCGGTTCGCTTTCTTCCGATAATTTAGACGTCCGGATTCCAAGAAGTCTGATAGGTTCTCCGTTCCACAATTCACAGAATAATTCAATAGCGCTCCGGTAAATATCCTGATCCTGGTTCGACGCTTTCTCCATCTGCATCTGATGGGACACCTGATTAAAAGTGTGATACTTGATCTCCACGCTGACCATTCCGGCTTTCTGCCCGGCTTTTCGCAATCGTCGTCTCACGCTTGCAGCCAGATCTTTTAACACCGGCAATGCCTCTTCCTCTGTTGTCAGATCTTTTGGCAGTGTCGTAGAATTACCGACTCCTTTTGCTTCTGCCCGGACGCTTTCTACTTCCGAATCATCGAGCCCGTTGGCAAATTCCCATAACTTTCTTCCATGACTTTTCAGATGTAATTCCAGAATCGCCGGATCTGTATTCGCCAGATCTCCAATCGTATAGATTTCCAGCTTCTTCATCGTCTCTACACTGGAACGACCTGCCATAAATAACTCTCCGATCGGCAGCGGCCACATTTTCACCGGAACTTCTTCCGGGAACAGCGTGTGCACTTTATTCGGTTTTTCAAAGTCGGATGCCATCTTTGCCAGAACTTTTCTGGAAGATATCCCCACATTTACCGTGAATCCGAACCTTTTATACACCTCATCTTTAATTTCATTCGCACCTTCCACAGGAGATGTGAACCGGTCTGCGATTTCTGTAAAATCCATGTAACATTCATCCACACTGACCTGTTCTATATGTGTCGTGTAAGTACGCAGGAAATCCATAAGTCTCCGGCTGTATTCGCGGTACATCTGGTGATCCGGCGGATAACTTTTCAGATTCGGACACTTACGAAAGGCATTCGCAACAGGTTCCCCTGTACGAATGCCATATTTTTTTGCCGGAATGGATTTTGCCAGAACGATACCGTGGCGGGACTTCTGGTCGCCGCCAATGATCGCCGGTATCGTCCGGATATCCACTTTCGCTCCATTCTTTAGTTGTTCTACTGCAGTCCAGCTAAGATAAGCTGAATTGACATCTATGTGAAATATTATTCGCACACGCTCTGACTCCTTGCCACAAGCTTACCGTCTTCCACATCTATGATGATCGTATCCTGTGCGCCTACGTCGCCCTGCAGCATCAGTTTTGCTGCCAGTGTATCGACGTGTTTCTGGAGGAATCGCTTCAGTGGTCTTGCACCATAATTCGGATCATATCCTCCGTCTACGACATATTTCTTCGCATCGTCGGTCAGGAAAATAGAAATCTCACGATCAGCCAGACGTTTGTTGACATCCGCTACTAATAAGTCAATAATGTCATAAATGTTATCTTTCGTCAATGGTTTGAACATAATTGTCTCATCCAGACGGTTCAAAAATTCCGGTCTGAAGTGTGCTCTTAAATCTTCCAGTACTGCGCTCTGACTTTCCTGACTGATATTGCCGTTTTCGTCCATTCCATCCAACAGATACTGTGATCCGATATTAGATGTCATGATCAGTATCGTATTCTTAAAATCTACGGTACGTCCCTGTGAATCGGTGATACGTCCATCGTCTAATACCTGTAACAGAATATTGAATACATCCGGATGTGCCTTTTCCACTTCATCAAACAATACGACAGAATATGGTCTTCTTCTGACTGCTTCTGTAAGCTGACCACCTTCATCGTATCCGACATATCCCGGAGGCGCTCCGATCAGACGGGACACGGAATATTTCTCCATGTACTCACTCATATCGATACGCACCATATTGTTCTCATCATCAAACAGATTCTCGGCAAGTGCTTTTGCAAGCTCTGTCTTACCTACACCTGTAGGTCCAAGAAAGAGGAAGGAACCAATCGGCTTAGTCGGATCTTTGATTCCTGCTTTGGAACGGATGATTGCATCGGTTACTTTCGTAACGCCTTCGTCCTGTCCGATGACACGTTTGTGAAGTTCATCTGCAAGGTGCAGTGTCTTGCTTCTCTCGCTTTCGTTTAATTTTGCAACCGGAATACCAGTCCAGCGGGAAATGATCTTAGCAATCTCATCATCGGTAACACTTTCATGAACCAGTGACAGATCTTCATCTTTTACCTTTGCTTCCTCTTCTTCCAGCTGTTTCTGCAACTGTGGAAGACGTCCGTACTGAAGCTCTGCTGCCTTGTTCAGATCATAGCTCCTCTGAGCTGCTTCGATTTCACGGTTCAGCTGTTCAATCTGCTCACGGATCTTCTGTACATGTTCAACAGAATGTTTTTCGTTATCCCACTGTGCTTTCTGCTTTGCGAATTTTTCCCGTTCTTCGGCAAGTTCTTCCTGCAGTTTCTGCAGTCTTTCCTTGCTCAGTCGGTCATCCTCTTTCTTCAAAGCAGCTTCTTCAATCTCCAGCTGCATGATCTTACGGTTCAGTTCATCCAGCTCTGTCGGCATAGAATCCAGCTCTGTCTTAATGGATGCACATGCTTCATCAACCAGGTCGATTGCCTTATCCGGAAGGAAACGGTCTGAAATATAACGGTTACTCAGAGTAACCGCCGCAACCAGTGCGCTGTCTGTGATCTTGACACCATGGAATACTTCATAACGCTCTTTCAATCCACGAAGGATAGAAATGGCATCCTCAACTGAAGGCTCATCCACCATAACCGGCTGGAAACGACGTTCCAGAGCGGCATCCTTTTCAATATACTGGCGATACTCATCCAGAGTTGTCGCACCGATACAATGCAGCTCACCACGGGCAAGCATTGGTTTTAACATATTTCCGGCGTCCATTGCACCGTCTGACTTTCCGGCACCTACAATGGTATGCAGCTCATCGATAAACAGGATGATGTTTCCATCACTGTTCTTGACTTCTTCCAGAACTGCTTTCAGACGCTCTTCAAATTCACCACGATACTTGGCACCTGCAACCAGTGCTCCCATATCCAGTGCAAATACTTTTTTATCTTTCAAAGCTTCCGGTACATCACCACGCACGATACGCTGTGCCAGACCTTCTACTGCTGCTGTCTTACCTACACCAGGTTCACCGATCAGAACCGGGTTGTTCTTTGTCTTACGTGACAGGATACGGATCACATTCCGGATCTCTGCATCACGTCCGATGACCGGATCCAGCTTCTGCTCCCTGGCTTTTTCTACCAGATCTTCCCCGTATTTGTTCAAGGTATCATAAGTAGCTTCCGGATTATCACTGGTTACTCGCTGAT
>OGXX01001863.1_pt1 | contig 20420 bp, 18 predicted proteins | sample 1576301 | NCBI WGS metagenome assembly OGXX01 (sample SAMEA3541469, study PRJEB24748) | human gut metagenome | biome: human gut; feature: human-associated habitat; material: faeces | place: China | collected 2012
CCGTTACCCGGCCCTTGTCGGCAGAGGTGCAATTCTCATCTGTGCAGACGCGGTAGTGACCGGTTTCGCCGTCGGCAGTCCAGTCGCCGTAGGTATGCGCATGAGCGGGCGGAGTCACGGAGCGGTCATAGCCGCAGGTGTCGCAGATCATATCCGCATCGCCGTCATAGCTGTGTGCCTCCGTTACCCGGCCCTTGTCGGCAGAGGTGCAATTCTCATCTGTGCAGACGCGGTAATGGCCGGTTTCGCCGTCGGCGGTCCAGTCGCCGTAGGTATGCGCATGAGCGGGCGGGGTCACGGTGCGGTCATAGCCGCAGGTGTTGCAGAGCATATCTGCATCGCCGTCATAGCTGTGTGCTTCCGTTACCCGGCCCTTGTCGGCATAGGGGCAATTTTCATCTGTGCAGACGCGGTAATGGCCGGTTTCGCCGTCGGCAGTCCAGTCGCCGTAGGTATGCTCATGCTGCGTACCGAAGCGCCCGTAGGCGCAGACGTTGCAGAACGCATCCTGATCGTCGTCATAGGCGTGGGGTGCACTGTCCATTTTTTCCGGGTATGGGCAGTATTTGACCGAGCAGATGTGATAGTGACGTTCGGCGTCATATTTCCAGCCGTCAAAGGTGTGGGTATGGCTCAACTCAGTGGAGCGTATATAACCGCAGACGTTGCAGTCGTAGTCGCCGTCATCGTCATAGACATGGCTGGCTTTATCCTGAACGCTGCCGGCTTTGTCCGGGTAGTCCGGGTCTGTGCATTCATGCCAGTGGCTGTTTACGTCCCAGCTCCAATCGCCGTAGACATGGCCGCCGGAATGATCCGGGGCAACGGAACGGACATAGCCGCAAAGGTCGCAGGTGGTGTCCGCGTCATCGTCATAGATGTGGGCAGCCCTGTTGATGATCCGGCCGTTCTCCTCCGGGCAGTTCGGGTCGGTGCATTCGCGCCAATGCTCCCGGCTGTCCCGGCTCCATTGGCCGTAGTAGTGGGTATGGGCCGGGGTGATGGAACGGTCGTAGCCGCAGATGCGGCAAATGTCGCCGCTGTAGGTGTGGCCAGACTTCCCGGTCTGGGCCTTGCAGCCGGGCTTGGTGCAGGTCTTCCAGTGCTCAGAACCGTCGTAGTGCCATTTCCCGTAGGCGTGCTCGGTGTGCCGGTAGCCGCAGGCGGTGCAGTCGCCGTCGGCGTTGAGGGTATGGACCGCTTCGTCCTTTCGGGAGCTGGGCCGGTCTGTGCAGACCGGGTTGGTACACTCGCGCCAGTGGCCGGTCTCATCCCAGCTGTTGAAGCCTTCGGAGTAGGTGTGGCCGCAGATGGTGCGGGTATAGCCGCAGGTGACGCAGGTCGTGCCGGTCTCGCTGCCGTAATCGTGTTCTTCGTAGTCGGAAATAAAATTGCAATAACCATTGTCAACATAGCACTGCTTCCAATGATGGGTCCCACTGGTGCTCCACTCGTCCGCGAAATCGTGATCATGAGTCCTATATTTGAAGCAGCTCTGGCAGTAGTACGTAATCACGCCGTTGTGATTCGAGCGGCTAAGGACGTGTTCGCCGCGGGCTGTGACCGCGCTGCAGCCGGGCTTTCTGCACTCCTTCCAGTGCTGGTTCTCGTCGCAGAGATAGGTCCCGAAGTCATGCTGGCAGGTGATGGTGCGGACGTAGCCGCAGGTCTCACAGGTGGCGTTGTCTTCGCCGAAGTTGTGGGCGTCGAAGTCCTTCGTGACCGTGCAGCCGTCCTGCTCGCAGGCGTGCCAGTGACTGCCCTCGTCCGCGGACCAGACCTCCTCAAAATCATGCTCGTGGTCTGCCACACCGCAGCCGCGGCAGATGCCGTTTTCGTCATAGTCATGCACCGCGGTCACAAGGACATTGAAGTCGATCCTATCGCAGTTTCTCGTACTCCAGATGTAATGCGGCTTCAGCGACCCCAAAGTACCGCCATGAATGGTCAGATGCTCCCGGATGTCCGCCCCGTCGGGGACAAAGAAGGGGCTGCCGGCCTTGGGCTCCAGGGAGAATTCGGCGCGGTAGGTCTGGCCGCCGATGATGGTTCCCGTGAAGATCTTGTCGGCGACAGTACGCCATCTGGTGTCAGTAGAACTCGGGCTCTGGCTGCGCCACAACCAGTAGGGGGCACCCTCCGGCGTTGTGACCACCGGGGGCGGCTCAGGGCTGTAGGTCTTTCTTTTTTCGACGACAGTGCCGCATTTCGGAGCCTCGACGGTCACGTCGAGAGAGCAGATCCAGCTGCTGTCGTGGCCCGGGGCGGGGATGACGGTGACGTCGGTCTTTTCATCGCAGCGGGTGCAGTGGCGGGACTTGCTGCCGTCGGTCTCGCAGGTGGGCTGGACATCGACGGTGAAGTCCTTCTCCCAGTCATGACCCAGCGGGCCGCTGGTCACGGTTTCTACATGGAAGGGGTCGCGCCTACAGGTTTTTTTCACCAGACCGCCTTCGGTACAGGTGGCCGAGATGGTTTCCGTTTCCCAATCGTGTCCCAGCGCCGGGGTGGATGCCATGGTTTTGTAGGTGCAGCCCTTCCGCTGGCAGGCGGTGGTCGTCGTTCCGGGTTCGGTGCAGGTCGCGGTGGTGGTCGTTTTCAGGTCATGGCCCAGCGCGGGCAGCACGGTCTGTTCCTGCTTCACTCTGCCGCAGATCCTACAGGAAATCTTTTGGCTCAGGCCGTCCTCCGTGCAGGTGGCAGGGGTCTCCGGGGTCGTTTCCCAATAGCCGCTGCAGTTCCAATGCTCATAGGTCAGGACGATATTCAGGTCTTCCCAGATGTCATGGATGTGGAAACGGCCATAGGGTTTTTCGAAAATAATCTTTTTGTCTTTATCGATGGTGTAGCTGTCATAGTTGCCGCCGTTTTCGTCATCTCCATTGTAGTAATACGTAAGGCTGCTGCCGGCGGGGACCTTGAAGGTCTTGGTGATGCTGTGATCGAGATCGAAACGTTTCTCGACGCCCGAGGTGGAAAAGGTCTTGGTCTTGATGGTGACGGTCTTTTCCGGCAGGGGCTTGGGCTCTACAGCGTAGGTATAAACTGCAGAAGCACTCGAATTTGCTGCCTTATCAAAGGATGCTTCCAGCCAGATCTTGCAGTTATCCAGAGATGACAGCTTTATTATGCCATTGCCAAATCTGATATCGTCCAATTTGACATGGACGAACCCATATTCATCCGTAAGGCTGGGATCATTGCTGATGTCCTTGCACCAGTAGCGGGAGGAAGTATGCTCGGTGTTGTCATCCACATAGGAAGTCTGCACGACCAGCCAGACTCTGGGCTGACGAGGGCCTCCCAAACTGTTTTTGGCGTAGATCTCGCCCTTGTCCCAGTTGACATATAGCTCGCCTAAATTTTTACCATGCTGCTCTGCGTCCAGACGAAGCGTCATGGGGTAATGTATGTTTGTTTCATTAACGAAATCGGTTCGAACTTCACCCGCGCCGCTGCCGCTGCTGAGCTCTTCCTGGAGCGGGACCATGGAGGCAAAGAGGACTTTATCCAGATCCAGATTTGTCGCCGGCAGCATAGCCGCCGTATCTCCCCAGACCACGTGGTCTGTCCCAAATTGGTCCGTATAAAAGTTGTGAACCACCTTTTTTCCGGTATAGATGCTTCTGTCAATGCTAACGCTATAGGCGGACACGTTTTGGTGGTCAAAGGCAGTGCGCGACCAGGCCGCGTTGCAATAATCGGCCTGAGTGCTCTGTACCTGAATGCTCTTTAGCCGAATCTGATCGTTAGAGCCAATATAAATCGTATCTTTCTCCGATGCCTTGATGGCAGGGAGATACAGCTTATCTTTGAGCGTATAGACGCGGTTGTTGTTTCCGAGGTCTGTATTTTTGTAGGGCGTTTCGTTTAAAAGGGCTTTCTCAACACGGTTGAACAGTTTATTATCATAAGCAATGGTGTTTCTCAGGCGCCAACGCGAATAGCTTGCCGCATAATACGAGATATCAACCTCTGTCGGTGCGGCAGCGCCATCTGTATAGCTGCTGCCCCATGATGAATCATAATCGATTCTAGTTGCTCCCAGGACTCGCTGGAATACCTCTCTTTGTTCGGACCCGGAAGGATCTGTTAAGCTGGTTGCGGCAAACAACACCGTATTTCTTCCGTTCACTCCATTATCTTTCCCAAAGACATACCACTTTTGGTTACCGTTTCGCCCACGGCTGTTTTTGCCAAGGGTGATCACTGCGCCAGATTTGGTTTCCAGATCATCAACGGTTGCGTATCGTCCGCTTGATATCTCAACCGGACGGACTGTAAGGATCATTGCATACGCTGTCACCGGCAGCAGTGTCAGCACCATACAGCACATGAGCAGGATGCTGAGCAGTCGTTTTTTCATGTTGATTCCTCCTCCTTATCTTCCGCAGCCTCCATGCGGATCGCATGCTTCCTTTTGCATCGGATGCAGATCACGGTCATTGCCACACCCGCCGTGAAAGCTGCGATACCGACTACAATGTATGCACCTGCGCCTCCCTGCAGCAGCACAGAGCCATAGCTGTCCGTTACGGTGGGAAGACCGCCCGACTGTACCTGCCGCAAAAGAATGCCGATATCTGCAAAGAGAAGCAGACTGCATACGCGCAAGGCGAAAAGCACACGCCCCTCGCGCCGCTTTCTGTATTGCCGCGTTCTTCGCCGGATCTCCAGCATCCGGCTCCCCGTTCTGCCGGTCATGCTCAATGCCTCCTTTCGCTTTTCGTTACCGAGGCCGGTAAACAGCCCCTCTACTTCTTAAAAGACAGAAAAACAAAAATCCTTCCACCAAAATCTGAAGTTTTACAAAAAATTTGAGCCGCCCCGAATTTGGGACGGCTCTGTGCGCGTAATGTGTACTTATTCAAAGAAAATGTTCTGTCTTGGCAGCAGTTGTTTTACGAGGTACAGGCAGACGATCAGAAACGAGGGGAACAGGTATCCCGCCGTTTTCCATGCGCCCTCCGCCGTGATGAGCAGATTATAGATGGCGTGGAAGCCGATGCAGGCGCCGAGAATGCCCACAGCGCCGGTCGCTGCCAGCCAACGGCGGCGAAAGACATAAGAAACACCGAAGCCGGAAAGAACGCCGCAGAGAAGATGCAGCGCCCCGGCGGAGATCCCGCGGATCAGCAGAAAGTTAAAATTGGCCGCGCCGTTTTCCGTCAGGTAGCAGACGTTTTCAAAGGTAGCAAAGCCTACGGCGATCGCAATGGCTGCCGCCGGCATCTCTTTCGGCTCAGGCTCGAAAACCAGATAGAAAAACAGCAGCGGCAGAAGCTTCATGACTTCTTCGCATACGGGCGTGATCTCGATGGCGGCAACTGTGCCGTCCACGCCGTATTGCCCCATGAAGAAGCTGCTGACATAGGCGCTGAGCAGGCAAACGGCCATACCGACGGTCAAGAACAGCGCATAGCGCCGAACGCGCCCCTTGATGAAAAACATGGATAAAATCAGCGGAAGCGCAAGGCAGAGGAAAATGTTTTCAATATAGGTCAAGCCTGCTTCACCTCCCGCAGCGTCAGAGGCAGCAGCGCCGCCATAGACAGCGTCAGCGCAAGGTCCACAGCATAGTAGAGCTGAAAGCGCGTATAATCGTGCGTGAAATTAGAAATCAGATACAGCAGCACCTGCAGCACAACACAGATGACCATCAGAATATCCCTCTTCTTATACAAGCCGCCGTGTTGTATGTGGGACACCGAGAGATACACGGTCGCGCCCGCCGTGAGTGCAAACAGTGCGGAAACAAAATAAGACGGGCCAAAATCGTGGTCGAAAAAAGCAACCGCTGCAATGAACGCAGCCGCGGCTCCGGCAGGGAGCGAAACACGAAGCTTCATCCCCTCTGTCCGCAATATTTGCATGGACAGGTAAAAGAGCCACGCAGCCAGCCAGGAGATCTCCGCCACATAGAAAACCTGCGGCCAGATACCGATGATGACCAGATACAGCACATAGTACATTGTTCCCATGGCGAAGCAGGCATAGGCGAGGGACAGGATCAAAAGATCACGGCTCCTGCGCCGCAGAGCAAAAATGCCTGCGGCAGCGGCGGCGCAAAGGAGCACCACGATCTGAAAGAAGTTGTCAATGAGTTCAAAGCTCTCCATCTTCGGCATCCTCCTGCTTCTGTCTTTCCTCTCTCCGGCGCAGACGATACAAAAGAACCGTCACGCAAACCCCAAGAAGAAACGCCAGCAGCCCCATTATGATATAACCCAGTGCGGCATGACTTCCAAGCAGGCTTGCCGTCCCCGAAGGGTGGATGATCCCGCTGTTCACTGTGTTTCTCATCAGTCCCGGCATCAGCACGCCGATGCCGATGACCAGGAGCAGGCAGACCGCCACGCACGCCGCATCCAGTCGCCGCTGTCTTTTTATTCGACGCTCCTGTTTGATTTCCGCTGTCCGCCTGTGGATCAGGCGGGCACGCGCTTCATTTGTCCGCATATGAAAATCCCTCCTGCTCCAAAATCGCTTTCAGGCTTTGTTTTCCACGGTAGACCAGTTTTGTGATCTGGCTCTCACTTTTGTTCATGACCGTTGCCGCGTCGCGATAGCTCATATCTTCAAAATAGACAAGATAAAGCGCTTCCCGGTATTCTGCTTTCAGCTTTTCAAGTGCATCATAAAGCTGGCGGTCTCGTTCGCTGCGAAGCAGATCAGTATCGATCAGAGTGTCGCTTTGCGGCTCGAAGTCCAGCTCATCCAAGCGCAGGAACGCAAAACGGTGTTTCTGATTATGCCGAAGGGCAAGGTGGCGAGCGGTTTTGTAAAGATATGCCTTAAAGCTGCCCTTGCCCCCGATAAGCCGTTCTTTCGCAAAAAGCTGTGAGAAAGCTTCGATCATCAGATCCTCCGCCTCGTGAATATCCTTTATGTATCCGTTTATGTAAAGCGTCAGCGCATCGCCGTAGCGCTCCACCAGCAGGTCGGCAGCTTTTTGCTCTCCGCCAAGATACCGTCGGTATGCGGTTTCATCAGAGATCATATCCACCACCTCCTTCCGGGGCTTTCCTGCGCGGGTCGGACGGTTTCTCCGCATTTTCCGGGATCGCCCATGAACGCCCGAACCGGGACGCGCCGGGGATCCGCCCCTCGGCGCAATATTGGTTGACCCGCCGCTCTGACACGCCCCAACGGTAGGACGCCTCCCGAATGGAGATATAGCCCTTGATCCCGTTCATACCGCACCTCCGCATGGATAATACTCAACACGATACATTATATACGAATATCCGAAGAAACACAAGGCATCCGGCGAAGTGTTCAGAGAAAAGTTACGGATAGGAGCGACATTTTTTGAAAAAGTCCTCCGAAACTGGCCAAAACACCCTGCTCGGATTGTAGTATGGGTAGAGGGGGAAATACGGGGGTACGAAGTAGTCAGCAAGCACAGCAAGCGAGTACCCGCTTGCGGATTTTGCGCTGTTCAGGTCCCTTGCCCGAACAGTCAAAATTGCTTGCTGGGGCGCGGGTCTCCGGTGGAGACCTCAAAGCGCGAAATGCTTTGAAACGCCGACCGAGCCGACAGGCGAGACGTCCCAAACCCTTATAAAGAGCGGAGGCTGCCGATCGTTGACCCGCCGGCAGCGGATGTGGTGCGGGACATTTTCCGTATGTTCGCTGATGGCATCGGCTATGTGCGGATGACAAAGATCCTGCGGGAAAAGGGAGCTCTCAACCCACAGGCCGAATCCGGCCACAAGCTCCAAAAAAGCAGCATTCCTGATGGGAATGCTGCTTTTTTACTTCTCGCGCCCGGAGGCGCAAAGCCGCGTGACTGCGTGATATTTGCGCTTTTTAGCCCGGAAATACTTTCCAATTCGCGTGGAAAAAACTCCCATTTTGGCCGTTAGAGCCGTGTTAAGATTTATTAAAAAAGTGTTAAGATATCGGTTCAGAGGTTGGCATTTCCAAGGGGCTATGCTGTAATAACGGCGACTTATGGAAGTCATGATAAAAAGTGTGGATGCCACCCCCAAAGCACCGCTTACGAGGCTGACTCCCACCCCATCGGCAAATCGCCAGGGCTGTCGCCCACGACGATTTGCTACTTTTTCAAAATCCGTGTAAGCAATCACTTATTCTTGATGGAGGGGTATGCTTGGAGCATCCGAATCAACAACAGGCAAATCTACAGCAACAGGCAAACCTGCAGCAGGCATTTATCAGCAGCGCCGTCCGCGTCGTGGCGCGGGATGGCTTGTCCAAGGCCACCACAAAGGCTATCGCGGCGGAGGCGGGCTTGAACGAGGCATACATATATAAATGCTTCCGCGGCAAGAACGAGATGCTCAGCATGGCGTTCCATCAGGAGGACGTGCGGTTCGCCAAATTTCTGCGCCAGCTCATGATGGACTCCCGCCAGCTGGGGCTTTCGTGGCGGGACTACGCCTTCACACTGTGGAAGCAGACATGGCAATACATCCTGACCAACAAGGACAACTGCAAGTTCTACTGCCGCTACTACTACTCGGCGGAGTGTCAGGAGTTCGCCTACGAAAAGCATATGCGCTATTACCGCGGGCTGATCCGCTGGGGCAGCGGTGCGTTTAAGCCGGGCACCAACGTGGACATGGTGGTACACCAGATCTTCGACACCATGCTGGTTTTCGCCCTGCGGGTGCTCAACGGCGAGATAGAGGACAACGACGACACCACCTACTGGACATTCTGGCAGATCTACTACTTCGTGGAGCCCCACATCCGGGACGAGTACTTACAAAGAGAGGGAACAAGCACATAACATGAACCGATCGATCAAGAAAGCGTGGAACGTTGTCAGCAGTATTCTGGTGGCGCTGGTGGTGATCCTGGCGCTCCTGCTGGTGGGCGCAAGACTGGTGGGCCTACAGGTATTCACCGTACTGTCCGGCTCCATGGAGCCTACCTATCACACCGGCTCGCTGATCTATGTCAAGAAGGTCGACCCCTACGCCATCAAGGAGGGGCAGCCCATCACCTTTATGCTGGACGAGAACACCGTCGCCACCCACCGCGTGGTGGGTATCGTCCCGGACGAGGAGGACGCCTCCGTCATCCGCTTCCGCACCAAGGGCGACGCCAACGACGCCGAGGACGGCGGCCTTGTACATTATAAGAATGTCATCGGCACGCCGGTGTTCACCATCCCGTATCTGGGCTACGTGGCGGACTACATCCAGCACCCGCCCGGTATGTATGTGGCGCTGTCCGGCGCAGCGGTGCTGCTGCTGCTGGTGTTCCTGCCCGACGTGTTCGCCGGCGACAAGGACGGGGACAAGCCCGGCAAGCGGACAGCCCGCCGCGGCAAGGCCGCGCCGCCGGAGGACACAGATCCCCAGACCCCGGACGCCTCCGCCCCGGCGGAGCGGACAGAGCAGCCGCGATAGGCTGCCATTCCTGCAAGGGCAATGCCGTAAGGCTCCCTATATACAACATTTTTTAAGGAGGTTTTCGTAATGAAAACAAAAAGCAAGGCGTTACTCATGACCCTTTGCGCGGTGTTGCTCGTTGCTGCTTCCGTGCTGGGCACTATGGCGTACCTGACCTCTCAGGACTCGGTCAAAAACACCTTCTCCATCGGTAAGATCAACATCACGCTGGACGAGGCGAAGGTGGATACGGACGGCACTCCGGTTCAGGGTGCTGCCCGTGTGAAGGAGAACACCTACAAGCTGATGCCCGGCCACGAGTATGATAAGGACCCCACCGTGCATGTGGACGCTGACAGCGAGGACAGCTACATCTTCGTGAAGGTCGAGAACGAGATCACTGACATTGAGGCTGACACGAAGATCGCCGCTCAGATCACGGCTAAGGGCTGGAATCAGCTCACTGATGCTAACGGCGCACCCGTTGCCAACGTGTATTACAAGGTATACGACGGCACTGTAAAGGATTTCGTCGTGTTTGAGAACTTCAAGATCGCTGATACTGTTGACGCGAAGGCGCTGGAGAGCTATGCAGGCAAGACCATCAAAATTACCGCTTACGCTGTGCAGATGGACGGCTTCGCCAACGCTAAGGCCGCTTGGGATGCCGCTAAGTTCAACTAATCCCTGCGCCGCCAACTGCTGAGAGACACGTATCAACCACCATACGCGATTCCAACAGATGAGGGGGGAGCACGAGCTTCTGTTGTCTGTTGAAATAAAACACAACATACATAGCTAAGAAAAGGAGGAAGAGATTATGAAGCATGGTGAAAATCGCCGCAGCGTGAGCAGCAAAGCCTTCGTCGCGATGCTGGCACTGGTGCTGGCTCTGGGCTGTGCAGTAGGGGGGACCATTGCATGGCTGACCGCCCAGACGCCTGATGTCAAGAACACCTTCACCTACGGTAACATCAACATCGAGCTGTACGAGCACGTGTACGATGCGGCAACCAACGAGCTCACCGAGCAGACGACCAACGAGGTTAATAACTACAAGATCGTCCCCGGCAAGAATCTGCCCAAGGACCCGACGGTAAAGGTCGTGGGCGGCTCCGAGGCCTGCTATCTGTTCGTCAAGGTGGAGGAGGAGAACTGGCCTGATTTTAAGGATGGTAGCAGCCGGAAGGTTTCCTACGCTATCGCCAACGGCTGGACGGAGCTGGAAACCGGTGTCTACTACCGTGAGGTCGCAAATTCTGACGCTAACCAAGTGTTCCAAGTCCTCGCGAACGACGAGGTCACCGTCAGCAACACCCTGACCAAGGGCGAAATCGAGACCGTCAAGAATACGACGCCCAAGCTGACCTTCACCGCTTACGCGGTGCAGAAGGAGAACGTCAAAGATGCCGCCGCCGCTTGGGACTTGGTGAAGCCCGCGACGCCCGTCGCTCCCTGAGTATCCCTTCTGCGCGCAAGCGCGGGAACGATGCCAAGTACGTAAAAACGACAATAATTGAGGAGTAAGGACATGAAAAAGAAAATTACTGCGATTTTCCTGTGCGTTGCTCTCGTGGCCATCGCCATCGTGGGCGCATCCCTCGCTTATTTTACCGATACCAAGACCGCTACCAACACTTTCACCGTCGGCAACGTGAAGATTCAGCTGCTGGAGTCCCAGTATCACCGTGTCAACGCCGGCAAGGGCAATGCCACCGGTGAGAAAGAGCCTTTGATGGGCGGCTACCTGTGGGCGGCTGACGTCGACATGCAGGGTACTCCCGGGAATACCCCCAACGTCACCACCTCTGGTGAGGTTTGGAACGGTCAGTATTTCTCCGATGCACAGATCGAGGCTGATGCCGCGACCTACAAGGACGGCTACTTCAAAGAGCATAGCGAGAACATGGTTCCCGGCTCCAACGTTCGCAAGAACCCCTATGTAAAGAACACTGGCAGTCAGGATGCCTATGTCCGCGTCCGCGTGCTAATCCCTGTGTCTCTGTTTGGTATCATCGACAATGGCCCCTCCTATTGGACGACCACCGCTATCAACGAGGGTCAGGTCACCTCTAAGGCTGTTACTACTTACAATACTGATCCTACGGCTGTCAAGCAGGTCGAGCGTGACGGCATTAAGTACTATGAGTACGACTTCACCTACGTCAAGGCTTTGAAGGCTGGCGAGGTGACCTTCTGGAACGTCTGGGGCAATATCGCCATCGACAAGAACGCCACGGACACACAGTTGAATGCTGTTGATTCCTTCAACGTTATCTTCGAGGCTGACGCTATCCAGGCTGACGGCTTCGCAGACGCCACTGCTGCTTTCAACGCATTCGACGGCAAGTAATCAACCACAGCAGATCGCTGCGTAACCTGACCCCGTGGTCTGCGCCTCCGGGCGCAGACCATGCGGGAGCATCCGAGCCATCGGTTGTTCCCGCATGGCCTCGTGACCATGACCGTACATACCGGCTCGCACCTGACCGGCGCGAACCACTGACCCATGTCTTCAAATCTCATCGGAGATTTGTAAATACAAGTTGAGGGGAGCAAAGACTATGAAGCGGAAAATTTTGATTCTGTCTGTGCTGGCCATCTGCATCGCCACGCTGGCCGCCGGTACGCTGGCGTACTACAACGCGGAGACCACGGCGCACAACGTCATCACCACCGGTGGCGTGGAGATCGCGGTGCAGGAATGGGCAGACAAGGACAAGACGCAGCCGTTCGAGGATTTGATGGGTGTGATGCCCGACGCGACTGTCACCAAGATCGCGGAGGTCAAGAACACCGGCGCGTCCGACGCGTGGATCCGCGTGCGGGTCGATAAGGCCATCAAGCTGGCAGGCGCCGGCGAGGTCGACCTCGATATGGTAGAAGTGATCGTCGACCGCACCAACTGGACGGCGGGGAACGACGGCTACTACTACTATCATAGCGCCCTGAAGCCCGGCGAGGTCACCGCGCCCATCTTCTCCGAGGTGACCTTTAACGCCGACATGGGCAACGAGTACCAGAACGCCACGGCAACGGTCGACGTAGTCGCACAGGCCGTACAGATGGCCAACAATGGCAAGACCGCAATGGAGGCCGTCGGTTGGCCGAAAGCCTGAGAAGGAGGAAAGAAGCAATGAAAAAGAGATTTCTGGCGCTGTTCCTCTGCTGTGTGATGGTGTTCACGCTGCTGCCCGCCGCCCTGACCACGGCGTTTGCCACGGGTGAGGCGGACGAGGAGACTGCGCCCGCACAGGAAATCGTGGACGTTGAACCGGAGGGCACGGGTGATCTCGACGACACGCAGCCCGACCCGGACGGGCAGCCCGTTGACCCGGACGCGGAGCCTGTTGTCTGCACCTGCGGCGCGGCGGCGGACGCGGCTCACGCCGAGGATTGCCCGCTGTACGTGAACCCGGAGCAGCCCGCTGACGACGAGAAGAAGCCCGAGGACGAGCAGCCTGTTGTCTGCACCTGCGGCGCGGCGGAGGGCGCAGCCCACGCCGAGGACTGCCCGCTGTACGTAGCCCCGGAGCAGCCCGCTGGGGACGAGCAGCAGCCTGTCTGCACCTGCGGCGCGGCGGAGGGTGCAGCCCACGCCGAGGACTGCCCGCTGTACGTAAATCCCGAGCAGCCCGATGAGGACGAGAAGAAGCCCGAGGACGAGCAGACGGATTATACCGAGGTGTATGAGCAGCTCATGGCTGCCGAGACCATGGAGGAGCTGGACGCGCTTCTGGACAGCCTTGCGGACGAGGCCGCCGCGGACGAGTTCGTGGCATGGCTGGACGCCAACGACAAACGCACCGCGCTGGAGGAGCACATTGCGGCTCTGAACGAGCAGGAGACGCTGGAGCAGGAGGAAGACACAGCGATCCTGCCCATGGTCGTGCCGTTCACCAATGTTGGCCCGCTGCTGCCCGCCACTGTACTGCGCAGAGCCAACGCGCCCATGGCGGTTACCGCCGCCAACAAGGACGGCAACAACGGCAGCAACGAGAATAGCGGCCTTGTGCTCAACAAAAAAGCGGAGCCGGTAGCGGGCGGCTATAAGATCACCATGGAGGCCTATGCCACCGGCCAAAGCAGCACCACGGTCAGCACAACGCCCGCGGATATCGTGCTGGTGCTGGATATGTCCGGCTTTATGGATGATTGTTTGGTCTGCGGGGAGTCGGATACAGCAACCCATCAGAGATATGAAGCGGTATACGAGGTAGATACGGATAAGAACTATTACATCTATAATCCAAGCAGTTATTACAACAAATATTCTGAAGTCGAATACTGCAATGGAGAGCATAATTACGATTGGGAAAATCATAACGCGGGCTGGGTGCAATCGAATTCGTATGTTTATCAGCATAAATCTAATATCCTAACCCCCAAAACCAGCGTAGGCGATACGACACAGGGGAGTGTGCAGTTCTATACTCAAATTACTGAAAACTGTACCCCGCGCATTAACGCCCTGAAATCCGCTGTTAGCGGTTTTATTAACAATGTCGGCCAACTTTCTCCGGACAGTCAGATCGCCATTGTAAAATTCGCGGGAACTAAGACTAATACGGTTGGAAACAATTGGTATAATAGTGGTTGGTATAACTACTCTCAGATCGTCAAGAATCTGACCGCGGTAGATGCGGCCGGTAAAACTGCTCTTCAGGAAGCAGTAACCGCATTGCGCGCTGGCGGTGCGACCCGTGCGGACTACGGTATGGAGCATGCGCAGAGCATTATAACGAACTCTGGCAATAACGGTCACAACAAGGTGGTCGTCATGTTCACCGATGGTACGCCGACCAGTGGTAGTAGCTTTGAGAACAAGGTTGCCAATGCTGCGATCACAGCCAGCAAGGACATCAAGAGTAAGGGTGCGACGGTCTACACCATCGGCGTGTTTGCCGGTGCAGACGGTACGCCTGTCACATCTTGGAATGGCGTGAGCAACGAAAACAAGTACATGCATCTGGTGTCCTCCAACTATAAGACTGCCACAGAACTGACGAATCCCGGTACGGCTACCTATCCCGAGGGCGGCAAGAGCTACTACCTCTCCGCAGCTGATCAGGGTCAGTTGGAGAATATCTTCAAGCAGATCAGTCAGGAGACCGGCGGAAGCAGCGTGCAGTATGGTGAAGAGACCGTCATCAAGGACATTGTGACGCCGTACTTCACCATGCCCACGGACACGAATCAGATCAAGGTGTACACCGCTGCATCCAAAGGCAGTACGAACAACTGGGAGACTCCGGTGCTTTTCAGCGATGGCAAGGTTGATATTGATAAAAACACCAACACCGTCTCTGTCAGTGGGTTCTCCTTTAAGGAAAACTGGTGCGGAAACCATACCTCAAGCGAAGGAACCACTTTCCACAACGGTAAAAAGCTCATCATTGAGTTTACCGTCAGCCCCAAGGACGGCTTCCTGGGCGGCAACGGTGTCCCCACCAACGGTGCTACCTCCGGCGTCTACCATAACAATCAACTTGTCGGAGAGTTCCCCTTCCCCACTGTCAATGTCCCCATTCAGCCCGTGACCGTGACCGCGGAGGACAAGAACGTCTACCTGCTGGGCACTGTGACGGAGAACGACTGCAAGACCGGCGCGAGCGCCATGTGCGGCGATGTTGTTCTTAACCTGAATGCGGCGAATTACGGCCTTGAGTCTTGGCAGACCGAGTTCGTGGAAATCACCACCACCGTCACCAACCCGACCGAATCCTTGACCGAGGATGCCAACTACACCATCAACGTCAAGGTCGAGCCGAAGCCTGGTAGTACGACTGCGGATGAAGGCACACCAGCCACGGCAAAGACCGGCACTGTCGAGAAAAACATCAACGTCTTCAAGCCGGAGCTGACCTTCAAGGATACCGAGGCGTACTACGGCGCTGACGTGCCTACGAACTTCGATAGCAATCTGACCGCAACCGTGTGGAAGCACGGTACTACGACGGATAAGAGTGTGACCATGATCGGCGACGAGCCGAATCTGGCGATCACCTACACACCCGATGCCAGCAAGATCGCGGATGACAAGATCAACACCACCGAGGACATCGGCGTTGCCGTGACCGTGAAGATCGGCAACAAGGATGTGACCACCCCGCACACGACGTTCAAGCATGAGAAATGCAACGGCAAAACCTGCACGCTTCCGGAAGGCTATCGTTTCCTGATCCACGTCAAGACCTGCACCCTGACCATCAAGAAGGATGTCAAGGATACGGCCATCGACGACGGCCAGAGCTTCATCTTCAAGGTCACCGGCCCCATGGGTACAAAGACCGTGGTCATTCAGGGCGCCGGCTCCGTGACCCTCAAGGGCTTGAAGGTCGGCGAGTACACCGTCATCGAGGATACCGGTTGGAGCTGGCGCTACAAGACGACTGACGGAACGCAGACCGCTACCCTGAGCGCCGCGACACCCGAAGGCAGTGTCACCGTCACCAACACGCTCAAGAACGAGAAGTGGGTGTCCACCGACGTGTACTGCAAGAACGAGTTCAAGGGTAATGGCATTCAGACGATCATTAACGGCAACGGCAAACCTGTTAATAACTGAGAAAGGAGGCGGCAGTTATGTATCAAGGAGAACACATGAATAACGGCGGAGCGCCCAAAGCGCGCAAAACGGCGACCCTGCTCGTGGCCATCGTCCTGCTGCTCGGTGTGGCGGTCGGTACCACAGTCGCCTACCTGATCGACAGGACAACACCGATCGAGAACAAGTTCGAGTACGCCAAGACCGACGTCACCGTGGAAGAGACGCTCACCGGAACGGAGAAGTCGAACGTGCAGGTCAAGAACGAAAGCAACATCCCCGTGTACATCCGCGCCACCTACGTTGTAAACTGGGTGGATAAGGCTGGCAACATCGTCACCTCCGTCCCGGATGAGTACATCTACCAGCTGGATAAGAACCCGAACGGGACGTGGGTAGAGGGCAAGGACGGTTACTTCTACTATCCGACCCCCGTCCAGCCCAACGGTTTAACGGATGGCAGCCTGCTGACCTGTACGGTTACGAAGCAGCCGGCAAATCCGGAGTACACGCTGAACGTTGAGATCCTGGCTACCGCCATCCAGAGCGAGCCTAAAGATGCGATCAAGAACGCTTGGGGCGTCGAGCCTCCGCACTTCAAATAAGGGGGTGGCGAAATGAAAAAGACAAGTAAAGCGATCATCTCTCTGGTTTTGATGCTGCTCATGGCCATGAGCCTGACATCCACGGCCTTCGCCGCGTCCCCGACCATCGAATTCAAGGGCTTTTCCGAGGGGTTTGACCTCCAGCCCGGCAGCGAGTACACAAAGACCGACCTGTTCGGCGATTTCAGAGGCGTCATGCCCGGCGATACGGTGACGGAGACCATCACCTTCACCAATTCCGCCACGGACTGTGACATGGTGGATCTCTATATGCGGGCTGTGCCCCACGATGAGACTGCCAATCCGCTGAGTCCCGAGGTGGCTGCGGAGACGACCGCCGCCGACATGGCGGAGTTCCTCTCCCAGCTGTCCATGAAGGTGTGGAACGGCAAGGAGCTGATCTATGAGGCCTCTCCCGACAAGCTGGACGGCCTGAAGGAGAACCAGTTCCTCGGCACCTTCCGCACCGGCGATACCGCCCAGCTGCGGGTGGAGCTGAGTGTTCCCCTGGATCTGGACAACAAGTTTGCCAACCGCGTAGGCGAGGTGGACTGGGTGTTCCATGTGGAGGCGTTTAACGAGACGCAGCTCTCCGTGCGTAAGGTCTGGTCCAACGGCAACGACCGTCATGAGGGCGGCTTCGTCACCGTGAACCTGCTGAAGGACGGCAAGGTAGAGAAAACGCAGGTGCTGAACGCCGAGAACAACTGGGCGTACACCTTTGACGGCCTGCGGGATAAGTACAAGTGGACGGTGGTAGAGGCGGAGACGCCGAAGGGATACGAGGCGGTCTATGACACGGTGGGTACCCTGACGACCATCACCAACGAGAGAACCTCCTACCCGCCGCAGGATCCCGACAATGCGTTGGATATCACCGTTCATAAGGTCTGGAAGAACGATGCCGGGAAGGATCGCCCTGATTCCGTGACGGTGACGCTGTATAACGGCAACATGGTCTACGACAGCGTGCGCTTGGGCGAGTGGAATAACTGGACGTATTCCTGGCGTGACCCCAGCGCCCTCGGCAACTGGCAGGTTCTTGAGACGAACATCCCCAAGGGGTATGTGCCGTCCTACAGTGTCAGCAACGGTGTTGTGACCATCACCAACTCGCCCGGTCTGCTTCAGACCGGTCAGCTCAACTGGCCGATCTGGGTGCTCGGCGGTGCAGGACTTGTCCTTGTTGCTCTCGGCGGGGCAATGCTGCTGAAGAAGAAGCGGAGCAATGCCTAAAAAACTTGGTATTGCCATCGTAGCAATGGGAGCAGTGCTGATTATATCAGCACTGCTCCTGCTCTTGTATAACCGCCGCGAGGATGCGCGTGCCGGGCAGGAAGCCGAGAGCCTGCTGGCAAACGTGGAAGCGGCCATTCCGTCCAACGACGCGAAGGACAAGGAGCCCCCGTCTCAGGAGGAGCTTACTCCGGAGATGCCGGTGGTCATGCTCAGCGACTACGAGTATGTGGGCTATCTTACGATCCCCTCGCTGGGGCTGAAGCTGCCGGTCATGGCGGATTCGGACTATGCGCGCCTGAGATTGGCGCCCTGCCGCCAGTTTGGTTCCTCCCGCACGGACGATCTGGTGATCGCCGCGCACAACTACGGGAACCACTTCGGGCGGCTGAAGGAGCTGTCGGAGGGCGATACGGTCACCTTTACGGACATGGAGGGGATCGTCAACACCTACGCGGTGGGGAAGCTCGAGACGCTGGATCCGGAGGAGGTAGATGCCGTTCAGAACAGCGGCTATGACCTCGTCCTGTACACCTGCACCAAGGGCGGCAAGTCACGGGTGACGGTGTTCTGTGACCGGTCGGCGGAGCTTGCATTTTCTGCTACGCCGCCGCAATAACCCAACTGCTGCTGCAAAGCTGCATAAAAAAAGAGGATGGCTGCTGCCATCCTCTTTTTGCGTCACCGCTGATATTCAAACTCCAGATCGTACATACTGACGATGTCGCCGTCCTGAATGCCCATGTCCTCCAGTGTGTCGAACAGACCGCTCTGGCGCAGCATCTTGTCGAAGTACATCCGGCTCTCGTAGTCGGAGAAGTTGATGTTGCCCATGAGCCGCTGGAGCCACGGCCCCTCCACCAGCCAGGTGTTGTCCTCCCGCTCGATGTGCAGCGGTTCGGTGGTGTCGATGACCGGCGGCTTGGGGACATATTCCGGCTCATACACCGTCACCGGCGGCAGCTCGCTGAGCCGCTGGCTGATGCGCTGCACCAGCTCCCGCGTACCCTGATGGGTGGCGGCGGACATGGCGAAGAACTCGTAGCCCAGACCCTCCACATGGGCGCGGAAGGCGTCCAGCTGCTCCGTATCCGCCAGCAGGTCGGTCTTGTTGGCCACGGCGATCTGGGGACGGGTGGCCAGCTCCGGGCTGTACTCCCGCAGCTCGGCGTTGATGGCGTCAAAGTCCGCGATGGGGTCGCGTCCCTCGCTGCCGGACACGTCTACCAGATGCACCAGCAGACGGCAGCGGTCGATGTGCCGCAGGAAGTCGTGACCCAGTCCTGCGCCCTCGCTGGCACCCTCAATGATGCCGGGGATATCCGCCATGACGAAGGACACGCCCTCGTCCACGTAAATCACGCCCAGATTGGGATACAGGGTTGTAAAGTGATAGTTGGCGATCTTCGGGTGGGCGTTGGAGGTGACGGAAAGCAGGGTGGATTTACCCACGTTGGGAAAGCCCACCAGACCCACGTCCGCCAGAAGCTTCAGCTCCAGAATCACGTCCCGCTCCTGTCCCTTAAGACCGGCTTTGGCAAACCGGGGAACCTGACGGGTGGGGGTGGCGTAATGGGCATTGCCCCAGCCGCCCCGTCCGCCCTTGGCGAGAATGAAATCCTCGCCGGTGGACATGTCTACGATGATCTGGTTCGTTTCGGCGTCCCGCACAACGGTGCCCCGGGGGACTTCGATGATCAGGTTTTCGCCCCGTTTGCCCGCCATTTTCCGACCCTGACCGCTGACACCTGCGGCGGCCTGATACTTGCGCTTGTAGCGGAAATCCAAAAGAGTGGACAGGTTGTCGTTGACCCGGAGAATGACGCTGCCGCCATGTCCGCCGTCGCCGCCGTCCGGGCCGCCGGAGGCCACATATTTTTCCCGGTGGAACGCCACCGCTCCATCGCCGCCCCGTCCGCCGATGACGGTGATGCGCACTTTATCCACGAACATAGTTGTACGTCCTCCTAATCTATGGAAGTACGGGTACTTCCCTTTATTCAGCCGATTCTGCTGGCCAGCTCGAAAGCCAGCAGGGCAATTTTTTCCTTGTCTGATAGCCGGGCGTGTCCGGACAGGCTTCTGGGGTCCCATTGGGGATGATCCAGATTGTCCCCGGCATAGAAATACTGAAAGAATTCCACACCCCGGAAATCGCACATGGCCTGCATGGCTGCGCACTCCATCTCCACGCACACCGCACCCATGCGCCGCCGGGCAGCGACCTTTGCGGGGGTCTCCCGGTAAAAGGCATCCGTCGTCCACGCAGCGCCCTGCACATAAGGATACCCAAATTCCCGAAGAACCTCGATAAATTCGGGAATATAGCGGGTGTTGACGTCGATCAGATCGCTTGCCGGGGCATAATGATAGCTGGTGCCCTCATCCCGGATGGCTTTTGTGGGAATGATGATGCCGCAGTCCTCGATTCTTTTGTCCAGAACGCCGCAGTTGCCCAGCAGGATGAACCGGCGCGCGCCCATGGCGATGATCTCCTCAAACTGCCCAACACAGGCTGGCGCGCCCACCCTTGCTTTGCAGAAGCCCAGTCGGCTTCCCCGGTAGGTGACCTCATAAATGGGCCAGTCTCCGTCCGCGTCGCGGGTATGGGCGATGAGCTTACCCTCCAGAAATGCGGCCACGGAGGCAAAAAGCTGGTGGGAAAAG
>OGXX01001872.1_pt1 | contig 20357 bp, 15 predicted proteins | sample 1576301 | NCBI WGS metagenome assembly OGXX01 (sample SAMEA3541469, study PRJEB24748) | human gut metagenome | biome: human gut; feature: human-associated habitat; material: faeces | place: China | collected 2012
CACCGCCACCACCCTGGCTCCCCTGTCCACCGCCACCCGGGCCCAAGGCGTGGTCCTGGTGATGCGCTACGCAGAAAAATAAGAAAACGTTCCATCCCCTTCTGGCCGCCCGACCTTGCGCCGGGCGGCCAGATTGACACCACCGTCTGTAAGTGCATAGAAAGGCAACATTTCACCGTTCCTCATCCGACCCGGCTTCGCCGGGCCACCTGGAAGTATGACCTGCCACTGGCAGATGAACAGATCCCATGGCGCCATTCGCTCCCCCGGAGGAAAGCCGGTCACTGCCACGCCAGTACGGAATTTTCGAAGGTTCCGTAGGATTGGGGACGTGCCTTGCTTTTCCACCGCCGCCGTGGTATACTTTGGATAGTTTAGCAGGATGGGATGTGGGAATTTTGGGTGTAAACCGCAATCAAGAGAGGGAACCTATGAAGGTTTTTGTCACAAACCAGCCCTATATGCTATATGAAACCGTAGAAGTGCTCCGCCGGTACGTAAACGGAGACACCCCGGAAGACCTGTCCACAGAGGAACCATTTTGCCTGTCTCCCCAGGAGACTGGGGAGCTTGTCGCCTCTGCCTGTCAGGGCCTGGACCCCAACGAAACATGGATTTCATATTTCTTTCAAAACCATCCGATCCTGGACAGTCTCAACCAGAGCACCTGCCTGGCTTCCTGCATTGCTTACAGCAATTTTAATATCCGCATGCAGGAAACCACGCTGGACGAGCAACTCACTTTTGTGGTGGATCAATGGAACACCGTACGCCGGAATGGCTATCAATTCTGCTGGATCAACCGCTTTGGCTTGGGCATTGAAGGCAACACCACACAGACGCCCATCCGGCTTGCAGAGGAGCTCAAGAAGCTGCCAATTACTTCGGACTTCTATCTCCTGCTCCATGAAGCCTTTTCCGACCTGGAGTTCAGCGTTCAGCAGCTGGCCCGAGTCATTCGCCCAGTGGCGGAGCGGCTGGAAGTCCTGCTGCAGCCCTATGTGCAGCGCTCTGCCGCTCTGGCAGAACGCTGGCAGCTCTTTTTCCAGGATCGCGCCATGCTGAACGACTTCCTGCTGCGCAGAACCGGGAGAATTGCAGAGGAGTCCTTTGACCAAATGTATCTGGTTTTGCGGTATTTGGGCTCCCGCTATGCCCTGGGCACCTACTCCGAGGAAGAGCGGATTGTAGGCTTTCACATGGGTGTGGGCGTCAAGCTCACCCTGAGCAACGCCTATGAAGAAAAAGACTGGAACCCGGACCGGGAATTGACCGCTTTCAAGCTTCTGGGAGATAAAAGCCGCCGGGACATCATCCGGCTGATTCACAAAAACGCCATGACCATTCAGGAAATATCCAATCATCTTGGAATGAACTCCGGCACAGTTTTCCGGAACATCAACGCGCTGTGTAACGCTGAGCTTTTGGTTCAGGAAAGGCGGGGAGAACGCCCCTGCTACCGGGCAAGGCTTCCTTACATTCAAGCCATTTTATACCATATGATGGAGTACCTGCAGGGAGATAATCTGCCAACGGCCTGCCCCAATCCCCCCTCATCCTAGACGTCTCCAACTTCCAGACCGGCGCCGCCGCGTCAGTGCATTTCAAGTAGCCCCCTCGAAACCGGAATTCGAGGGGGCTACGGCATTTGGCGCGGTATGGAGCTAAAAGAGGCTGACCTGGCTGGTGTCGGGCAGGTCCCCGAAGGCGCCAGCCGCCTTCAGGTTCTCAATGTGGGTTTTGGAAACCTTGGGACAGGCGACGGAAAACTCCTCGATGGAGATGAACCTCTTGCCCTTCCGCCCCTCCAAAATGTCCCAGGCGGCAGTTTCACCCAGGCCGGAGACGGAGACGAACGGAGGCAGGAGCTTCCCATCCTCAATGAGAAATTTGGTGGCATGGGACCGGTACAGGTCCATGGGAGCAAAGGAGAAGCCCCGCAGATAGAACTCATAGCACACCTCCAGGGTGGTGAGCATGTCCTCATCCTTGTCCGTGGCAGCGTCGTTGCCGTCAATGGCGGAGATGTGGGCCTTGACCTCCTCCAGGCCCCGGGTCATCATGGCGGCGTCAAAGCCACCCTTCTGGCTCCGGCGGTAGAAATAGGCTGCGTAAAAGGCCAGGGGCTCATGGACCTTGAACCAGGCGATGCGGAAGGCCATCATCACGTAGGCCACGGCGTGGGCCTTGGGGAAGAGGTACTTAATCTTTTTACAGGAGCCGATGTACCAGTCCGGTACCCCGGCGGCCCGCATTTCCTCCTCCGCTCCCTCGGGCAGGCCTCTTCCCTTCCGGACTGCCTCCATAATCTTAAAGGACCGCTTCTCTGGCATGCCACAGGAGATGAGATATAGCATGATGTCATCCCGGCATCCAATGGCCTGATCCACAGTGGCCGTCTTGGAGGTAATGAGGTCCTTGGCGTTGCCCAGCCACACATCTGTGCCATGGGAGAAGCCGGACAGCCGCAGGAGGGTGTCAAACCGGGTGGGCATGGTGTCCATGAGCATGCCCCGGGTGAACCGGGTGTTGAATTCCGGAATGGCTACGGCCCCGGTGGGGCCCAAAATGGGGTCGTTCTCATAGCCCAGAACCTTGGAGGAGGTGAAGATGGACATGGTGTCCTTGTCATCCAGAGGAATTTTCTGGGCGTCCACCCCGGTCATATCCTCCATCATCCGGATCATGGTGGGATCATCATGGCCCAGCATATCCAGCTTCAGCAAATTCTCCTCCATGGAGTGGTATTCAAAATGGGTGGTAATGGTGTCCGCCGAGGGGTCGTCCGCCGGGTGCTGCACCGGGCAGAAGTCCCAAATCTCGTTTTCCTGGGGAATGACCACCAGGCCGCCGGGGTGCTGGCCGGTGGTCCGGCGGACCCCCACACAGCCGGAGGCCAGCCGGTTCTCCTCCGCCCGGGACACGGTCCTGCCCCGCTCCGACAGGTACTTTTTCACATAGCCAAAGGCTGTTTTCTCCGCCACGGTGCCGATGGTCCCGGCCCGGAACACGTGGGACTTTCCAAACATCTCCACACAGTAGGCATGGGCCTTGGCCTGGTACTCCCCGGAGAAATTCAGGTCAATGTCCGGCACCTTGTCGCCGCCGAAGCCCAGGAAGGTCTCAAAGGGGATGTTGAAGCCGTCCTTGTCAAAGGCAGTCCCACACTTGGGACACACCGCATCCGGCAGGTCCGCCCCGCAGCCGTAGCCCTTGGGCACGTCGAAGGTGGTGAATTTGCAGTCCGGATTGGGGCAGCGGTAATGGGGCGGAAAGGAATTGACCTCTGTAATACCTGCCATGTAGGCCACAATGGAAGAGCCCACAGAACCACGGGAGCCCACCAGATAGCCATGCTCCAGAGAGTTCTGCACCAGCTTCTGGGCGGACATGTAAATCACGTCATAGTGGCAGCGGATGATATCCCCCAGCTCCGTCTCCACCCGCTTGGTGATGAGTTCCGGGGGATTCTCCCCGTAGAGCCGGTGCATCTTGCCGTACACCAGGCTTTTCAGATCCTCTACCGAGTTCTCAATGGAGGGGGCGAACAGATTGTGGGGGACAGGCCGAAGGGTCTCGCACATGTCTGCAATGGAGTTGGGATTGCACACCACCACTTCATAGGCCTTCTCAGGACCCAGGTAGGAAAACTCCTCCAGCATTTCATCCGTGGTGCGAAAATACAGAGGATTGGGCTTATCACAGTCGTCAAATCCCTTGGTGGCCAGGAGAATATGGCGGTAGATCTCATCCTCCGGGTTTAAAAAGTGCACGTCCCCAGTGGCCACCACCGGCTTCCCCAGGCGCTCTCCCAGACGGACCACGGTGCGGTTGAACTCCCGCAGCTCCTCTTCGTTTTCCGCAATACCCTTTTCCAGCATAAACCGGTTGTTGGCCAGGGGCTGGATCTCCAGAAAGTCGTAGAAGGAGGCGATCCGCTCCAGCTCCTCCTGGCTCTTGTGGCTGATGATGGCCTGAAACAGCTCTCCCGCCTCACAGGCCGAGCCGATGATGAGGCCCTCCCGATAGGTGATCAGCTCCGATTTGGGAATTCTCGGATTCCGTTTAAAATATTGCAGATTGCTCAGGGAAATCAGGTGGTACAGATTCCGCAGTCCCGTCTGGTTCTTGGCGAAGAGGATGATATGCCGGGCATGGCGGTCGCCAATTTTATTTTTGGCCCGCAGGGCCGGCATGGCCGGGTTGATGGCCTGGAGAGTATGAAGGCCCATTTCCTCCAGCTGGCTACTCAGCCTGTGGAAAATCAGGCCACAGGTGAGAGCGTCGTCCGCCGCCCGGTGGTGGTTGAACTCCGGCAGACTCAGGGCATTGGCCACAATGTCCAGCTTGAACTTCCCCAGCTGGGGCAGCAGATTTTGGGAGAGAATCAGGGTATCCAGGTACGTGGGACCATAGGCAATCCCCAACCGGCGGCAGGCGGCGGACACAAAGCCCACATCAAAGTCCGCGTTATGGGCAATCAATGGCCGGTCGCCGCAGAAGGCCAAAAACCGGGGGAGAATCTCCCCAATATCCGGGGCGCCCCTTAGCATTTCATCGGTAATTCCGGTGAGATCCACAATTTTCTGGGTCAGGAGCCGCCCCGGGTCCACAAAGCTCTGAAAGCGGTCCACTTCCCTGCCCGCTTTCAGGATCACGGCGCCAATCTCAATGATCTCGTCGTGCTGGGAGGACAGGCCCGTAGTCTCCAGGTCAAAGGCCACGTATTCCTGACCGAAATCCGCCTCCCGGTCGCCGTGAACCACAATCCGGTCGTCCACATCATTGACATAATACCCTTCGCAGCCATACAGAATCTTAATATTCTGGTCTGTCCCCGCCACCTTGGCCTTGGAGGCCGCTTTCATGGCCTCGGGGAAGGACTGGGCGCAGCCGTGGTCCGTAATGGCAATGGCCTGGTGGCCCCAGGCCGCCGCCTGCTTCACGGCGGCGGTGGTCTCCGTCAGGGCGTCCATGTTGGACATGTTGGTGTGCAGGTGCAGCTCCACCCGCTTGTTCTCCGCCGTGTCCAAGCGTTTGGGAGCCTTGTGGGGGAGAATGGCAATGGGGTCCAGGACCATTTCATTGTCAAACCGGTTGATCACCGGCTTGGCCAAGACCTTCACCCAGACGCCTACCTTGGTAGCCTCCACAATGGCCTGGGCCTTCGGGAGGTCCCGCTCCCGGAAGTACCGGTTGATACGGATGGAACCGGTGTAATCCGTGATGTCAAAATTTACCACAATGGCGTTGTTTTTGGTGAGCTCTTTATGCTCCGCAGCAAACACCCGCCCGGCCACACACACCGTGCGCATATCCAGGGTCACATCCCGGATGGGAACGGCCGGGTCCACAAAGGGCCGTCCAAAAATGGTATCCCCACCGGACGTTCCCGAAGCGCCGCTCTTGGGGGGACCGGAGGCCGGACGCTCCCGGGAAGCTGCAGGGGGCGGAGTCTTCGGCAGCTGCTCCACCATCTCCCAGCGCATTTTCTCCGTCTGGCGGAAGAGATCGGGACCCTCCAGCTCCCCGTGGGCCTGGATCTCAATGGAGACCTGCCGCCCAAACCGGTCCGCCAAATACCGCCGTACCCCGGGGATACAGGCCTCCAGAGCCTTCTTCCCATTGGCCTGAAGCTGCACCGTGAGCTTGTCCCCCTCCCAAGACCATCGGCTTCCCGCCAAAGAGGCCCGGGACCAAGAATCCTGCTCCACAAAGAGCTGCATCAGCTCCTCCTGCTCCACCCTGCCCAGAGCCTCCCCGGGAAAATGGGGAAGAATCTCCACCCGGCGCACATCATACAGCTCCCGCAGGTCCCGGCAGGCTCCATCCAGCAGCCGCCGGGGAATGTAAGCGGCACATTGCAGCTCCAGGAAAATGGCTCGCTCCTCCATATCCAGCTCTGCATTCTGAATCGCCGCCTGCGCCAGGAGCTCCTCCAACGGCGCGGGCGGCGAATACTGGGAAAACATCTGTAAAAAAGAAACTCGCTTTGTCATATTGTCCCTCTGAATCATTTGCAATTCTCTGTCAGTCACACAGCCGGTGCATCCTGAGAGCGGCCACAGAGCAGCTCTCACATCAGCCAATTCAGCCCACAAGACACCTTGTTGTAGCACTGACGCGGCCGCGCCAGTGCTACAGCTGCCCATTAAAAAAATCCGGGGCAAATTAGAGCTTTTGTATGTAGTCCAGAAGGGTTGGCAAAAGCTGATCATAGGGAAGCTTCTGCACCGGCTGGCCCTTGACAAACAGGACGCCGCAGCCATCGCCACCGGCAATGCCCACATCCGCCTCCCGGGCCTCCCCGGGGCCGTTGACCACGCAGCCCATTACCGCCACGGTGATGTTCTTCTCACAATCCTGAAGGGCCCGGTCCACCTGCTCCACCAGGCCAATGAGGTCGATGGAGGTCCTGCCACAGGTGGGGCAGGAAATGATGTTCACGCCTTCCTTCCGCAAACCCGCAGCCCGGAGGATCTCCTTGGCGGCGTAGACCTCCTGCACCGGGTCGGCGGTGAGAGATACCCGGACCGTCTCCCCGATGCCATCCAGCAGGAGGGCCCCAATGCCCATCGCCGATTTGATCATCCCCATACGAACAGGACCGGTTTCCGTCACGCCAATGTGCAGAGGATAGTCGCACCGCTGCCGGAACAGGCGGCAGGCCGCCACCATCACCGGCACCGTAGAGGACTTCATGGACACACAGGTGTCATAAAAGCCCTGCTTCTCCAGAAGCTCCAGGTGAGAAAAGGCGCTCTCCACCAGGGCTTCCGCCGTGGGATGGCCGTATTTCTCCAGGAGCTTTTTGTCCAGGCTGCCGCCGTTGACCCCGATCCGGATGGGAATGTGCTTGCTCTTGCACACCTCCACCACCGCCTGCACCCGGTCTTCCCCGCCAATGTTGCCGGGGTTGATGCGGATCTTCGCCGCGCCGCCTTCCGCTGCGGCAATGGCCAGCTTGTAGTCAAAATGAATGTCCGCCACCAGGGGCAGGGGTGACTGGGCGGCAATCTCCCGGAAGCCCCGGGCCGCCTCCTCATTGGGCACCGCCAGGCGGGCAATCTGGCAGCCGGCGGCCTTCAGCGCCTCCAACTGCCGGAGGCTTCCCTCCACATCTGTGGTCTTGGTGTTGAGCATAGACTGGATGGACACTGGCGCGCCACCGCCCACCGGAACGTCTCCCACTTGAATCTGTCTGATCATAGCACAGCACACCTCAAACAAAAATCTGAATGACATCCTTAAACAAGATGAGGACCATCAGGGCAAGCAGAAGCACCATGCCGCCAGCATGGATATAGCCCTCAATCTTAGGGTTCAGCTTTTTCTTGGTCACACCCTCAATGCCGGAGGTCAGCAAAACACCCACAATCCGGCCGCCGTCCAGAGCCGGAATGGGCAGCAAATTCATAATCCCCAAGTTGATGGCGATGAACGCACCCAGGGATAGCACATTCCAGATTCCCACCGACACACTCCGGGACTGGGTTCCCACATCGGCAATGGTCTTAACAATGCCCACAGGGCCGGTTACCTCCTTCAGGCCCAACTCTCCCCGGAATATCATCTGCAGGCTGAGGCGGACCGTCCGGGCGTAGTTCACCGCGCTTTTGGCGCTGTAGGACAGCACATTTCCCAGGCTCCGGGGCTCTGTTACCAGATTGATGCCATAGCGCAGAGACATGCCGTCCCCCGAAGGCAGCTGACGGGCCTCCACATTGAGCCTTGGAAAGGTCACCTGTTTTCCGTCCCGGATCACCACCACATCATGGAAATTTCCATCCCGGGCCAGGTCCAAACTCAGAAGTGTGGTGAAGTCATTGGCGATATAAACCCGCTCCCCATCAATCCGGTAGAGCCGGTCCCCAGGCTGCAGGTAGCCCTCCAGGGAGCTGCCGGCCTCCACACTGTCCACCACCGGCTGGCTGATCACTTGAAATCCTGCGGAGAAGCCTACCAAGATCACCAGGACCAGAAAACCCGTCAGAAAATTCATGGTCGCGCCAGCAGCCAAAATGATGATCCGTTTCCACCACGTGGCGTTTCCGAAAGCCCGGGGATCCTCGCTGTTCTCGTCCTCCCCCTCCATGGCGCAGTATCCGCCCAGAGGGATGCACCGGAGGGAGTACAAGGTCTCGCCCCGCTGCCGCTTCCAAATGGCCGGGCCCATGAAGATGGAAAACTCGTTCACCTTGACCTTGAACAGCTTGGCCGTCAGAAAATGCCCCAGCTCGTGGACCATGATAAGGATGCCAAAAATCAAAATAGCAAAGAGAATATACAGAAAATACAAAATATTAGCCTCCTAAATTGGCATATACCGCCTCCCGGGCCAGCCGGTCAGCCGCCAGAATCTGACCGAGGTCCGGCTTCTTCACAAAGGGAACCCGGTCCAGGGCCTGTTTCACCAGGTCATAAATGTCATAAAAGCCCACCTGATCCAGAAGATACAGCCCCACAGCCACCTCGTTGGCCCCGCTGAGGACCGCACCGGCCGTACCCCCGGCCTTGGCTGCCTCCATAGCAAGACCCAGGCAGGGAAAGGTCTCCAGATCCGGCCGGTCAAAGGTCAGGGGGCCGCAGGACAGGAGGTCCAGGTCTGGCGCCGGACAAGGGGCCCGGTCCGGCCAGGTGAGGGCCAATTGAATGGGCAACCGCATATCCGGCGCCCCCAGTTGGGCCAACACCGCCCCGTCCACATACTCCACCAGGGAGTGCACCACGCTTTGCCGGTGAATGACCACAGAAACCTGCTCCATGGGCAGGCGGTACAGGCGCATGGCCTCAATGAGCTCCAGTCCCTTGTTCATCAGGGTGGCGCAGTCGATGGTAATCTTGGCCCCCATGCGCCAGTTGGGATGGCACAGGGCGTCCGCCCGGGTCACATACCGTAGCTCCTCCCGCCTTCTGCCGTAAAAGGGGCCACCGGAGCAGGTAAGGATCAAGCGCCGGACCTGCCCCCGGTCCGGGCAGCCAGCCAGGCACTGGAAAATGGCAGAGTGTTCCGAGTCCACCGGGATGATCTCCGCCCCATACCGGTCCGCAGCATCCATCACCAGCTCCCCGGCGCACACCAGGGTTTCTTTGTTGGCAAGGCCAATCCGCTTTCCCCTTTGGATGGCAGCCAGGGTGGGCTCCAGACCCACCATACCCACCACGGCGGTGATCACCGTATCCGCCTCCTCCATGGTGGCGGCAGCCAGCAGGCCTTCCTTACCGGACCGGACCTCCACCGGCAGGTTCCCCAGCCGCTGGGCCAGCTGCTCCGCCAGCTCTGGCGTGGCCATAACCGCCAGCTTGGGGCGGAAGGCACGGCATTGCGCCTCCATCCGGTCCACATTGGACCCGGCGGTGAGGGCGCAGACCCCAACTCCCAGCTTCTCCGCCACGTCCAGAGTCTGGCGGCCGATGGAGCCGGTAGAGCCCAGGAGCGAAATGCACCGCCCCATCTCAGCCCACCCCCAACGTGGGCACAGCAAAGGGCAACATCCGCAGCAGCAGCTCCACCAGGGGGGCCACCAGCATCATACTGTCAAACCGGTCCAGAATGCCGCCGTGACCGGGGATCAGATCTCCGTAGTCTTTGATATTCATCTGCCGCTTGATGGCGGAAAAGCCCAGATCCCCCAAAATGGAGGCCCCTGCACCCAAAACTCCGTACACCGCGCCATACCAGTAGATCACATCAAACTGGAAGGCCTTGGTGAGAATGAGACCGTAGAGTCCCATAAACAACACAGCACACAGCATGCCGCCCACGGCTCCCTCTATGGTCTTATTGGGGCTGATCACCGGGGCCAGCTTATGCTTCCCCAGGGCCCGGCCCACAAAATAGGCCCCGGAATCGGCGGTAAAGGCAATGACAAAGGCCACCAGGATGTAATATTTCCCCAGATCATTTTGCCCAGGGTCCGCGCCGGCATACATAGCCCGAATCCGGACCAGGGCCGTGAGCAGGTACGGCAAAAGGAGCCCCGCAGCCAGGCAGAGGCAAACCTTCTCAAACCGAAGGCGGCCATGGGCCAGCAGCATCTCTCCAAACAGCAGCGCCAGGTAGGCCAGCACCCCCAGATGCGCCAGATTGGGGTCCTGGCGCAGGCTCCAGAAGGACACCAGCACCGCCATGACCATGGCATAGACCACCAGGCGCAGATTCTTCACCATGCCGGTGCGGTACAGGAGCTCATAAGCGGCCACCGCCGCCGCCGCCCCAAACAGGGCAGCCGTGGCCCAGGCCGGAAGCACCAGCACAATCACCAGCAGCAGCGGCAGCAGCGCCACTGCAGAAAGCACACGGGTTTTCATATGTTCAAGCACCTCCAAACCGGCGGTTGCGCCGGTGGAATTCGGCAATGGCCGCGTCCAGGTCCCTGGGACTGTAGTCCGGCCAAAGCACATCCTGGAATACATACTCCGAATAGGCCGACTGCCACAGGAGGAAATTGCTGGTCCGCTTCTCCCCGGAGGGCCGAATGATCAGCTCCGGATCCGGCACCCCGGCAGAATACAGGTACCGGGAAAACAGGCTCTCATCCAGCTGATCCGGCTCCTGCTCCCCATTGGCCACCGCCTGGGCAAACCGGCGGGCAGCCCGGAGAATCTCGTCCCGGCCGCCATAGTTCAGGCAAAAGTTCACCTGAACCTCATGATACTCCCTGGAGCGGGCCTCCGCATTCCGGCACAGCTCCTGCAGTTCCGGCGACAGCCTGGACAGGTCTCCGAAGAACACGAAATGCACCCGGTTCTTCTCCATATCCCGCAGCGCCTCCTCCAGGTACCGGCCCAGGAGGGTCATAATGCCGCTGACCTCCTCCTGGGAGCGCTTCCAGTTCTCTGTGGAAAAGGCATATACGGTAAGATACCGGACGCCCAGGGTCCGGCAGTAATTGGCAATCCGGCGGAAGCTCTCCGCCCCGGCGGCATGGCCGGCAGTCCGGGGCAGCCCCCGCTTCCGGGCCCAGCGGCCGTTGCCGTCCATGATGATGGCAATGTGCCGGGGCGGCGGCAGCTGCGCCGCTTCTTTCTTTTGAAACAGTCCCATAATGTCTCCGTTATGATTGGTAATCCTTTGGTGAAATCGGAACCCCCTGCCCCTGGAACAGTTCCGGCTTCTTTTGCACGAAGCTGCATATCCATGGGCCAAGCTTCTCCAATGTTCATCAGTCAGCTTCCCTTCAGGGGTATGTGCGCACAGCTAAAGCGCGTACAGCTTCGCTTTCCAGGTTTTAGCAATGCGGAGCTGTATAGGGTGCGGCCTCCCGGGCGCATCCGCAGAAGGGCTGGCCTTGGCTTCCGGCCCAAACGAATTCGTACCTGTCTGTGAGGGAGGTCCGGATTCTCTGAAATGCTACAGATTGGGAAGCATCCTGCCGCCGGTGCGTCCAGGAGGCCTCACCCTACCGCCTTGGGGGCAGACGGGATACGGTCCACCCCTGCGGGGCGCACAATGTGCGCCCTACAGCGTCTCTCCACCACCTGAAAAATTTGCAGAATCATTCGCTGCATACCTATGCCCCGGGGGAAAGCAGGGCGAAAGAGCAAGGCTGCACATGCGTCCTCACGTTCGTAATATTGCACACAGATCCGTCTCCACGGAAAATAAACGGAAATCATTTTCCGCCAGGGCATAAGCCTGGCGGAAAACATTTGTCAGGCACTCAAATGGCCATGAGCTCCTTTTCCTTCGCGGCGCAGGCCTCGTCCACCTTCTTGATGTACTGATCGGTGAGGTCCTGCAAATCCTTTTCCGCTTTCTTCTGATCGTCCTCTGTGATCTCACTTTTCTTCTTGGCCGCCTTCACATAGTCCATGGCGTCCCGGCGGATGTTCCGCATGGCCACCTTGGCCTCCTCGGCATACTTCCGGACCTGCTTGGTCAGGTCTTTCCGGCGCTCCTCCGTAAGCTGGGGGAACACCAGGCGGATGACACGGCCGTCATTCTGAGGATTGATGCCCAGGTCGGAGACCTGAATGGCCTTCTGAATCTCCTTCAACAGCTTGGTATCCCAGGGCTGGATCACCAGGGTCCGGGCATCGGGGGAGGAGATGGTGCCCACCTGGGCCAGGGGGGTGTCCACTCCATAGTATTCCACGGTAATCCGGTCCAGAACCTTCGCATTGGCCCGGCCTGCCCGAACCGCGCCGAAATTGTCCTGGAGCACATCCAGGGTCTTCTCCATTTTACGGGTATATTCCTTGAAATCAACGCTCATAACTTAGTCCTCCTTAATGATGGTACCGATTTTCTCTCCCTGAACGACCCGCAAGATGTTCTGGGGGTCCTTCAGCTCAAAGACGATGATGGGCATCTGGTTGTCCATAGCCAGGGTCATGGCTGTGGTGTCTGTGGCCTGGAGATGCCGGGCCAGGACCTCATCGTAGGTCAGGTGGTCATAACGCTGGGCTGTGGGGTCCTTGGCCGGGTCCGCCGAGTAGACCCCGTCCACATTTTTGGCAAGCAAAATGGCGTCCGCCCCGATCTCCACACCCCGGAGCACCGCGCCCGTATCGGTGGAGAAATAGGGGTTACCGGTGCCGCAACCAAAGATGACCACACGGCCCCGCTCCAGATGGGCAATGGCCTTGCCCCGGATGTAGGGCTCAGCAATGCTCTTCATCTCAATGGCAGTCTGGACCCGAACGGGGATCTCCCGCTGCTCCAGGCAGTCCGCCACAGCCAGAGCGTTGATGGTGGTGGCCAGCATCCCCATATGGTCAGCCCGGGTCCGCTCCATGCGGCCGGAGCCGTCCTTCAGACCACGCCAGAAGTTGCCGCCGCCTACCACAATGGCCACCTGGACGCCCTGGGCCACGCACTGGCCCACCACATCGCAAACCCTGCCGATGGTGTCAAAATCCAGGCCCCTGTGCTGGCCGCCGGCCAAGGCCTCTCCGCTGAGTTTTAACAGGATTCTCTTGTACCGAATCTGGGACATTGGAATCCACTCCTTTCTCCTGCCCATGTTCACACTTCGCCATGGTATGATTCTCCCCCCTATTTTATAATATGTGAGGCCGATTGACAACCGGAATTTTTCCCGTTCCCCAAATGTTTTCCGTTTTTTCACATTTTCATGCCCGTCATCCCCAAATTTCCCTGTACAGGTCCCCCCTTTCGTCAAAAAACACGCAGAAACTTCCGGAAATCTCCCAATTTCCAGAAGAACAAGGAGCAGATAGCTGGGGCGAAACAGCTGCAGCATTAACGGTTGTGCTGCACATACGGAGTTTCTTAAGCGGTCCGGGAATGGGCAGAAATAGGCAGAGTCTGTTGCAAAATTTCACTTTCTGCAACAGGCCCTGCACCTTGGCTTTCCGCTATTGATTTTCTCCTCCGTAAGTACCGTTCTCCAATGCCTGCCATTCCATGCCCAAATCCTGGCAATAGAACGAAATCGTCCCCGCAATTTCCCCGTACTGGTTATGTAAAATAGCTATTTAGTCAGTCGGCTCTTCTGTCTGTTGTTCCCAAACATCCTCTATTGGAAGTGTATTCTCCTGGTAATATGTATAATCATCCACATTCAAGCCCTCTTGTAGCTCCGCCGGGATCTCGTAAGTATTAATCATGACATAGAATTCTCCATCAATTCTTCCAACAAACTGATAACACACCTGCTGATCTCCACTTCTGTCCGTCACCTCTGTGGTAAATTCATAGAGATCCTTATTGATTTTGTTCCGCTCCAGAATGCGATAGGTGTCGATCAATTGCCCCTCGCCAATATCCGCAGCATAACCCCGCAAGATCTCGTGCTCATAATGGCAATAAGGAAGCGGCGCCTCTGCGCTCACTTTACACGCCTCCAAATAGGCGATGTACACCTTTTCCGCCGATTCCTCAGCCCGATCGCAGCCCAAAAGGGCAACCATCACAGCAACACAGAGAAACACAATTCCTATATAGCGTCTCATAAAAATGCCCCTCCATCCATAACGCTAGCATGCCGACTATCTACCTTCCTATGGGAAATGCAACCCAAGCAGCACAGAAGCCAATTTCTGTCTTTGCAAAGCCTTCTCTTTTCCGACGCACCATCTCACTTTCCGTAAAAATATGGTTTGACCATTCTTATAAATCGCAGCACTGCATCACTAATTTCAGCTTCTCGCACTAACCTCATCCTGCATTTCCTTTTCGTGACTAGTATAACCGACCTCGCTCAAACCGTCAACACATTTTTTAAATATTTTAATTCTCAAAGAAAAATGTCCAAATGTCACAATTGAGGCAACGTTGGTTTGTCGCAGCAGGCAGCGGCATCACACCCATTTCCCGAGCAGCCCCCCTTCGTCAAAAATCACACAGAATTTTTTAGAAATCTCCCAATTTCCGGCAGCATGGGGAGTTGATAAATGGGGCAGAATGCCTTATAATGCTACTATTGATTTCCGAAACTTTCCGAGAGAGGATGTTATACATGGCAGAGATCACGGAAAATAAAAATTTCATTCACGCTTTCATTGAGGAGGACCTAGGGGAGGGCGGACAGTTTGCCGGATACCAGGTTCACACCCGTTTCCCCCCGGAGCCCAATGGGTACCTCCACATTGGCCACTGCAAAGCCCTCATCATTGACTTCGGTACGGCGGAAAAGTTTGGCGGCATCTGCAACCTGCGGATGGATGACACCAACCCCACCAAGGAAGACACGGAGTACGTAGACGCCATTCAGGAGGACATCCACTGGCTGGGCTTTGACTGGGGCGACCGGTTCTTCTACGGCTCGGACTACTTTGAAAAAACCTATGCCTTTGCCGAGGAGCTCATCACCAAGGGCCTGGCTTACGTCTGCGAGCTGACTCCGGAGCAGTTCCGGGAGTACCGGGGCGACCTGACCCACCCCGCCGTCTCCCCCTACCGGGACCGGCCGGCAGAAGAGTCTCTGGACCTGTTCCGCCGGATGCGGGCCGGGGAATTCCCTGACAACCGGTACACCCTCCGGGCCAAGATCGACCTGGCCTCCGGCAACTTCAACATGCGGGACCCGGTGCTGTACCGCATCCGCCATGTGGAGCATCACCGCCAGGGGACCAAGTGGTGCATCTACCCCATGTACGACTTTGCCCATCCCATTCAGGACGCACTGGAAGGCATCACCCACAGCCTGTGCTCCCTGGAGTTTGAAAACCACCGTCCCCTGTACAATTGGGTGGTGGAGCATGTATCCGTCCCCCATCACCCCCGGCAGATTGAGTTTGCCCGGCTGGGCATCGACCACACGGTTCTGTCCAAGCGGAAGCTACGCCAGCTGGTGGAGGAGGGCCGGGTCTCCGGCTGGGACGATCCCAGAATGCCCACCCTCTGCGGTCTGCGCCGCCGGGGCTACACCCCTGCCTCCATCCGGAACTTCTGCGAGCGCATCGGCGTGGCCAAGGCGCCCAACACCGTGGAGTACGCCTTCCTGGAGCACTGCCTCCGGGAGGACCTGAATGAGACCGCCACCCGGGTCATGGCTGTGCTAGACCCGGTGAAGCTCACCGTCACCAACTATCCCCAGGGTCACTCTGAGACCTTCCAGGTGGAAAACAATCCGGTAGACCCCCAGTCCGGTACCCGGCCCCTCACCTTCTCCCGGGAGCTGTGGATTGAGCGGGAGGACTTTATGGAGGAAAAGGTGGGGAAATTCTTCCGCCTCTACCCTGGCAATGAAGTCCGGCTCAAGGGCGCCTACGTGGTCAAATGCACCGGCTGCGTCAAAGACGAGGCCGGGCGGGTCACCGAAATCCTGTGCACCTATGATCCCGACTCCCGGGGCGGCGACCCCGCCGACGGCCGGAAGGTCAAGAGCACCATCCATTGGGTGGATGCAGAAAACTGCTTCGACGCAGAGGTCCGCCTGTACAGCAATCTCTTCGACGACCCCGATCCCGATGCCGCCGGAAAGGACTTTCTGGCCTGCCTGAATCCCCACTCTTTGGAGATCCGGCAGGGCTGCAAGGTAGAGGCTTCCCTGGCTTCCGCCCAGCCGGCCAGCCGGTTCCAGTTCATGCGTCAGGGCTACTTCTGCGCCGACTCCAAGGACTCCCAGCCGGATCACCTGGTGTTCAACCGGGCCGTCAGCCTGAAGGACAGCTACAAGCCGGGGAAGTAAGGCTCCAGCCTCCTTCCCGCCAGGCCTGGTCCGGTGATTCCAAAGCAACAAACAACAAATCCAGCGGCCTCCCGCCCAAAAGCGGGAGGCTTTGTATATAAGCCGCCCCAAAGACGCACTTCCTGGCAGTCCCGCAAAACTCCCTTGTATTCTCTCATAGGGCCGGTCTATAATAGACCGAATCTGAAATCTTGGGAATGAGGTGTTCTTGATGTGTACAGATAAGCAATCGGTAGCCGCCTACTTTGATTGCCTGGCGGCAGATTGGGATGAAGTCAACACCTACAGCGATACCACAGTGTCTCAAATTCTGGATCTGGCGGAAATCCGCCCTGGGGTTCATATCCTGGACGTGGCCTGCGGAACCGGCTGCCTGTTTCCGGCTTATCTGCAGCGGGGTGCGTCCAGCATCACTGGCGTGGATTTCTCCCCGGGGATGATCGCCCAGGCGGAGAAGAAATTTCGGCAGCCAGCAGTCCATCTGATTCGGGCAGACATTCTGGCCTGCCGGTTTGACCGGCCCTTTGACCGGTGCATGGTTTTCAATGCCCTGCCCTATTTTGCAAGTCCTGCCTCCCTGCTACGCCGGTTGGCGGGCTATGTCAAGCCCGGCGGGCGGATCACTCTGGCTCACTGCCAATGGGAAGCGCCAGCCCACCACCGGGCATGCCCCTGCTCCTTTCCACTGCCTGAGCCCCACCGGCTGGCTCGGAGCATGGCGCCCTGGTTCTTGGTGGATGTTCAAATCTCCAATGGGGAGGTATACGTGGTGTCCGGTCTGCGCAACGACAGACAGACCTGCTTTGCCCCGGAAGGCAGCCGGTAATCTGTTCGGAGGAGTTTTCCGGAAACTTTTCTCTGGCCCATTGTACTTTCGACCGATCCATGGTATAATGCAAAAAACCGAACATACTATCGTTATCTCGTTCACTTGGAGGAACACACCATGGAGTTTGAATTGCACGCACCATATACGCCCACCGGCGATCAGCCCCAGGCCATTGAAAAGCTGGTCCGGGGCCTGCAACTGGGGCTGGAGGAGCAAACCCTTTTGGGCGTCACTGGCTCCGGAAAAACCTTCACCATGGCCAATGTCATTGCTCAGCTAAACCGCCCTACCCTGGTCCTGGCTCACAACAAAACCCTAGCCGCCCAGCTGTGCAGCGAATTCCGGGAGTTTTTTCCTAACAATGCTGTGGAGTATTTTATCTCTTATTACGACTACTATCAGCCGGAGGCCTATATCGCCCAGACTGACACCTACATTGAGAAGGACTCCGCCGTCAACGACGAGATTGAGCGCCTGCGGCATAGTGCCACCGCCTCCCTCTTCGAACGGCGGGATGTCATCGTAGTGGCTTCTGTCTCCTGCATCTATGGGCTGGGCGACCCCATTGACTACAAAAATATGGTGATCTCCCTACGGGTGGGCCAGGAGCGGCCCCTGGACAGCCTCCTCCGCAAACTCACAGAAATACGCTATGAACGCAACGACCTGGACTTCTCCCGGAACAAATTCCGCCTCCGTGGGGACACCCTGGAGATTTATCCCGCCTACTGGAACGGCCGGGCCATTCGGGTGGAATTCTTTGGCGATGAAATTGATCGAATCTCCGAAATCAACGCCATAACCGGCATGCCGGAGCGGTTCATTGAGCATGTTGCCATTTATCCCGCCAGCCACTATGTGGCCTCCAAAGAGAAGATGGCCCGGGCCATGGAGGAAATCCGCCGGGAGTGCGACCAGCAGGTGACGCGGTTCCGTCAGGAAAACAAATTGCTGGAGGCCCAGCGGATTGCTCAACGAACCAATTATGACCTGGAAATGATGGCAGAAATCGGCTTCTGCTCTGGCATCGAAAATTACTCCCGGGTCATCTCCGGCCGGGCCCCCGGCACGCCACCCACCACGCTCCTGGACTATTTCCCCAGGGATTTTCTCATGTTCATCGACGAAAGTCATGTAACCATTCCCCAGGTCCGGGCCATGTACGCCGGGGACCACTCCCGGAAAGAGAGCCTGGTGAATTACGGCTTCCGCCTTCCCTCTGCCTTTGACAACCGGCCACTCAACTTCAACGAGTTCCAGGAGAAGCTGCACCAGGTGGTGTATATCTCCGCCACCCCTGCTGAATATGAGCGCACTCGTTCCGGGCAAATTGTGGAGCAGGTCATCCGCCCCACCGGCCTATTGGACCCCAAAACCGAGGTCCGGCCCATTGAAGGACAGATTGACGACCTGATTGGGGAAATCAACCAGGTCACAGCTCAGCAGGAGCGGGTGCTGGTCACCACCTTAACCAAAAAAATGGCGGAGGACCTGACGGGGTACCTCCAAAAGGCGGGAATCAAAGTCCGGTACATGCACTCGGATATATCCGCCATGGAGCGGATGGAGATCATCCGGGACCTTCGCATGGCCAAGTTTGACGTTCTCGTGGGCATCAACCTGCTGCGGGAAGGGCTGGACCTGCCTGAGGTGAGCTTAGTTGCCATTTTGGATGCGGACAAAGAGGGCTTCCTCCGATCGGAAACCAGCCTGATCCAGACCATTGGCCGGGCAGCCCGAAATGCCGGGGGCCGGGTCATCCTCTACGCTGACTCCGTGACAAACGCCATGGATGCCGCCCTCCAAGAGACAGAGCGGCGGCGCAACATCCAGAGAGCCTATAACGAAGCCCATGGCATCGTTCCCAAGACCATCGTCAAATCTGTTCGGGATCTGATCGAAATCTCCAAGTCCACAGCGGAGGTCCGACGCAAGGACGGAGTGAAGATGACCCAGGTGGAGCGGGAACGGGAAATTGCCAAACTGGAAAAGGAAATGCGCCAGGCTGCCCGGATGATGGAATTCGAATATGCCGCTGTCCTGCGAGATCAAATCATTCAGCTGCGAGGGGCCAAATAGCTCAGTGTGGACGCATCGTAAAAATGCATCGCAGAAAACCCTCAAAAAATAAATAAAAAAGCGCTTGACTAAATCGCAAATCTGTGCTACAATGTAGGCACAACAAAGAAAGGCGGTGAGTCCCATGTTCTGATGTGCAGCATTCCCATCCAAGATTTCCTCTGCTATACAGGCAACTTCGGATCATTTGCTTGACTAGAACATGTAACAATCTGTAAAATCTATACTTTCTACGTTTCTATTGCAATGCTTTCTACGTGATAAGCATACTCTGCAAGAGACGGTTTCTCCCCTGGCAGAGGACAGGCTGTCAGTTCGTTGCCGTCTCGTATGCTTTGAAGCTCCTTTCTGAATAAATGTCGTTTATTCCCCTGCTTTTTATATTTTTCTCATTGATCTCCTTTTCCCAGCAATCTTCTTCGCGAAGAGGCTGCCTCCAAACCAGTTGTGAGGCAGCCTTCTTTTTGTAGATCGCGGTTGACAATAAGTGTCTGGGCACCTTGAAACCGGGATACGGTACAAACCTGGTTTCCAAAGCATGCACACCACACAGCGGTCACACACCAGATATAGAAAAAATGGACATCCAACAGGATGTCCATTCAAATGTTGGCATTACCTATTTTCCCGGCCAGTCACCCGGCAAGTATCGTCGGCGCATGTGAGCTTAACTTCTGTGTTCGGGATGGGAACAGGTGGACCCTCACAGCAATCAATACCAACTTCTTCCGGAAGGCTCTCACCTTCCTCTATGTCAAAGCCCTTCGGCTCTAACAGCTTCCTAATAATAGCACCCAACAACTCCCTTGTCAAGCACTATTTTCTTCGTCCCCCTAGCGGCGAAGCCCCGCGGGTTCGACGCTATCAGGAGGAGCAAGGGTGCGCAGTGCAGCTCTGGGCGAATGCTTTACGCATTCGACCCGACCGCAACGTAGCGGACTTTGCTCCAACGTGGTGACCCGTACCGGATTCGAACCGATGTTAACGGCGTGAGAGGCCGCTGTCTTAACCACTTGACCAACGGGCCATTGGTGCACCTTCACGGACTCGAACCGGGGACCCACTGATTAAGAGTCAGTTGCTCTACCAACTGAGCTAAAGGTGCAGCTCGCTTTCTTCGATACACCCTGAAAACTGAACACTGTTGCCTCTATTCCCTCTCCTTATGAGCTTCGCAACCTCGAGCCTGCTTTCTTAGGTCAAGCTTTCGGTTTATTAGTATCAGTCAGCTCCATACATTACTGTACTTCCACCCCTGACCTATCTACGACATAGTCTACGTCGAACCTCAGTGGAGATCTTATCTTAGGGGGAGTTTCACGCTTAGATGCCTTCAGCGTTTATCTCGT
>OGXX01001876.1_pt1 | contig 20330 bp, 20 predicted proteins | sample 1576301 | NCBI WGS metagenome assembly OGXX01 (sample SAMEA3541469, study PRJEB24748) | human gut metagenome | biome: human gut; feature: human-associated habitat; material: faeces | place: China | collected 2012
CAATGGCATCAGACGGATTCATACATGTATTCCCGGTGAAAAAAGACAAAACCCCGCGCACCGGAAAAGTGGCGGGGGACTCACGGAGATAATATCTGCCTAAAATTATTTGGAATGCAGGTATATGCAGCTAATTTGTATCGGCTCATTAGTACAGAACTAAACCTCATCTGACAGTCCGCTCTGTGCCAAAAGCGGACCTTTACGTATAGGAATATCGCGAATTAGTCGCACATGAAATGTCATTCCCGGAGACATTATTTATTCAGACTTGTAAGGGTATGATTCATACAAACAGCGAATGCCTTCGATAATTTTATCTCGCTCGCCAGGAGATCATTTGTAAAAATCAAAAAATTCTTGGCAGTAGATACCAGATAACGCCAAATATACCAGGACGGCAACGTCTGGTTTTGGTCCTCTTTTTATCTCATCCAAATCTTTGTTTGTGCAGGAACGCATGGTGTCCCTGATATTCGTATCGTTAGTTAACGATTCGCTGACCGCCAGCACTACTGCTCTCTCAGTATGACTGAGAGCATTACTGGCTGAAATAATTCGCCCATAGAGTGCGGGATGTGGGGTATTATTACTTTCCGCTATCGCTTGCTGAACACGTTCCTCCTCTACTGGCATAAGGCGACTGATGAGATCGCTGAGCAAATCTTGCTTTGACTTATGATCGTACATTACCGTTGCCTTACTGACGCCAGCCTCTTTTGCAACGGCATCGATTGAAAGTCCAACTGCACCTTCCCGAAGAACAACCCTTTCGCGTTTCATCGTTTCACCGGGTGAGGTCGTGCCAGCGCCGTCGCATCCAACATCATGCGGGCAGCAGCAGATCCCATGGATGCGAATAAAAACCATTATAACCTATTGATTATTATTTTAAATTTTAATCCAGTGCTAGATTTCTGCTTATCCCTAGGAACTAAATCATGGAGGTCGAGATTGCCTCCAGATCCTTTTGAGTAAGTGTGCATTTTGTACATGAGGGTTTAGTCAACAAGGTCTTTATTTTGGATTAATCCTATGGTAAAAAAGAGAAAATTAAGAGTTTGGATATATAAGGTAATTAAAATGGATCTTTACGAAGCTCGAATGATGGATAAAGGAGAATTACATGTTCATTTGAATGGATTGGTAAGCACTCAAGTAATTAGGGGGGTCCTAGAAAAAAATATTATTGAAATGCCTGAACACTTTAATATAGATACTGACTTGAATGTAACACACCCAGCAAGATCACTAGTGGATTATTTAAAGCCATGGCAGTTTTTAAGGCTCATTCCTGCAAGTCGCTTTGATTTATCTATTATGATTGAGAGTGCATTTTCAAATCTAATTGCTGAGAATATTAAGTTTGTTGAATTAAGAAATAGCATTATATACATAGCACTCCTTAATAACATTTCTGTTTCCGAAGCATTGAAGTGGGTTTTAGATGATATTGACTTTTTTTCTAAAAAATTCAACATTCAAGCTGGGCTTATTCTAACTATTACGCGTGGTGAATATGCTCCCGAACATCTTCGTTCTCTTCTTGGTGCTTACAAAAGTCTAGGATGTCCAGCAGGGGTGATTGGTTTGGACTTGGCTGGTAATGAAGATATAACACCACCACCTGAGACTGCAAGTTTATTTAGAAGTGCTAAAGACAAATATGGACTAGGCATAACAATTCATGCGGGTGAGACTGGAAATGCTGATAACATAAGGAATGCCATAATTAGTTATGGAGCTGATCGTATCGGACATGGTACTGCTGTTATAAGATCTCCGGAGATAATGGATTTGATTAGAGAACTGGACATTTGCATTGAGGTTTGTCCTATTAGTAATCGTTTGACAGGTGCAGTCTCTGATGTCGATCCTCATCCAGTTGGCGAAATGATTAACCATAATATTCCGTTTGTGATTTGCTCAGATAATCCAGCTATTCACAGATCAAGCTTGAGCGAAGATTATGTCGCATTTATGCAAGAGACCAAGAATTTTATAGTCATGGATAATATGTATGAAACTCAAAAGCGATATAGCTTTCTTAAAGGTGTGAAATGAACATTCGATTCATAACCAGAAATAGACATAAAATTAAAGAAATAAATAAAATTCTATCAGGTACAGGAGTAGTTGTATTAGCATCTGAACACTCTATAGATGAAATTCAAACTGAAAATGTCCATGCGTTAATTAAAGATAAATTATTAAAAGCATTTAAATTAGTTGGAAGACCGGTCTTTGTCGAACATACTGGACTATATATAGAAAGCCTCAATGGTTTCCCGGGTGGCTTAACGCAAATATTTTGGGATAAGCTTCAAGCTGATAAATTTTCACAATTATTAGGAACAAGTGAAAACCCTCGTTTAGTTGCTAAAACAATAATCGGCTATTGTGATTCGATGAAAATCTATATTTTCGAAGGTGAAACTCAAGGTACGATATCTCCTGTGCCAAAAGGCCCTCGAGATTTTCAATGGGATTGTATATTTATTCCTGATGGCGAAAGTGAGACTTTTGCTGAGATGGGAGACAGGAAAAATGAAATATCTATGAGGAAAAAAGCTTTCGATAAATTTAAAGAATATCTATTAGAGGGAGGAAAATAATGGAGCAATTACTTGCTGATTATAAAAAAGGAAATGTTATCCTTTTTGTTGGTGCTGGTGTGTCAATGAACTTAGGTTTGCCATCATGGAGTCAATTGGTTGATCACATTGCAACTGAGTTAGGTTATGACCCAGATATATATCGTACATTCGGTAGTGCACTAGAGTTAGCTGAGTATTACAAGTTGAAAAAAGGCAAGATAGGGCCTCTTAGAAGCTGGATGGATAGAATGTGGCACTCTAGCGATATAGATATCAATAAGTCTAAAGTTCACGAGTACATAGCTAAAGCTAATTTCCCTATTATATATACTACAAATTACGACCGATGGATTGAAACTGCCTTATCAAACTATGGTAAAGAGTATATAAAAATATCATCAGTTTCTGATATTGCAAAAATAGATAATAATAAGACGCAAATAATCAAGTTTCATGGAGACTTTGATGACGATAGTTCAATTGTATTAGATGAAACAAGTTACTTTCAACGGTTAGAGTTTGAAACTCCATTGGATATAAAGTTTAGATCTGATGTTCTCGGGAAATCAGTTCTTTTTATTGGGTATAGTCTGTCAGATATTAATATCAGACTACTATTTTATAAATTGTCCAAGCTTTGGAAAGAGCAAAAGTTAGAAGAAGCACAGCCAAAGTCTTATATTTTCTTACCACGACCAAACCCAATTCAAGAGGAAATATTGGAACAGTGGAGAATAGGCATGATTTCATCAGAAAACGATAATCCAAGCGAGTCTTTGGAAGAGTTTTTGAAGAATTTCGTATTAGTATAGATAGGATTGTGTAATTTTACACCCAAATGGACATTTGTAGATTTAGATTTTGTAACTTGAAAATTAAATCATAGCATGGAACTACATAGAAATTATCTTAAGTAACTCCGCGAAGCGGAGCTACTTACTTCGACGTGGTCAATGTGTGGGCATGACCAGAAATAAATCCTTTTATTTCATTATGTGGAAGCGGTTTCAAAATCTCCATCGGGAGCTTTTTTGTTAGCATTGATATCTATTAACCAGAATGTTCCTGTCCGCTTTTCGCTCATAAGGGACAACCATATTCAAATCTCCCACATTGCAGGAGATTTGAGTATGAACACGTCACCGTGGAACAAAGACCGTATCATAGGCCAAAAAAGACCACTTCAGATATCTCATATCTGGGGTATCCGAATCCGACTTGAACTGGAAGGTAAAACGCGCGATTTAGCTCTGTTCAACATGGCCCTGGACAGTAAGCTTCGAGGCTGTGATCTGGTCAAACTCAAAGTATCTGATGTTGCATATGGTAGCTCTGTTTCAAGCAGAGCTACGGTGCTACAACAGAAGACCGGCAGCCCTGTCCAATTTGAGATAACCAAAGGGACAAGAGAAGCTGTTTCTGCATTGATAAAGCTTGGCAATTTACGCAGTAAAGACTATTTGTTCCGATCTCGGGTCGGTACTAACCAACACATATCAACCCGGCAATACAACCGAATTTTTCATGGGTGGGTAGCAAAACTTGGTCTCGAAGATTCGCTTTACAGTACACATTCCTTGAGAAGAACAAAACCTTACCTGATTTACAAGAAAACTAAGAATCTCCGGGTGATCCAACTTCTGTTAGGTCATAAGAAACTGGAAAGCACAGTCCGTTATTTGGGCATTGAAGTCGATGATGCGTTAGAGATCTCTGAATCGATTGAAGTCTAAGGTTGTCAGGGCTGCAACAGCAGCCCTGTGCCAGATATAGTCATTCGAACTCTGTGGGTTACACTTTTAAGTTATTCAGGGGGACGCTTATTGCTGAATTACTAAACTGAGGTTATTCGAAATCATAGGGTTCGAAAGCGAATTGGTTGCAAAACTTGACGGCATTTTCACAGTAGTTCTAATAAACTTACCACATACATAAAGCAGGCACAAAAATGGTCATAATAAGCTAGTTCTATAGGGTTTTGGTCGGTTAGGGATAGTTTTAACATCTGCCTTGCTGGCTTACTAATAGCTGTATGCACCGTAATGGTTTACAGAATATAATTTACTTGAAAACAGTTATTTTACACCTTAGAATATAATTGAGATTACTATGAATATAGTCATGCCAATATTGAAAGTGACTTTAATAATACATTTTCTAATATTGCATTTCTAGTGAAATACTTAAACTTGTAACCAGTGGTAATGAAAATGACGAAGGAAACAGAAAGTAGATTGGGTAAAGGATGTAATAATGAATTTGATGATAACGACAAGTGGAATTTGTTTTTCTATGGCACTGGTTTTGTTATATTTCTATCGTTGGTTTTATATTTATGTGAATTTAATTCTGGATTGTCTAATAATCATACAAAATGGGGTGAGTTTGGTTCATATTTTGGTGGTATCACCGGCCCTTTAATTAGTGTTATGGCTTTTATTGGGTTATTAAAATCCATCAGCTTGACAAAAAAACAGTTTGAAATTCAAAGTCAGGAAGGCACTTTTTTCAATCTTCTTAATTTTCACGCAAGCAAGGTTGATAAAATATATTCAGAACGTTCCGGGAAAACTGATGCATTTCAATTTTTATGCGAGAAATATGGAGAGAAATATGATTACCACTGTACTCGTGTGGCATTAAATAGCATAGTGGATAAGCCGGGTGAGTTGCCGGACTTTACGTACTTTAATTTTCTAAGAATATTATTAGGGCTGCATGATGCAGTTTCCAAAGAAGAAATAAAATCAGCTCTTTCAAAATATTTAAGTGGGTTCGAAAATAAACAGTTAATTTTAAATGATATAGATTTAAAACGTAGTGTTATACCTCATGATTTTAAACCCGTATTGGTGGAAACTGGACGTGATATAATAAGAAAAATGAGTTGTAATGAAAGAGTTGAGATCTTAAGAAAAGCATTTGATGGGTTTTATTATGAGTATGGACATATATCTGGTTCATATATCAGAAACATTTATTATATTCTTTCTCATTCAAATGAATCTAATAACGGAAGTAAGTATGCAAAAATTTTTAGGGCTCAACTATCTCGTCATGAACTCGCTTTAATTTACTTTAATATGTCAAGTTCTTATTGTGACCCTGATTTTATCAATTTGATTGAAGAATTTGATATATTAAATGGATTGTACATAAGTGACTTATGTTACAACCCATCGGTTGAAATGTATAAAGATGATTTGGGGTATATATTTTCAAATTCCAAAAAGTAAAGCACAATTCATAGTTTTAAGATGTGAAGAACATTATAATTTCCCGTTTATTATAATGTTGTTCAGGTTTTAACCATGTAATGCTCAGCAACATGTGGTTAGGTGAAGCGGTTGGTCAGATCGTTAAGGGTATGGAAGGCGCGAACAACAAGAAAACCGTAACCTAAGAATTCGAATGTCTGATGGGCGTAGCTAACCTTCTGAAATATCTTTAATTTGGTGACAAGGTCATCGAAAATATGTAATCCACATTCTGGGTTGTGTGAGAACAGGAGCGAGAGATTCCCTTTTTTATTATTAGACTTCGAACTGTTATCAAAAATTCCGAGGCCGTTTTTGGGTATAGGCCCTGGCATGCTAGCTTTGCATAATTTCCTCATAGCTTGCTGGTGGATGCTCGTTAATGGTTAGGTCCGTTCCGTGGCAACGTCCGTTCCTCGCTCATAGCGGACCTTACAACCACCTGATTGGTCCGCTCCGTGTCAGGAGCGGATACCGTAAGCATTTTATCCTCTGGAGGGGCATCCCTTTCAAGAAATGCATCCGTTGTGGATTTATGCAACACCTGAAGCTACTAACAAAGAACAATTTGTCTGACCAAAGGCATTTTTTAGCAGCGGGAAAAGAGGGGGAAGTTCCGTTAGCGATTTTAGAGGCTTGAGGCTCTTAAGTGATTTAAGTGATGGCAAATTAGGTGTGGTAACCATGTCTTTTACTGCACAGGCAACATAGCCATCGTGATCAATCAACATACCATTAGTAAACCAGCCTAAATGATTTCCATTGAATCCATAAACATCAAACTCATTGTTCTGGTTATGTTTAAGGTAGGCGCTTGGTTCACCCTCCCAACTATATAAAGTCAACTCGTCATCAAGTGAAATATAAACGACGGCATTGCCTTGATTATCATATAGATCTAGGTCATTACTCGCAGTAACACAAGCTGAGAAAAGAAATATAACTAGCACGAGTGATTTTTTCATAACTTCTCAAGTTTCTTAGAAAGGAAAAGTTCGAACATTCTATCAAAATTATGAGGACACTAACTTCCGATTTTCGCTCAAAGCAGACCATTCGCTCAGTTAACGCATCAGTGTCGTGCTAAAAGTAGACGTGGTTAACAACAATGTGAGTTAATCAACGGAGAGCAGGTCAACTCTAACCTGTATCAAAAAAACAAATGTGTCACAAAGATGCCGCATGCCTTAATTTGAGTATAATTGAGACGGAAGTAGACGGTTTATGGCTAAATATTGTTGATATATAGCTATTTGAAGAGTTGTAGCGCAAGTGTATAGCCCAAACTAATAACGCTACGCCCCTTACCTTTGACGCCTCTTATCAAAGAGCGGCGATGATGCACAGCCCGCACGAGGCAATATTCGCACAAGAATCAGGTTCAGAAATAACCTGATCTGGCATGGTGGGGAGAGTATCACTGAGCAGGCTTTCGGTAAAATGCGGCGGGATGAGGTCGGCGTGGGTTGCAGCAGTACAATGTCGCCCGCAGAGGGTAAGCCACAGCGCGGGATCCTCGGTTTCTATCAGGGATTCGACGAAGTGGGCGCAGTTGTCGACCAAGGCGGTGAAATCCATAGTGACATTATAAGGAAACGAACAATAGATCGAGTAAATCGCAGTCAGGGACAAGGATTGTAGTCATAGAGAAGTCTCCTGTAACGGTTTTCAGGAAGCTAATCCCGACGCCTGATTTTGCAGGCGCGGAAGGAGAAGATACTGCGGCCATTAATCCGCCACAAGGCATTTACGTGCATAAATCGCGCAGTCAAATCCGACTCCCACTGTAGTTCTTGAACCTGATACCACATTTAGCTAATTTAGCTAACTTATCTATTATACCAGTGGTTGCCATGAATATGAATGAAGACGAGATTTATCGCCATATCCGGCAGGCACTTTCCAGTGCGCCTCGTAACCAGTACACCGTCGAGCTGCACCTGCAAATGATTAAATATGCCGACAAACTGGAACACATTACGGCAAAAGCCTTTTGCGAAGGCACTGGTCTGAACCAGAGCCTCGGTACCGAATTCAGCAAAATGCGTAACTTAACCCATCGGTTAAAGGCCGCCGGTCTGAATACCGATCTGCTGTAACCGACTTACGGCACATTATCGCGCAAAACGAGATATTTAATGGCTATCAAAAAAACCGAACTCTATTCTTCCCTGTGGGCAAGCTGCGACGAACTGCGTGGCGGGATGGACGCCAGCCAGTACAAAGACTATGTACTGACCCTGCTGTTTATGAAGTACGTTTCCGATAAGTATAAAGGCGATCCTTACGGGATGATCGTGATACCCAAAGGAGCCAGCTTTGACGATATGGTTGCGCTGAAAAATGACAAAGAGATCGGCGACAAAATCAACAAAATCATCCACAAGCTGGCGGAAGAGAACGGCCTGAAGGGCGTCATCGACGAAGCCGACTTTAACGACGAAGATAAGCTCGGCAAAGGCAAGGAAATGATTGACCGCCTGAGCAAGCTTGTCGGTATCTTTGAAGGGTTAAATCTCTCCAGCAACCGGGCCGAAGGCGACGATCTGCTGGGCGATGCCTATGAATATCTGATGCGTCACTTCGCAACCGAATCCGGTAAGAGTAAAGGGCAGTTTTACACTCCAGCGGAGGTGTCACGTATTCTGGCGAAGGTGATTGGTATTACTCCCGATACTCCGCAAGATGCAACGGTTTATGACCCAACCTGTGGCTCTGGTTCGCTGCTGTTGAAAGTGAATGATGAAGCCCGGCGCGGACTGTCGATTTTCGGCCAGGAGATGGATAACGCTACCAGTGCGCTGGCGCGGATGAACATGATTCTGCATAACAATGCCACCGCGAAAATCTGGCAGGGCAATACGCTGAGCGATCCGCAGTGGAAAGAGGCGAACGGCAAACTGAAAGCCTTCGATTTTGCCGTGGCGAACCCGCCTTTTTCCAATAAAAACTGGACCAACGGGCTGACGCCGAAAAAAGATCCGTTTGAACGCTTCGGCTGGGGTATTCCGCCGGAAAAAAACGGCGATTATGCTTTTTTGTTGCATATCATTAAAAGCCTGAAAAGTACCGGCAAAGGCGCGGTGATCCTGCCCCACGGCGTACTGTTTCGCGGTAACGCCGAAGCGAATATCCGTGAAAATCTAATCAAGCAGGGCTATATCAAAGGCGTTATTGGTTTGCCAGCCAACCTGTTTTACGGCACCGGCATCCCGGCGTGCATCATTGTGATTGATAAAGAGCACGCCCACAGCCGCAAAGGCATTTTTATGATCGACGCCAGCCGGGGCTTTATCAAAGATGGCAACAAGAACCGCCTGCGTAGCCGAGATATTCACCGCATTGTGGACGTGTTCAACCATCAGCGAACGGTACCTGGCTACAGCCGGATGGTGCCCTCCAGCGAGATCGCCGGAAATGATTACAACCTGAATATTCCTCGCTATATCGAGAGCGGCGAGCCGGAAGATTTACACGATCTGACCGCGCACTTACAGGGCGGTATTCCGGCACGCGATGTGGATGCTTTGCAAGATTACTGGCGGGTATTCCCTGCCCTGCGCAACGTGCTGTTTGCTGACGACCGTCCCGGTTACTGTCGGGCGCAGGTGAACGCGCAACAGGTGAAACCGACCATTCTGGCGCATCAGGAGTTTAAGGATTTTGCCACCCGCAGCCTGCTACCGTTTAAAGCGTGGGTGAAAGAGGCAAGTCTGGAAGAGATTCGCAAAGGTGATAAACCCAAAGCGCTAATCCACGATATCAGCGAAATGCTATTGGCGCAGTACGCCAACAGTGAGTTGCTGAACAAATACAGCGTGTACCAGATCCTGATGGATTACTGGACTGATGTCATGCAAGACGATGTGTATGCGATTATGCAGGATGGCTGGCAAGCCGCCGCGCAAATCCGCGAGCTTCAGCCGGTGAAAGGCAAAGATGGCAAAAACATCTGGAAAGAAACGCACGATTTCGAGTTTACCAAACGGCGCTACAAGGCCGATGTGCTGCCCCGTTCGCTGGTGGAAATTCGCTGTTTCCCGGAATTGCTGGATGCGCTGAACCGCGCGCAGGAGCGCAGTGAAGAAGCCAGTCGTCAGCTAGTGGAATTCATCGAGGAGCAGGCAGGTGAAGAGGATCTGCTGGCCGAGGCGAAGAACGATAAAGATAAGGTGACGCAAAAGCTGGTGAATGCCCGTCTAGCACAGTTAAAGAAAACCACTGCCGGCCCAGATGAGCTGGCAGTGCTGAACCGCTGCCTGGCGCTAATTAAGGCCGAAGCCAGTGCGAAAAAAGCGCTGAAAGCCGCACAAGAAGCGCTGGATCGGGCGGTGTTTAAACATTATCCCACGCTGGATGAAGCAGCGATTAAAACGCTGGTAGTGCAGGATAAGTGGCTGGCAACGTTGCAGGCAGGGATCAAGGCGGAGATTGAGCGTATTACCCAGCAACTGGCGTCGCGCGTAAAGGAGCTGGAAGAGCGTTATGCTGAACCGTTGCTAGCGCTTGAAGCCTCCGTTGAGGCGTTGAGCGAGAAAGTGGCCGAGCATTTGCGGGCGATGGGGCTGGAGTGGTGATGGTGGATTTAATGGTGAATGAGCAACGGTCGAGTACGGCGGGGAAAGATGTGCCTGCGGGGTATAAACTGACTGAGGTGGGCGTGATTCCTGAGGATTGGGATTGCGTACCATTTGGTAATCTGTTTAAAACAAACACAAAGAAAAAAAAAGTCAGCGATTATGAGCTAGTTTCATTTATTGGGATGCAGGATGTTAGTGAAGATGCACAATTAAAAAATAATACTCAACTTCCTTTTAAAGAAGTTAAAAGTGGTTTTACTTACTTTGAAAAAGGGGATGTTTTATTAGCTAAAATAACCCCTTGTTTTGAAAATGGAAAAGGATGTCATACCGCTGATTTACCTACTAATGTAGGTTTTGGGAGTACGGAATTTCATGTATTAAGGGAAAATGAAGACTCCGATTCTCGCTTCATCTATTTTTGGACAACTGATAAAAAATTCAGAGCATCACTGGAATCTGAAATGGTGGGAAGTGCGGGACACCGTCGTGTGCCGCTAGTTGCTATAGAAAAATATTTGATTCCATGTCCCCCAAATTTGCAAGAGCAAAGTGCTATTGCTGATTCATTATCTGATATTAATAATTTTATTCTAGCTCTAGAAAAGCTTATCGTTAAAAAACAAGCCATTAAAACCGCTACTATGCAGCGACTACTGACTGGTAAAACCCGTTTGCCACAGTTTGCGTTGCGCAAAGATGGCTCTGCTAAGGGATATAAAAAGAGCGAGTTGGGGGAGATTCCTGAAGATTGGAATTGTATTAATCTTGGTGAGCTAGGTAATTGCATTATTGGGTTAACTTACAAACCTGAAGATACATCTGATTATGGTACATTGGTATTACGCTCATCCAACATTCAAAATAATCACTTAGCTTATGATGATAACGTCTTCGTCAGCATAGAACCACCTGAGCGCACAATTGTGAAAGAAGGTGATATCTTGGTATGTGTAAGAAATGGCAGTCGCCAACTTATTGGCAAATGCGCATTAATTGACAAACATGCGCAGGGCTCAGCATTCGGTGCATTTATGTCAGTATTCCGAACTGATATATATGGATTTACATTTCACCAATTCCAGTCTGATATTATTCAAAAGCAAATCGCTGAAGTTATGGGTGCCACTATCAATCAGATAACTAACAAAGATATGTTGGGCTTTAAAATCCCATTACCTGAAAATACAGAAGAACAAGCCGCCATCGCCGCCATCCTCTCCGATATGGACAAGGAAATCCAGATCCTGCAACAGCGTCTGGACAAAACCCGCCAGCTTAAGCAAGGGATGATGCAGGAACTGTTAACCGGGAAAATCCGCTTAATATAGAAGGGAAAGCACATGGCTTATGATTACAGCGCCAGCCTCAACCCGCAAAAAGCTCTGATCTGGCGTATCGTCCATCGGGACAATATCCCGTGGATTCTGGATAACGGGCTGCACTGCGGCAACAGTCTGGTGCAGGCGGAAAACTGGATCAATATCGGCAACCCGGAGCTGATCGGCAAGCGTGCCGGGCATCCGGTACCTGTCGGAACGGGCGGGACACTGCATGACTATGTGCCGTTTTATTTTACCCCCTTCTCGCCAATGCTGATGAACATCCACAGCGGGCGCGGCGGCATTAAGCAACGCCCCAATGAGGAGATCGTTATTCTGGTCAGCAACTTGCGAAACGTGGCAGCACACGACGTACCCTTCGTGTTTACCGACAGCCATGCTTACTATAACTGGACCAACTACTACACCAGTCTGGATAGTCTGGACCAGATCGACTGGCCCATTTTGCAGGCACGGGACTTTCGCCGCGATCCAGACGATCCGGCTAAATTTGAACGCTATCAGGCAGAGGCGCTAATCTGGCAACACTGCCCGATCTCTCTGCTGGATGGGATAATTTGTTACAGCGAAGAGGTCAGGTTACAATTAGAACAATGGCTGTTTCAGCGTAATCTAACAATGTCCGTTCACACACGGGCTGGATGGTACTTCTCATGATCACATATACACAAGGCAATTTACTGGACGCACCGGTGGAAGCTCTGGTGAATACGGTTAATACCGTCGGTGTCATGGGGAAAGGCATCGCGTTGATGTTTAAAGAGCGCTTCCCCGAAAATATGAAAGTCTATGCCCTCGCCTGCAAACAAAAGCAGGTGATCACCGGCAAAATGTTCATTACCGAAACCGGGGAACTGATGGGACCGCGCTGGATTGTTAATTTTCCGACCAAACAGCACTGGCGCGCTGATTCCCGCATGGAGTGGATTGAAGATGGCTTGCAGGACTTACGCCGCTTTTTGATTGAAGAGAACGTGCAGTCCATCGCCATTCCACCACTGGGCGCAGGCAACGGTGGTTTGAACTGGCCGGACGTTCGGGCGCAGATTGAATCTGCCCTTGGCGACCTTCAGGACGTTGATATCCTGATTTACCAACCGACTGAAAAATACCAGAACGTTGCCAAAAGCACTGGCGTAAAAAAGCTCACTCCCGCCAGAGCCGCCATCGCTGAACTGGTGCGTCGCTACTGGGTATTGGGGATGGAGTGCAGCCTACTGGAAATCCAGAAACTGGCCTGGCTGTTACAACGCGCCATTGAGCAGCATCAACAGGACGATATCCTCAAACTGCGGTTTGAAGCTCACTATTATGGCCCCTATGCGCCCAATCTGAACCATTTGCTTAATGCGCTGGACGGCACCTATCTTAAAGCCGAGAAACGCATCCCGGACAGCCAACCGCTGGATGTGATCTGGTTTAACGATCAGAAAAAAGAACACGTTAATGCGTATCTGAACAACGAAGCCAGAGAGTGGCTACCTGCGCTGGAGCAGGTCAGCCAGTTAATTGACGGCTTTGAATCGCCGTTTGGTCTGGAGTTGCTGGCAACCGTAGACTGGTTGCTGAGCCGTGGCAAATGTCAACCAACGCTGGATTCCGTTAAGGAAGGGCTGCACCAGTGGCCTGCGGGCGAACGCTGGGCCAGCCGTAAGTTGAGGCTGTTTGATAATAATAATCTGCAATTTGCCATTAACCGCGTAATGGAGTTCCATTGCTGAGGGTTTAAGGAGCGCCTTTTGAGTACCGTGGGCCAGCGCGAACGCGCCACACAGCAGCGTCTGATTCAGTTTTTTGTTGAAGATTTAGGTTACCGCCATCTGAGTCACCGCACCGGGTACACCGGGAACAGCAACATCGACACTAATATACTGAGCGCGTGGCTAAAACGGCGCGGCGTTAATGATACGTTGATCACCCGGGCGTTGCGGCAACTGGATTCCGCCGCCGCTCTGGGCGAAGGCAAAAAACTCTATTACGCCAATAAAGAGGTCTATCGCCTGCTGCGTTACGGCGTGAAAGACAAAGAAGGCGCAGGCGAGCAGAACCAAACCGTGTGGCTGATTGACTGGGCCAACCCACAAGCCAATGATTTCGCCATCGCCGATGAGGTGACGGTCAAAGGCGAGTACTGCAAGCGCCCGGATCTGGTGCTGTACGTTAACGGCATTGCGCTGGGCGTGATTGAACTTAAGCGTTCGTCAGTGCACGTCAGCGAAGGCATCCGGCAGAATCTCGATAATCAAAAGAAAACCTTTATCCGCGATTTCTTCACCACTATGCAGTTAGTGATGGCGGGCAACGATACGCAGGGCCTGCGCTACGGCACCATCGAAACCCCGGAAAAATACTATCTGGAGTGGAAAGAAGATAATCCAGGCGACTATACACATAAACTCGACTTTCATTTAAGTCGTCTGTGTAGCAAATCCAGGCTGTTGGATATCGTCCATAATTACATTGCCTTTGATGTCGGGGTGAAAAAACTCTGCCGCCATAATCAGTTCTTCGGCGTCGAGGCGGCTAAACAACATATTGCCCGTCGTGAAGGCGGTATTATCTGGCACACACAGGGATCGGGTAAAAGCCTGACGATGGTCTGGCTGGCGAAGTGGATCCGTGAAAATGTGCCAAACTCCCGCGTGTTGATTGTGACTGACCGCACCGAACTGGATGAACAGATCGAAAGCGTGTTTATGGGCGTGAATGAAGATATTTATCGCACCTCCAGCGGCAACGATCTTATCGCAACGCTCAATCATCCTAACCCGTGGCTCATTTGCTCGCTGGTGCATAAATTTGGTCGTCGCAGCGAAGCTGAAGACAATGCGGCTACCGACGCCTTTATCACCGAATTACAGCAGTCCCTGACGAAAACATTCCGCGCCAAAGGCGATCTGTTTGTTTTTGTGGACGAGTGCCACCGCACACAATCCGGCAAGCTGCATAACGCCATGACTGCCATTCTGCCGGACGCCCTGTTTATCGGTTTTACCGGCACACCGCTGATGAAGAAAGATAAGAAGAAGTCGGTTGAGGTGTTCGGCCCTTATATCCATACCTATAAATTTGATGAAGCGGTGGCCGACGGTGTGGTGCTGGATCTGCGCTACGAGGCACGCGATATTGACCAGTATCTGACATCAGAGAAAAAGGTCGATGACTGGTTTGAAGCCAAGACTCGCGGTTTGTCGAATTTAGCCAGGACCCAGCTTAAGCAAAAGTGGGGATCAATGCAGAAGCTGCTCTCCTGCAAGTCGCGGCTGGAGCAGATCGTTAACGACATTTTGCTGGATATGGATACCCGTCCACGCCTGATGGACGGGCGCGGCAACGCCATGCTGGTATGCAGCAGTATCTATCAAGCCTGCAAGGTTTACGAGATGTTCAGCCAGACCGAGCTGGCAGGAAAAGTAGCGATTGTGACCAGCTATCGCCCCGATGCCGCCAGCATCAAAGGCGAAGAAACGGGCGAAGGGTTAACGGAGAAACTCTCTAAACACGCCACCTATCGTAAAATGTTGGCTGACTATTTTGAACAAAGTGAAGAGAAGGCCGCCGCACGCATTACCGAGTTCGAGCGGGAAGTGAAACAGCGTTTTATTGAAGAGCCGGGGCAAATGCGCCTGCTTATCGTGGTGGATAAGCTGCTGACTGGCTTTGACGCGCCGTCCGCCACCTATCTCTACATTGATAAAACCATGACCGACCATACGCTGTTTCAGGCGATTTGTCGGGTGAACCGGCTGGACGGTGAGGATAAAGAGTATGGCTATATTATCGATTATAAAGATCTGTTCCGTTCGCTGGATAAAGCGATTACCGATTACACCACGGGCGCGTTTGATGATTACGATCGGGACGATGTGGCCGGGTTGCTGAAAGACAGGCTGGAGCAGGCGCAACTGGATCTCGACAGCGCGCTGGAGATGGTTCGCAGCTTATGTGAACCCGTCAAAACCCCGCGCAGCCTGCTGGACTATCAGCACTATTTTTGCGGTGAATCAGGAGAGAATCAGACTTCGTTAAACGAAAAAGAGGCGCTGCGCCTGACATTTTACCAGTGCGTCGCCCGTCTGCTACGCGCTTATGCCAGCATCGCCAATGAAATGCCGGAAGCAGGCTACACTGCCGAAGAGGTAGAGAGCATTCGCGCCGAAGTCGCTGAATTCGAAAAACTGCGCTATGAGATTAAGCTGACCAGCGGCGATCTTCTGGATATGAAGCGCTTTGAACCCGCTATGCGTCATTTACTGGATATGTATGTTCGCGCCGATGGTAGCGAAGTGCTGATGGATTTTGAAGAGTTAAGTCTGATTGAACTGATTGTCGAGAAAGGCTTGGCGGCGACCGTCGCCCTGCCGGATGATATCCGTAATAATCAGGATGCGATGGCGGAAACCATCGAAAACAACGTGCGCAAAACCATCGTGGATGAAAACCCGGTTAACCCAAAATACTATGGACGCATGTCGCAGCTGCTGGATGAACTGATTACCCTTCGCCGACAAAATGCGCTCAATTATCAGCAGTATCTGGAACGTATCCGCGATTTGTGTAAACAGGTCATCCGCCCGGAGCAAACCGCCGGAGCGTGCTACCCTGCCACCATGGATACACAAGCAAAGCGCGCCTTCTATGATAACTTCGGCCACGACGAGGTACTGGCGACCCGCATAGATACGACGATTCGCTATACCAAAAGGGCAGAGTGGATTGGCGATCGTTTTAAAGAACGGGAAATTGCCAATGCATTACGTGAAGAGACCGCCAGCTATAATATTGATATTGATGAGGTGATAGCGCTTGCCCGTCAGCAGAAGGAATATCACTGATGCCAATCATGCAAATAGGCTCGTTATACTTGCTGGTCAACCGTAAGGCGATTAAGAATCTGCATATCAGCGTGCTGCCGCCTGATGGCAAAGTCCGCGTTTCAGCGCCGGAACATATGACGGAGACGGCGATTCGTATGGCGGTTGCTTCACGCTTTCGCTGGATCAGAAAACAGCAGCAGGATTTCGCCAGACAGCCTCGTCAATCAGAGAGGGAAATGGTCAGCGGAGAGTGCCACTATCTTTGGGGCCGAAGATATCGCCTACTTGTGATTGAGCGTCACGGGCGTCACGAAGTAAAAGTTGCAGGAAATAATAAGCTCCAGCTTTATGTTCAACCGGGAACCCGTGATGAAAATAAGGCATTGGCGTTAAGTGAATTTTATCGACATGAACTAAAACAGCAGGTGGCTAAGCTTCTACCTGAATGGCAGGACCGAATCGGTGTTCCCCTAACATTCTGGGGCATCAAAAAGATGAAAACCTTTTGGGGCACCTGTAACACTACAACAAAACGAATCTGGCTCAATCTGGAGCTAATTAAGAAGCCGCCGGAGTGTCTGGAGTATATTCTGGTGCATGAACTGGTTCATCTTCTGGAACGTCACCATAATGCTCGCTTCCGGTTGCATATGGATCGGTTTATTCCTGACTGGCGTGAGCGTCGGGATTTGTTAAATAATATGCCGTTAGCGTTTGAGGCATGGGAGTATTGATTGAGCCTGTAACTGTTTTTTGTCCATAAATTAACCTTCATTTGATGCTGGATTGAACATATCAAAATCAGACAATTACACAAATCTATGTACAGGCTTTTCAATTTGTTTTTGATCGCTGATGTGACTGACAACAAACGCTCACGGAACACTAAATCCCGCTCTTCAGACGTTAACTCGCCTCGCTCAATAAGTTCTCTGATAGAATCTCGTGGCGTTGGCGTGACTACTTCAAAACAAAAAGTCTCACCATTTTTCTCGGCGACAAAGTCTGGTCCAGCATCCTTGCTTTTAATGTCGCTAAAGCCCATCTCCATAAGGTAGCCTGAGTTTAACGGACACTCCTTCGTAAGGAGCTAAGGCTACGCTGTAAGCAGAAACGCAAGTTCAGAGCGACTACGAACTCGAACCACAATCTGCCAGTTGCGCCAAATCTGCTGAACCAGACGTTCGCTCCTACAGCACCAAATCAGGTCTGGGTGGCGGACCTGACGTATGTTGCCACACAGGAGGGATGGTTGTACCTCGCTGGCATCAAAGATGTTTATACGTGCGAAATTGTCGGCTACGCCATGGGAGAGCGCATGACAAAAGAGCTGACAGGTAAAGCCCTGTTTATGGCGCTCAGGAGCCAGCGCCCACCTGCCGGGCTAATCCACCACTCTGATCGAGGTTCACAGTACTGCGCATACGATTACCGGGTCATACAGGAGCAGTTTGGTCTGAAAACATCAATGTCGCGTAAAGGTAACTGTTACGACAACGCTCCGATGGAAAGCTTCTGGGGAACGCTGAAAAATGAGAGCCTGAGCCACTATCGTTTTAATAACCGGGATGAAGCCATCTCAGTAATACGGGAATACATTGAGATTTTCTACAATCGTCAGCGTCGTCACTCTCGTCTGGGGAATATCTCCCCGGCAGCCTTCAGGGAAAAATATCATCAGATGGCTGCTTAAAAAAAGAACAAATGGTAGTGTCCGCTATTGCCAGTACACCTCAAACTGAGTTCTCATGGTTCCGATACGGACAGTATAACGAAACGGGTATTTACATCTCGATCGAGAAGACCATTATCATTACAATCACCGTTTCTGGTGGGTGCTTTAAAAAAGAATACAGCATTGTCTCCCACATGCTGGTCACTGACACCATAACAGAGGCCACCCTGTACGAAAACGGGCTGTATACGCGCCACATCAGACTCAGTCGCCCAGTATCTGACAGCAAATACCCCTTGCCACCCGGATCTCAGCTCATTAAAAATATGACCTTACGACTGCGCCTGCAGGATCAGCAGGAAGAAACATCCGTGACATTATTTCAGGGAAAAATGAGTACCGACGGAAATAACTATTCCATCATCAAAGGTAAAGTAAGCTCAGTACTTCTGTTATTAAAAATGCTGCAGATTAATCATGCCTGATCTCTGTCCCGGTATTTTAGCCCGAGGTATATTCTGAAATATCATTCATCATGACCGGCGTTTATACAAACGCCAGTCATTCGCTAACAGCTTCACCGTTCCTTCCCCCATCCAGGTTCCGCATGAGCGTGTTGTAATGTTCATAAGCGTATTATCAGGATTGTCTGGAAAATTCCCGATACTTTGGACTATTACTCCTGAACAACTGTAAGCGTACAGCCTGAACCGTCTGGTCAGAATCTGACGAATTAGACAAAGTGGTGTCCACCAAATAAGTAGTGGGAACCAAAGTGTCAGATATGCAGAAAAATGTGACTCCCGGCAGGCGAAAAGGCTGCCCTAATTATCCTCCCGAATTTAAACAGCTGCTCGTTGCTGCCTCCTGTGAACCCGGGATATCCATCTCAAAACTTGCTCTTGAAAATGGCATTAACGCCAATCTGTTGTTCAAATGGCGACAACAATGGCGCGAGGGAAAGCTGCTATTACCTTCTTCAGAGAGCCCCCAGCTACTTCCTGTGACTCTCGATGCAGCTGCCGAACAGCCAGAATCGCTCGCAGAGGACCCGGAAACCCTCAGTATCAGCTGTGAGGTAACGTTCCGGCACGGGACGCTCCGCTTCAATGGCAATGTCAGCGAAAAGCTCCTGACTCTGCTGATACAGGAACTGAAGCGATGATCCCGTTACCTTCCGGGACCAAAATTTGGCTGGTTGCCGGTATCACCGATATGAGAAATAGCTTCAACGGCCTGGCTGCGAAAGTACAAACGGCGCTGAAAGACGATCCCATGTCCGGCCATATTTTCATTTTCCGGGGCCGCAGCGGCAGTCAGGTTAAACTGCTGTGGTCCACCGGTGACGGACTGTGCCTCCTGACCAAACGGCTGGAGCGTGGGCGCTTTGCCTGGCCGTCAGCCCGTGATGGCAAAGTGTTCCTTACGCAGGCGCAGCTGGCGATGCTGCTGGAAGGTATCGACTGGCGACAGCCCAAGCGGCTGCTGACCTCCCTGACCATGCTGTAAATCTCTTTATCCTGGTTGTCACAGAATAAGCCCGGTAAAATACGGGCTTATGAACGACATCTCTTCTGACGACATCTTCCTGCTAAAACAGCGCCTGGCCGAACAGGAAGCGCTGATCCACGCCCTGCAGGAAAAGCTGAGCAACCGGGAGCGCGAAATAGACCATCTGCAGGCGCAGCTGGATAAACTCCGCCGGATGAACTTCGGCAGTCGCTCCGAAAAAGTCTCCCGCCGTATCGCACAAATGGAAGCCGATCTGAACCGGCTTCAGAAAGAGAGCGATACGCTGACTGGTAGGGTGTATGACCCGGCAGTACAGCGTCCGTTGCGTCAGACCCGCACCCGTAAGCCGTTCCCTGAATCACTACCCCGTGACGAAAAGCGACTGTTGCCTGCGGCGCCGTGCTGCCCGAACTGCGGCGGTTCACTGAGCTATCTGGGCGAGGATACCGCCGAACAGCTGGAGTTGATGCGTAGCGCCTTCCGGGTTATCCGGACGGTACGGGAAAAACATGCCTGTACTCAGTGCGATGCCATCGTGCAGGCACCTGC
>OGXX01001888.1_pt1 | contig 20228 bp, 18 predicted proteins | sample 1576301 | NCBI WGS metagenome assembly OGXX01 (sample SAMEA3541469, study PRJEB24748) | human gut metagenome | biome: human gut; feature: human-associated habitat; material: faeces | place: China | collected 2012
TACGGAACGGGCGGCTTCGGCAGTTAATTCCGTGGGAGTGTCATAGGCATCCGGAAAAAGCCAGCCATTCTTCCTTTTTCAAGGCGTAAAACACCGTTTTGTTGGTCATTCCGATGACATTCGTTGTCTCTTTCGTGAACTGATAGCGGAAGCCGCACTTCTCAATGACCCGACGAGACCGGCTGTTCCAGTCATAATGCGAGCACCAGACGGCTTCCAGCCCCAGCGTCTCAAAGCCGAAGCGCAGCAGTTCTGTTGCAGCCTCCGTCATAACGCCATGGCCCCAATACGGCCGTCCCAGCCAATAGCCCATCTCCCGCTGCTCTGTGGCAGAAAGCTCCGGAAAAATCTCCGATGACGGCTGAAGGCCCACCGCTCCCAGCAGTGCGCCGCTCTCTCTGCTGAGAATCGCGCAGACCTCCGGCGCGCTGAACACATCCCGGATGACCTCCCGGCTTTCCTCCACGCTTCCATGGGGTTCCCAGCCGCACATGGGTCCGATCTCCGGGTCCGACGCCAGAGCGTACAATGCCTCGGCATCCTCCTCCCGCCAGGGGGCGAGGAGCAGCCGCCGCGTTTTCAGCGTGATCATTCCCAGTCCTCTTTCGGCGGCGTCCAGTCCTGGGTATAGTCTCCGATCTGGCCCAGCACCTTGGGCGGGCACACCGCCACAATGTCAATGGTCTCGCTGTATTCCACGGATTCCACCTTGGCCTCCCGGTACAGCATATCCAGCAGGCTGCCCTTGTCATACGGCAGGTGGATGGTCACCCGGCGGGTGCCCTTGTCCAGCCGCCGGTCGATCATTTCCAGCAGACGGTCCACGCCCTCACCGGTCCGGGCGGAGATGGAGCAGATGTCAGCGCCGTGGGGCCGCAGGTCACCGGCCTCCACACGGTCGCACTTATTGAATACGTCGATGCGGGGGATCTCATTGGCTCCCAGTTCCACGATCAGCTTCTCCACGACCTCCGCCTGATGCTGCCATTCCGTGTTGGACACGTCGATAACATGGAGCAGCAGATCTGCGTACTCCAATTCCTCCAGTGTGGCCTTGAACGCCTCCACCAGCTGATGGGGCAGCTTGCGGATGAAGCCAACGGTATCGGACACCACCACATCCATGGTATCGCTGACCGTCAGCAGGCGGCTGGTGGTGTCCAGCGTGTCGAACAGCCGGTTATTGGCCGGGATCGCAGCGCCGGATCTCCGCAATCATCACATCCTCATGCTGATTGACATAAATCGCGGTGAACTCGTCGCCGCCCGTGCGGTAGACCCCGTAGGCGCTCACCAGCTCCGCGCGCAGGACGCGCCCAATTAGCGCAATTGCTTCATCACCCGCCTGATGTCCGTGCGTGTCATTGATGCGCTTCAGGTCATTCAAGTCGCACGCCACCACGCCAATTGATCCGTTGCTGGAAAGCTGCCAGTTGTTCGCCAGATTCACCGCATCCTCCTGAAGCGCGTTGTGGTTGCGCAGCCCGGTCGGCAGGTCAATCATGGCACGATCGTGGTATGTGCCAACGGGATTCTCGACGATGAAGTACATCATCAGCGTAATCACCGTCAGCTTCACCGCGGACAGCATCAGCTCCGGGAACGCCATCTGCAGGCACGTCATTGCCGCCATCAGTACCAGCACCAATGTCATCAGCACGCAGACCTGCCGATCCAGCTGAAGCCGCGCGCGGAAAAGCAGCACTGCGCTTACCAAACACAGGACGATGCCGATAAAGAAATACAGGTGCATGAATGCGCCGTCGGGGTAATTGATAACAAGCCCCTTTGTAAAGTACATTGGAAACAGCGGCGCAGCAAACAGAAACAAGAGCGGAATCAGGATTGTTACGATGCGAACCACCGGCAGCGAGCGCCCCTGCGGCGGAGTGATGCTGGTAATGTACCAGCACATTTCGCCAAGGAAAGCGATCGCGGTTGCGCAGCAGAGCAGATGCAGCAGACGATTCACCAGCAGCGGCGTGGTATCCAGCAAATTGGCAGTAACTTCTGTGAGGATAGTCAGCACGACGTGACACAGCGCGTAAATGCACATCCTGCGGAAACGCCGGGACGCGCTGCTGTGGTTATACAGGTGGCTGAACACCAGCAGCAGCGCAATGGTAATCAGGCACACAATTCCGGAGCGCTGCCGAAGATAAATCTCCATAAGCACACATCCTTCGGTGGAATATGGGCGAATACGCAACCATTATACACGATTTTTCGCCAAAAGAGAACCACCCTCAGGTTGATTTTTTGCAAAAAAAGTCAAATGGAATGAAAAAAACATCAGCAGAACAAAAAAACATACGATTGGGAGGATGGAAATTCGCAGGCGGCGCAGGTAAATCCGGAAATAGCATCAATAGCGGATTTTCGCTTGAACCTTTCCCCCGGATGTGCTATGATAAGCGCGGGAGTGTGAACAACATGGAACAGTTTTCCCGGACGATTTCGCTCGTCGGGCAGAGTGCCTTTGACCGCGTGCATCAGGCGCGCGTAGCGGTGTTCGGCGTCGGCGGTGTCGGCGGATATGTGTGCGAAGCGCTGGTGCGCAGCGGCATTGCGGAAATCGACCTGTTCGACCGCGACGACGTGAGCATCAGCAACCTGAATCGGCAGATTATCGCCCTGCATTCGACCATCGGACAAGATAAGGTGGACGCGATGGCGGCGCGCCTGAAGGACATCAACCCCCATGTGCGTGTGAACTGCCGCAAGATGTTCTATCTGCCGACAAATGCGGACGAAATTGATTTGTCTGTGTACGACTTTGTGGTAGATGCGGTGGATACCGTTGCTGCCAAGCTGGAACTCGCGCGCCGCTGCGAGCAGGGCGGCATCCGCTTCATCAGTGCGATGGGCGCGGGCAACAAGCTCGACCCGTCCTGCCTGCGCATTGCCGACATTACGAAGACGAGTGTCTGCCCCTTGGCGCGGGCGATGCGCGTTTCGTGCAAGAAAAAAGGCATCCGGCACATGACCGTTGCCTATTCGCTCGAACCAATGCATCCGCCTGTCCAGCCGATTGCGGAAGAGAGCGGTCGCCGCAAGGATATTCCCGGCAGCACCGCGTTTGTGCCGGGAGCAATGGGGCTGCTGATTGCCTCCCACGTCGTGCGGACGCTTATGGCAGGGGATGAGCCAGCACGTTCTGAAGGGTAATCCCCTCAAGATAGCTCTGAATCACGCGGTCAAGCCCCTCCCAGACGAATAGCGTCTGACATTCATTGCAGCGCTCGCACTCATTCGGGTGACGATCCAGACACGCCACCGGCGCAAGCGACCCTTCCATCACGCGGATAATTTCCGCCACGGACAGCTTTTCCGGCGCAATTGCCAGCCGATAGCCGCCTTGATGCCCGCGCGCACCGCGGAGGATACCCGCCTGCGACAGCACGAGCGCAATCTGCTCCAGATACTTCTTGGAAATGCCCTGACGCTCCGCGATTTCCTTGAGCGTCACCGTTCCGCTGCTCTGATGCTGCGCCACATCGACCAGCATCCGCAGGGCATAGCGTCCCTTTGTCGAAATTTTCAACAGGAACACCTCCTCTGATAGCGCTATAATACCATAGATTTTGTATGATTACAAGCCCATTTTTCGGCGGCGCGGGAATTTGCGTTCCTTCGCCGCCGTTTTTATCTCATTTCGCATTGCTCATTCCTAATTGCGCATTGATTACAAGATTGCCGCCAAGCCCAGCATCACCGCCAGAAACAGCGCGTTCACCCCTGTGAACACCGCGAAGTACCTGCCCTTCTGCACGCCCTCGCCCGCCCCGTACAGCCGGAACGAAATCAGGCTCGCCAGCGACGCAATCAGCGTCCCCAGTCCGCCCAGATCAACGCCCAGCGCCAGCGCTTTCGCGTCCTGCGTGAACGGCGACAGCAGCAGGCACGCCGGCACGTTGCTGATGACCTGACTCGTCAGCAATGCCACCGCCATCGGGCTGCGCGCCATCATCGTCTCCAGCCACGCGCGCACCGGCACGCACGCCTTCACCGATGCCACAAAGACAAAGAAGCACACGAACGTCGCCAGCAGCGTGTAATCCACCTGCCGGATTGTCCCCCTGTCCAGCGCCAGCGTACCAAGGAACACCGCCGCCGCCAGCGCCCACGCGGGCAGCACCTTCGCAATCGCCAGCAGCGCCAGTGCGCTCAATGCCCCATACAGCGTAAGCATCTTCCTCGCCAGCGGCGCGCGCGCGGACGTATCCACCGCAACGCGCTTCTTCGGCAGCAGCAGGCACAGTGCCAGCAGCAGCGCAAGCGCGACGGCGGCATACGGCGCGAGCAGGGTCAGGAAATCCAGCGCCGTCAGCCGCCCGGACGTGTACAGGTACAGATTCTGCGGATTGCCAATTGGCGTGACCATGCTGCCCAAATTCGCCGCGACCGTCTCCAGCACGACTGTCCAGATGGTGCTTTTCTGCCCGCCAGCGCGGAAGAGCAGCAGCGTCAGCGGCACAAGCGTCAGCAGGGCAACATCATTCGTCACCAGCATTGAGAGTGCAAAGCACAGCGCCACCATCACCGCCGAAAGTCCGCGGAGCGTCGTCACACGCCGGGTGAGTTTCCGGCTGACGGCGTCCAGCGCGCCCATGCGCCGGAATCCCGCAACAATCGTCATCAGCGAGAAGAGCATCAGCAGCGTCGTCGTGTCGATGCCTTGCAAGTGTATGACCGACGGCGGGGTCAGCAGGAAAGACAGCAGTGCGCAGATGAGTGCCGCGCTCAGCACCGTTTCCCGGCGGAAATACTGCAAAATTCGTTTCACCATGTGGTTTTGCTCCTTGTGGAAGATGCAAAAAGCCAGCGGCATTGCACCGCCGGTTCATTAGGGTAACACCTCATTTGTGCGGTGTTGCATAGAATACTTTTTAACTGAAGCGTTCCGCCGTCATCGACGCAAGATACCGAATCCTGCTCTGCGAATCCTCCAAGCATTCAATCAGCAGCGGATTGAACGCGCCGCATTCGCCATTGCGAATCATCTGCATTGCCTGTTCGTGCGAAAAACCCTCTTTATAGACGCGCGGCGAAATCAGCGCATCATACGCATCGGCAATGGAAACGACCTGCGCGGCAATCGGGATTTCCTCGCCCTTTAAGCCGTCGGGGTAGCCGCCGCCGTCGTAGCGCTCGTGGTGCCAGCGGCAAATCTGGTACGCCGTGCGCGCCAATTCCTCGTCTCGGTAATGGTCCAAGCGCGCAAGCATGGACGCGCCAATCAGCGTATGCGACTTCATGACAATGTACTCTTCTTCGGTCAGCTGGCCGCTTTTGTTGAGGATTTTCTCGTCGATGCCCATTTTGCCGATATCGTGGAACGCCGATGCGGTCACGATGACTTTGCGTTCATGCGGCGTGAGGGTATAGCGCTTCGTTTTGCTGACGAGGGTATCCAGCAGCACCTCTGTCAAAAGGCAAAGGTGGCGCATGTGCGCGCCGCTTTCGCCGTTGCGGGCGCTGACAACTTCGCTGATAATTTCCAGCATCAGGCGGTTGCTGCGCTCCTTCTCGTGAATCTGGTCGCGCACCTGATTGCTCAGGCCCCGCTGGCGGGCATAGAGCTTGATGGTATTGCTGATCCGCTGGCTGACGACATCGGCGTCGAACGGGCGGGTGATGTAGTCGCTCACGCCTAAATCGTAGGCGCGGTGGATGGTGTCCGCGTCGTTCTCGCTGGAAATCATGACGACGGGAATTTCCTCCAGCCACTGATTCGCCGCCATCAGCGAAAGCATATCAAATCCGTCGAGCGTCGGCATAAGCAAATCCAGCAGCACAAGAGCGATTTCCGTGCCGTAGCGCCGGAGCATATCCAAGCCCTCCAGCCCATCGGCTGCTTCCAACACGTCGTAGCGGTCGGGAATCAGCCCATTGAGGATGGCGCGGTTCGTCCGGGAGTCATCGACAATGAGAATTTTCATGCGCGGTCGGGTATCCTTGCGCGGCGCAATATCTTCCGCGGCGATTTCGGAATCCGTAACAACGGCATTGCGGCTCTTTTTTGCCTGCATCATCAGCTGATTGGCGCGTTCAACCGCGCAGTCAATCGGCTCGCCGCGGTTAATCAACCCGCCGATGCTGACAGATAGGCGGATGTCCTCCAGCCCCGGCAGCCGGGTTTCGCTGATTTGGCAGCAGATATCCTGCAATTTCTGCTGAAAGGTGGCTTCCTCAATGTGCGGCAGGAGCAGAAGAAACTCATCCCCGCCATAGCGGATGATGGTGTCCGAGCGGCGAACGCAGTGGCGCATCACGCCAACGGCGGCTTCCAGCATCTTATCGCCCGCCTGATGCCCATACGTTTCGTTGCATGCCTTGAAGGCGTCCATGTCCAGGACGGCAACACCAGCTTCCATGCTGCGATTTTTCAGGGCATCCTCATAATAGCGGCGATTATACAGCCCCGTCAGCGCGTCGCGGTAGAGCTTTTCGCCCATGCTGCCGGTCTGGGTGAGCATTTGTCGGCGCTGCACCACGGCTTCAGGGGTATCCTGCTGCAAGTCCTGTACGAGCTCCAGCACGCAGGGTTCGCCGTCCACCTCGATATAGCGGGCGAAGATTTGCTCTGCCCGCTGCGGGGTAACGTCAAGGGTAGTGAGCTGGCATTTTTCATGCAGAACGCGGCATTCAAGTTCGGTGCGTTTGGAATGCGCCTGCGGTGCGTGCAGAACGGCCTTTTCGTTCAGCAGGCGCACGCTGGAGAACGTCTGCCGGAAGCACGCCATTTGGACTTCCGCTTCTTTGCGCGTCATTTTGATTTGTGCTGTCATGGTTCTCCTTCTCCCGGTTATTCCTTCCGTCCTTCCATCCTACAAGGGGACAATAAATGAAATTGCCCCGTAAGCACCTTCGGCGCGTTTTCTGCGGTCATTTCCCTGTTGCGCAAGGGAAACGGAATGCTTCAGCCCTTCCAGTACTTCCCGTCGAGTTCGCGGTACTGGATTGCCTCCGCAACGTGTGTCGTGCCGATGATATCCGCGCCATCCATGTCGGCAATCGTCCGAGCGACCTTCACCACGCGGCCGTATGCGCGCATACTCATGCCCATGCGCTCCACCGCCATGTGCAGAAGCGCCGTTGCTTCCGGGGTCATTGGGCAGTATTTCTTGCTTAAGCCCGCGTCAAGCTGCGCATTGCAGTGGATGCCGTCCTGCGCATAGCGGGCTTGCTGCAATTCACGCACCTTCCGCACGCGCGCGCCAACTTCCGCCGAGGATTCCGCCGCGCCGCCCTCGCTGATTTCCTTCACGGGCACAGCGTCTACCTCCACCTGAATGTCGATGCGGTCAAGCAGCGGGCCGGAGATGCGGTCGAGATAGCGGCGGATATCCTTCGCGGAACAGCGGCATTTCTTCGTCTTGCTGCCATAAAATCCGCAAGGGCAGGGGTTCATGCTGGCAACCATCATAAAGCTGGACTGATACTGCGCCTGATTGTGGATGCGCGTCACGCTGACGACGCCGTCCTCCAGCGGCTGGCGCAGCGCTTCCAGCGTGTTGCGGCTGAACTCCGGCAGTTCATCCAAGAACAGCACGCCATTGTGCGCCAGCGATACTTCACCCGGCTTTGCGTTCGACCCGCCGCCAATCATGCTCGCGACGGATGCGCTGTGGTGCGGCGCGCAGAACGGGCGCTCCGCCATCAGCCCCGTACCCGGCGCAAGACGGCCGGCGATGGAGTGAATACGCGTCGTCTCCAGCGATTCGGAGAAGGTCAGCGGCGGCAGAATGCCCGGCAGACAGCGCGCCAGCATCGTCTTACCCGAACCGGGCGTGCCGACCATCAGCAGGTTATGTCCACCGCTGGCCGCCACTTCCAGCGCCCGGCGCGCGCCAACCTGCCCCTGCACCTGTGCCATATCCACCGCGCACTTGACCGCCGATACCACGTCACTGTACTGCCGCTGCTGCTGCACGGGGATGGGTTCGCGCCCCTTCAGGTGATTCACCACCTGCCGCAGGCTGCTCGCCGGATAGACCCGCAGTCCTTGAATGCACGCCACTTCCTCGGCGTTCCCTTCCGGCAGAATAATGTCCACAATCCCCTGCTCGCTCGCGCTGATGACCATCGGCAGCGCGCCGCGCACGGGGTGCAGCGAACCATCCAGCGACAATTCGCCCAGCATCAGTGTCTGCGTCAAGTCCATGCCTTCCAATTGCCCCGACGCCATCAGGATGCTGATGGCAATCGGCAAATCGAACGCAGGGCCTTCCTTTCGCTGGTCGGCGGGCGCAAGATTCACCGTCAGGCGCGAAATAGGCATGGTAAATCCGCTGTTGACGATGGCGGCGCTCACGCGGTCGCGGCTCTCCTTGACCGACGCGTCCGGCAGCCCGATAATCTCCAGCGCCGGCATCCCCGTCGCCGCGTAGACCTCCACCTTCACTGCGAATCCGCTGACGCCGCTCAGGCCGTATCCCAGCGTTCGTGCAAGCATGAACGTTCAACCCCTTCACCATGGTATTCTGTTTCGATTGTACACCACATTGCGCACAATTACAAGAGAGCGCTTTCCATTTGGCGCGATTTTGTGTACAGTGGGGCGGAAAGGATGCAGCATCCGCGTGAATTGCGATTTGCGACGATGCGCCGCAGGATGCCGCCCATGCAGAAGTGCTGGCGATAGGGCGTATGATGCACTCAATCGCGCGAAAGGGAGGAACGCCCTTGCGGATTCCAGCGGCAGCGCCTTTGGTGGTGGGAGGGACGCCCCCCTCGTTCTCCCTCTCTTGAAAATTATTCCATTATAAAATTTGCCCTCCCGGCGCATCCTGCTTGCGAATGGGAGGGCATCGGCATGAAGAAACATCCTACACCCCTGCGCCGCGCGGTCGGGCTTGTCCTGACGCTTCTGCTGACGCTGGGGTATTTTTCGCCCACGCAGCAGGCGCTCCGGGCGCTTCCCGCGTCCCTGCGGCTGACGCAGGATGAGCCGATTTCGCTGCTGATGGGGATGCTGCGCGCGTCGGGCGAGGGCTTAGAGGTCAGCGCGTCGCAGGACGAGACGCTCAGCCAGTACGTCAGCGTAACCGGGCAGAAAAGCGGCACGTCGGAACTGCTGCTGAGCATCCTCGGCATCCCGCTTCGCCGCGTGGAGGTGGAAGTCAGCCCGGAGAAGCGGCTGATTCCCGGCGGGCAGGCGCTCGGCGTTGCCATGCGAACGGACGGCGTACTGATTGTCGGCTTGTCGGACGTAAAGAAGGGTGTCTGCCCCGCGCGGGACTGCGGACTGCAACCCGGCGACGTCCTCCTGCGCATCGGCGGACACGCCATCGAGCGCGTTGCCGACGTCAGCGAAATTGCCCAGCAGAACGGCACGTCGCCCCTGCTCATCGAATACATGCGCGACGGCACGACTGCCCACGCAACCCTCACCCCCGTGCAGGATGACGCCACCGGGGTTGTCCGCCTCGGCGCATGGGTGCGCGACAGCACCGCGGGCATTGGCACACTCTCCTTCTACGACCCGGATTCCGGGCAGTATGCCGCGCTCGGTCACGCGATTACCGACGGCGACACGGGCAGCATCTTGACCGTCCAGGAAGGGCGCGTGCTGAAAGCGAGCATCGTCGCGGTACAGAAGGGGCAGCGCGGCGTTCCGGGCGAACTGAAAGGTTCATTCCTGCAAAACGCCGCCGTGCTGGGCGACATTGCGCAGAACACGACTCTCGGCATCAGCGGCACCCTCACCACCGCCGCGACAAACCCGCTCTATCCCGACGGCTTGCCCATTGGCACGCGCTCGTCCGTCCATACGGGCGCGGCGACCATCCTCAGCACCATCGGCACTGGCGGCGTACAGGAATATACTGTCGAAGTCACCCACGTCAGCCAGCAGAACGCTCCCGCCGCCAAAAGCATGGTGCTGCGCGTAACCGATACGCGCCTGCTGGACGCGACCGGCGGCATCGTGCAGGGCATGAGCGGCAGCCCCATCATCCAGGACGGCAAGCTGATCGGCGCAGTGACGCACGTTTTCGTCAGCGACCCAACGCAGGGGTACGGCCTGTATGTGGACTGGATGCTGTCGCAGATGCAGGGAACTTCGGCTAATCAATAATCAGGAAAATGTAGGAAATCAACATATCGACAAAGGCTCCTATTTTTCCGGCAGGAATCCCCGCCCGAAATGCAGAAAACCTCCACCGACATTTTCGTCAATGGAGGTTCTTTTCATGCAGCCACGCTGTTTTCTGCTTCTGGCGGATAATCCGCTGACGCTTGCCCAGCTTCGGGCGGAAATTGAGGATTTGGGCGAGGAAACCCGCTGCCAAACCGTCCTGACCGCCGAGGAAGCGCTTTTCCGCCTGTCGCAGGAGTCGGTGGATGCGGTGCTGCTCCTCCCCTGCCCGGCGGCGGACTGCCTGACGCAATCGCTGATTCGCCATCCGCCGCTTGCGCCGCCGTTCCTCTTGGGTGGTCTGGACGGCGAGCTGCCGGAAATTTCGCAGCTGCCGGCGTGGTTCTCCGTGCTTCGTCTGCCCGCGCTGGCGGCGGCACACCTGCCGGAATGCACCGAACTGGCACGTCAGCTGCTGACGGCGCTGGGGATGCCGCGGACGCTCCGGGCGTGGGCGTTCCTGCCGGAAATGGCGGCGCTGACAGTCGTTCATCCGTCACTGCTGACAGACGTGACGCACGGCTTATACCCGCTGATGGCGCGCCGCGCGCAGCTGACCCCGTGCGCCGTCGAGCGTCGGCTGCGGCTCGCTATCGAATCGACATGGAATCGCGGCGACTACGATGCGATTGCGCGCTTCTTCGGCCAGTCGGTAGACCCCGAACGCGGCAAGCCCACGAATCGGGAGTTTTTGTGTCAATTGCAGGAGCGATTAACGCTCAGCGCGAGGCGGATGGAGAGGAGGGCGGGGTGAAAATGCGTCATCTGCGTCTGTTTTCCGCTTCAGATATGCCCTGTTTTCCTTTGCAGGCTCACACAATCGCCGTTTTCTTCATCGCGACCGCCATGACCCCCGCCGTAATGGCTTCCGCCGCGCAGAACGCCAGCCACACGCCCGTCATGCCGAAGAGTGCCGCCATCACCAGCGCACAGAGCACAATCGCCGCCACGCCGCGCAGAATGGACGTAATCATCGCCCATTTCGCCGCGCCGACCGCGCTCAAATAGCCCGTTCCGGCGATATTGAACCCCGCAAACAAGTAGCCGAGGAAGTACAGCCGCATTCCCTGACATGCCAAATCCGCCATCACCGGGTCATGCTCGCTGTTGAACACCGCCACCAGCGGCTCGGCGAACACCTCGAAGCAGACAATCATCAGCACCGAAAGCGTCAGCGCCGTCAAGATGCTCATCGTCAGCACCTGCCGCACTTGCCCTGTTTCGCCGCGGCTGTACGCGTCACTGAGCAGCGGCTGCGAACCCTGCGAGATGCCGGAGAAAATCGCCGTTGCGACGATGGCGACATTCGCCACCACGCCATACGCCGCGACGCCGATGCTGCCCGAAAGCCCCAGAATCAGGAAATTCAGTACCATCGTCGTCATGCCGCCCGCGATTTCCCCGATGAACCCGGATACGCCCACCGCGCTGACGTGCGCCAGCAGTTTGAACGTCGGCTTGTGCCAGCGGAAGCGCAGCGTATTCGTCTTTTTGCGGAAGTGCAGGGCGTTAATCCCCATGCCGACAATGGGGGATGCCGCCGTTGCGAGCGCCGCGCCCGCCATGCCCATTCCCAGCGGGAACATCAGCACCCAGTCCATAACGATATTGAACAGGCTGGATGCCATCGTCGCGGTCATGGCAAGCGACGGATCGCCGTCGTTGAGGACGAAGGAGCGCAGGATGTAGTTGCACATGAAGAAGGGCGTGAAGAGCAGGAAAATGCGTGTATACGGCGCACCGACCGTCACGATGTCCGGTTCACCGCCAAGCAGCCGCACGATGCCCTCCGCGCTGAAAATGCCCAGCAGGATGAACGGCACAGACAAAATTCCCGCCCATGTGAGGGCTTCCGCAAGATAGCCGTCGGCGTGTTTTCCTTCGTGACGCTCCAAGGCGAAGCGGGTCGCCGCGCCGGTCGCCAGCATCGCGCCCAAGGCAAAAATCAGCGAATAAACGGGCAGGACAAGGTTCAGGGCGGCAATGCCGTCCGCCCCCTGCGCCTGTGCGATAAAGAAGGTGTCGGCGAGGATGTAGGCGGAGACGCCAATCATGCCGAGGATGTTTTGAGAAACGTAGCGGAAGAACTGCTTCCGCGCGGTGGAGTGCTTGTTCATAGAGGGCTTCTCCTTCTGCTTTGTTCAGGGCAGCATTCCTATTGTAAGGGGGAAAATCATCTTCGTCAAGGGAAAATTGCAAGAATTGCTTCTGCTGGCTATCCAAATGACGAAAAATGCGGTATAATGGGGCGAATACCCATCATGCTGTTCCCGGATGCTTCATCGAAAATCCGAAACGGCATCAGGAGGAATCGTATGAAGCACTTGTACCCCTACCTCCGGCGCTTCCGCAAGGAGAGCATTCTCGCGCCCCTGTTCAAGATGCTGGAAGCCACATTCGACCTGCTTGTGCCGATGGTGGTGGCGGACATCATCAAGGTCGGTATTGCGGGCGGCGATACGACGTACATCTTGACGCGCTGCGGCCTGCTGGTGCTGATGGCGCTCATCGGACTGCTCTGCTCCTTCACCGCGCAGTATTTCGCGGCGCGCGCCGCCATCGGCACATCCACCGGGCTGCGGCATGAGCTGATGGCGCACATCCAGTCGCTCTCCTTCTCCGAACTGGACACACTGGGCGTTTCGACACTGATTACACGCATGACCAGCGACGTCAATCAGGTGCAGAATGGTCTGAACATGTTCCTGCGCCTGTTCCTGCGTTCGCCGTTCATCGTCGCGGGCGCGATGATTGCCGCCTTCACCATTGATACACAGATTGCGCTGATTTTCCTCGCGGCGATTCCCGTGCTGGCGGTGATTGTCTTTGGCATCATGCGCATCACCTCGCCCATGTACAAAACCGTTCAGTCCCGGCTGGACGCGGTCACGGGCGCAACGCGCGAGAACCTCTCCGGTGTCCGCGTCGTGCGCGCATTCGGGCGCGAGGACGCGGAGGAAGAAAACTTCGTCCAGCAGAATGGCAGCCTGAACGCCATGCAGCTCAAAGTCGGCCGCATTGCCGCGCTGATGAATCCGCTGACGTATGTCGTGGTCAACCTCGGCATCATCGGCATTCTGTACTTCGGCGCGAACAAGATTGGCAGCGGCGCGCTGCTCTCCGGCGACGTGGTGGCGCTGGTGAACTACATGAGCCAGATTCTGGTGGAACTGGTGAAGCTGGCGAACCTCGTCGTGCTGCTCACCCGCGCGATTGCCAGCATGGGCCGCGTGTCGCAGGTGCTGGATACGCCCTCGACGATGGCATTCCCGGAGAAGCCCGTTTCGGCGGATGCTGCTTCCGATGTGGCAGTGGCGTTCGACCATGTGTCCCTGCGCTATCAGGGCGCGGGTGCGGAAAGCCTGTCCGATGTGACCTTCACGGCAAAGAAGGGGCAGACCATCGGCGTTATCGGCGGCACGGGCAGCGGCAAAACGACGCTCGTCAGCCTGATTCCGCGCTTTTATGACGCAACGAAGGGGCAGGTCACCCTGCTCGGTCAGCCGATTACCGCCTATTCCAAGGCGGAGCTGAACCGCCACGTTGCGGTCGTCATGCAGAAGGCACAGCTGTTCAAGGGCACGATTCGCTCGAATCTGCTCTGGGGCAACGAGAATGCCACGGACGAAGAATTGTGGCACGCGCTGTCCATTGCGCAGTCGGAGGATTTTGTCCGCCAGAAGCCGGGCAAGCTCGATGATCCGGTGGAGCAGGGCGGACGCAACCTGTCCGGCGGTCAGCGTCAGCGCCTGACAATCGCCCGCGCGCTGGTGGGACATCCTGACATTCTGATTCTGGACGACAGCGCCTCCGCGCTGGACTACGCCACGGATGCCGCGCTCCGCAAAGCCTTGCGCACCCTGCCCGCGGAAACGACGCTCTTCATCGTCTCCCAGCGCACCTCGTCCCTGCGCCACGCCGACCAGATTATCGTGCTGGACGACGGACATGTGGTGGGCATCGGCACGCACGATACGCTGATGCAGACATGCGAGGTCTACCGTGAAATCCACGAAAGCCAGTTTCGGAAGGGAAGTGACGTGCAGTGAAGACCAATAAGCTCAAGCAGCAGAAGGGCACGCTCCTGCGCGTCCTGCAATATGTGAAGCCATATCGGGTGCTGGTGATTATCAGCCTGCTGTGCGCGTGCGTGAGCGCGGCGGCGCAGCTGCTCATCCCGATTCTGACCGGCAAGGCGATTGACCAGATGATCGGCGCGGGTCAGGTAAATCTGTCCGGCGTACTGGTCTTTGCGGTGTGGATTGCCGTCGTTGCGGCGCTGTCCGCGGTTGCCCAGCAGTTTCTTGCCACCAGCAACAACAAGATTGCCTACAACATCAGCCGTGACCTGCGCAACGCGGCATTCCACAAGCTCCAGCGCCTGCCGCTGAGCTATCTGGACGCGCATCCCTCCGGCGACCTCGTCAGCCGCATGATTGCCGATGTGGACACCTTCTCCGACGGCCTGCTCATGGGCTTCACGCAGCTGTTCACCGGCGTTGTGCTGATTGTCGGCACGCTGACCATCATGCTCATCAAGAACTGGATGATTGCCCTGCTGGTCGTGGTGCTGACGCCGCTGTCGATGTTCGTCGCGTCCTTCATCGCCCGAAAGACGCACCACTACTTCACCGAACAAGCGCGTGTGCGCGGGCAGCAGACGGCGCTCATCAACGAGCTGATTGAAGGGCAGAAGGTTGTGCAGTCCTTCGGGCACGAAGCCGCCTCGCTGAGCGATTTTGACTGCATCAACGATGAACTGGGGCGCGTCAGCCTGAACGCGACGTTCTTCTCCAGCCTCACGAACCCCTCTACCCGTCTGGTCAACAACATCATCTATGCGGCGGTCGCGCTCGTCGGCGCGCTGTCGGCGGTCGGCGGCGGCATCTCCGTGGGTGATTTGAGCGTTTTCCTCAGCTACGCCAGCCAGTACGCCAAGCCCTTCAACGAAATCTCCGGCGTTGTGACCGAGCTGCAAAACGCTCTCGCCTGCGCCGCGCGCGTTTTCTCCCTGCTGGATGAGGATGACCGCGTGCCGGACAAGGGAAACGCCGCCGTGCTCTCCCCCAAGGGCACGATTGACCTCAAGGACGTCTGCTTCCGCTATGTGCCTGATCGCCCGCTGATTGAGGGCTTCAACCTGCACGTCAAGCCCGGTCAGCGCATTGCCATCGTCGGCCCGACCGGCTGCGGCAAAACGACCATGATTAACCTGCTGATGCGCTTCTACGACGTAAACAGCGGTGCGATTCTTGTCGACGGCACGGACATTCGCAACGCAACGCGCCACTCCCTGCGCAAGAGCTTCGGCATGGTCTTGCAGGACACTTGGCTGAAAGCCGGCACGATTCGCGACAACATCGCCTACGGCCGCCCCGACGCGTCGGAAGAGGACGTGATCGCCGCCGCGAAGGCCGCCCACGCGCACAGCTTCATCCGCCGCCTGCCCGACGGCTACGACACGGTTATCACCGAAAACGGCGGCAACATCTCGCAGGGGCAGAAACAGCTGCTCTGCATTGCCCGCGTGATGCTGGGCGGCGAAAACGGCGAACTGCCGCCGATGCTGATTCTTGACGAAGCGACGTCTTCCATCGACACGCGCACAGAAATCAAGATTCAGTCCGCTTTTGCGCGGCTGATGAATGGGCGCACGTCGTTCATCGTGGCGCATCGCCTTTCGACGATTCAGGAAGCGGATGTGATTCTGGTGATGAAGGATGGGCATATTATTGAGCAGGGAACGCATGAGGAGCTGCTGAAGAAGCAGGGATTCTATGCGAATTTGTACCAGTCGCAGTTTGCCTTGAGTTAAGGGAGGAATACGCCAGATGCCGCTTTCCGCAGACGAAATTCGTCAGTCCTTCTTCGGTGAGCACGGCATTGCTGCCGAAAACAGTGAATACCTGCTCCGCCAGTTTCTTCCGAAAGACCGTGACGCATATTTCGACGATATAAGAAACACACAGCCCGCTTGCAAGTGGCTTTTTGAGAGCGAGCATGGTGAAGAAGCACGTCGGCTCCTCTGGGAGATTTTTAACACACCCAAGGATTTGATATGTGCTGTGATTCGCAAGGCTGATGACGCTTACTGCGGTTTCTGCGACTTGCAGAGTTTTGCAGAGCAATCCGCGCCCGAACTGGGTATTGCGCTCATCAAAGATTATCAGCATCAAGGCATCGGCTTTCCCACGCTTTCCATGCTGATGGAACGCTATACGCAGGTCACAGGCTGCCGCACTTTCATAAGCCGTGTTAAGCCGCTGAATGCGCCCAGCATTGGCTTAATGCGCAAATTAGGCGGCATTCCGCAAGGCATGGCATCACTCCCGGAAATTCCCAGCGATTTTGCGCTTGCTATTGACGGAGATATGCCCTTGCCCGACAATGCGGATGCGTTAGCCGCCGAGTTCGGCGCTTCCTCGCCGGATGAGCTGCGCAATCATATGCTGCTTTTCCAGTTCAATCGTTAAATCCCCCAAATTAAACGGCGACCTCTTTCCCGCTGAAGCCATCAGCCGAAAGAGGTCGCTCTTTTTATTCCCTGTTTATTTCCCCGACGGGTGCATTTCCGTGAACGTCTGGTAGTGGTCGTTCGTGTAGTACACCAGCCCGTCCGACGAGTAGAGGATTCGCTCTGCGCCGCGCGGCCCGGCCGTGTAGTTCGCGTCCGCCTCGTACCACTTGCGCCCGGATGCATCCGGCAGCAGCCCCTCGTAGTTGCCAAACTTGTCGCCGCCGATGGAATACCCCGGTGCAACGTCGCTGACGTAGTTCTGGCTGCTGTCCCAGCCCAGCTGCCGCGCTTCGCTCTTCGTCAGGAAGTTGTCCGGCAGCGTCCCGTGGGCGAAGATGTAGTCCGCAATATCCTGCGGGGCGGTAATCGCCGTCTGCTTGGGCGCGGCGGTCGGCTTTTCGGTGCGCGCCGGTACGGCGGTCGGACTGTCCGTCAACGCCGCGGCGATGGCTGCGGTCGGCAGGGTATCCGGCGCATCCGCCGTGTCGCCCAGCGGCAAAATCCCCTGCTGTCCCAAGATAAGCAGCAGCAATGCCATCAGGATGGCAAAAATGCCAGATGTTGCCCGCTTCGGCGGCTGCTTCTGCTGATTTTTCTGCTCGCTCATTTATGATACCTCTCTCCTGCGCGGATTTTCATGGCACGATACAGCTGTTCCAGCAGCATCACGCGCGCCAGCTGATGCGGGAACGTCATTTTGCTCATCGACATTTCTTCGTTTGCGCGGCGGATAACAGCATCCCCCAGCCCCAGTGAACCGCCGATAACGAATACAATGCTGCTCTCGCCGCGCGTCAGCAGTTCATCCAAATGGCGCGACAAGCCGGGCGAATCGTGCATCTTGCCGGGAATCGTCAGCGCAATCACATAATCCGACGGTTTCAGGCGGCTGAGCATCATTTCGCCCTCTTTGTCGCGAATCTGCCGTTCAATGGCTTCGGACGTGTTCGCGGGTTCAGGCAAATCCGGCAGTTCAATCTCCTCGAACTTGCCGTAGCGCGACAGCCGCTTCAGGTATTCATCCGCCATCTGCCGATAGGGCTTCTCCTTCATGCGCCCCATTGCCATCACGCTGATGCTCATTTCTGCTTTCCTCCCGGCATGATTTTCTTCGTCCCGCTGACGACGAGCTTGAACAGGAAGCTGCCCACGCCGATGCCCAGCGCCATCATCAGGATGCCCGCCATCGTCAGGATGCCGGTCTGCGCGCCGAGGGCATACTGCCGATGCCCCAGCTGCTCCATGCAGCGGTACAGCCCCAGCCCCGGCACAAGCGCCACCACCGACAGCAGCAGGAAAATCGTCGCAATCATGCGCATTTTCCTTGCGCAGAACTGCGCCAGCAGCGACCCGAACAGCGCCGCGAGGAACATTGACGCGGCATCATCAAGCGAAAGCTGCTTGAGCGACCAATAGAGCGTGTAAGTCATTGCGCCAATCAGGCTTGCGGGCAGCCACGCGCGTTTGGGCGCATGAAGCAGAATCGCGAAGCCGAGCGTACCAACAAACGACGTCAGGAAATACCACAGCCCCTGACCCAGCGGTTCGTAACTCATGCCGCACCTCCCGTCAGCAGGCGCAGGAACGCCGTACCCGCCAGTGCGCCGACAGCAAGCAGCACCGCCGACATCGCCGCGCTGACCGCTGAGGAAATGCCCGATACCATATCGCCACGCATGGTGTCCTGCACAGCGTTCGTCATCGCCAAGCCGGGCAGCATGGGCATCAGCGCGCCCGCGACGGCCGCTTCGACAACCAGCGCCCCGGTCAGGCGGTTGACCGCCATCGGGAGGAACGCCGCGAGGAAGCCGCCTGCCAGCGTCGCGACAAGGGTCTGCATGTGGAATTTATCCATCAGCAGCGTCACCCACTCAATCAGCAGCCCAACGAAGAATGCTGTCACCATGTCCCACGCGCCGCCGCCGAACATCAGTGACCATCCAGCGGTGGACATGGCTGCCGCGCCCGCCATTTGCAGCGGGGATAAGCGGGAAGGTCGGCGCTCGACAGCTTTGAGCTGGCTGAGCACCTCCTGACAGGACATCTTCTCCTGCTCCAAATGGCGGGAGATGGCGTTCACCTCGTCAATGCGGGTCAAGTCCGTTCCCTTGCGGCGGATGCGCTTGACAGCGGTCTCGATGGTGCCGTCGCTCTTGCGGTAGCTGACGAACAGCCCGCTTGGCACGGCGAAGCATTCCACCTCGCGGAAGCCGAACGCATGGCCCATGCGCAGCACGGTTTCTTCGACGCGGCAGGTTTCGCCGCCGTTTTCCATGATGAGCCGCCCCGCCAGATGGAGGGGTTCCATATAACAGCTGTCATCGAACATGAAGATGCCTCACTCGCTGTAAGTTTGGGGAATTTTGTTGATGGCTAACAAGCCGCTTCGGTCGCCACTACCGGCGTTGATTTTTCCGCAGCAGGAATATCGTGTGCCGATTTCGGAATTTCTTGCCATAAAATCACAACAACATGTAACCACTTCACAATTACACAATATTCCTATATTACTTTTTAACCCTTTGCACAAACCTCTCTTTATTGGAAAAACATGTTCAGCTTTATTGGATAAGTCCATTAATACAGATTTTGATCTATTAGTGAAATTATGAAAAGCAACATTTATTCCCTTTTCGTGAAAATATCTTATAAACTTTTTTCTATCAAAGCCATCACATGTATCAATCATGACTGCTTGCAATTCCATATCTGATTGATTCTGCACTACATCTTTTTTCAACTCCATAAGATTTGATAACACTAGTTCAAAATTATCTACTCCTCTAATTCTTCTATACATTTGTCTATCTAAAGTTGAAATAGAAACAACAATATAATCTATTCCTGATGCAATTATTTTTTCTCTATTTATCTTATCCAACAATGCACCATTTGTTGATATTCTAACTTTTAAACCTTTTGATTTCATGAATTTAACCCGTTCAAAAAAGTATGGATCCACTAATGGTTCTCCACTAAAATCTAACCACACTCCATTTTCGTTAAACAACTGAAAATTTGTTTCTACAATACTGTAAAAATCATCCATACTCATGTTATAATTTCGAGGTCTTTCTACACAAATTGGACAATTATAATTACACATTCCTGTTGTTTCTAAATACTTAATTTCAATATTCTCTGCCATCTTTACACCCATTATAAAGCGATTCCATCCAAAATCCAATCTGGAATCCCTTATATTTCCTTTCAGTAATTTTTTATAACTCCGCAACGTCCACATAAATACGTAATTTAAGGAGTTTATCTAGATATAATATAAACTTAAAACATAAACCACTTACTTGTTCTCCTTTAAACATTGAACATCCAACATATCTACCCTTTCTACAAACTAACTTTCACTCTAAATCTAGAAATCAATTTAAATATTTCTAGATCACTTTCAACACAACACCTAAGATGATTAATACTAACTATATAAATTTATATAATTTGATATTTTACAAATGGCGTCATCTCTCATTACCTTAAGAAAACTTTTTTCTTCATTTTCCAATTCCCAAAAATTTATTTTCCCTGGAACATCTGTAATAAGCAAATAAGCAG
>OGXX01001893.1_pt1 | contig 20210 bp, 22 predicted proteins | sample 1576301 | NCBI WGS metagenome assembly OGXX01 (sample SAMEA3541469, study PRJEB24748) | human gut metagenome | biome: human gut; feature: human-associated habitat; material: faeces | place: China | collected 2012
TCATAACTACGATTCTGGTTCCCAGTGTCATAGCTTCTGTCTGGTCATGTGTTACATAGATGATGGTTGTACCTAATCTCTGGTGCAGTTTAGAGATCTCGATACGCATCTGTCCACGGAGTTTTGCATCCAGGTTTGAAAGAGGCTCGTCCATAAGGAATACCTTTGGATCACGAACGATCGCACGTCCCATAGCAACACGCTGTCTCTGTCCACCGGAAAGAGCTTTTGGTTTACGGTCAAGCAGTGGTTCCAGATCCAGGATCTTAGCTGCCTCACGAACCATTTTGTCGATCTGGTCCTTTGGTACTTTTCTTAACTTCAGACCAAATGCCATGTTATCATATACTGTCATATGTGGATACAGAGCGTAGTTCTGGAATACCATTGCGATATCTCTGTCTTTTGGCTCTACGTCATTTACTACTTTGTCCCCGATCTTCAGTTCTCCGGAAGTAATATCTTCCAGACCGGCGATCATACGGAGCGTTGTAGATTTACCACATCCGGATGGTCCTACGAAAATGATAAATTCTTTATCTTCAATCTCAAGGTTGAAGTCTTTTACTGCTTCAAATCCATTTGGATAAGTTTTGTTAATGTGTTTTAATGATAAACTTGCCATTGTTATAATCCTCCTGATTTATAATCGTTTTATTTCATTTTGTTACCTGTTTCGTTCTGATAAAAAGTATATAAAAAAAGTTCAACCTGGGTAATACCCAAGTTGAACAATCTTTTTTTCATTTTCTATACAAGTTGACGAACGGAACGTTATTTAAGGTCAAGGTGTCTGTAACAGTGCCTGATAGACGTCTCTTTTCCCTATGCCTCTGTCCTTTGCCACCTGTTTCATCGCGGATTTCTTATCCATGCCCTGTCCGAGATAGAGTTCCATATGCTCTTCCATGCTCATCTCTTCCCATCTGGCTTTTTCTTCACTCCGGATCTCTTCCCTGCTTTTTCCTTCGATCACCATGACGCATTCTCCCTTCGGCTCCTGTACGTCATAATATGCCAGTGCGTCTTCTATCGTTGTTGCAAATACCGTCTCATGCTTCTTTGTCAGTTCCCGGCAGATACTGATGCGTCTGTTGCCAAGCGTCTCCCGAAGCGTCTTCAACGTGCGGACCAGTCTGTGCGGTGCTTCGTAGATCACCATTGTTCTTGTCTCATCTTTCAGTTCATTCAAGACAGCCTGTCTCTCCTTCTTATCCGTCGGAAGAAATGCTTCAAATGCGAATCTTCTCGTTCCAAGCCCGGATATCGTAAGCGCCGTCACACATGCGCAGGCTCCCGGAACAGCTGTAACCGTGATCCCGGCCTCCTGGCACATCTTTACCAGTTCTTCTCCCGGATCAGAGATTCCCGGCATACCTGCATCGGTGATTACTGCAATATCTTCACCATTCTGCAGGCGTTCCACAAGTTTGTGTCCTTTTTCAATCTTATTATATTCATGATAACTGGTCATCGGTGTCTTAATCTCAAAATGATTCAGAAGCTTGATACTGTTCCTGGTATCTTCTGCCGCAATCAGATCTGCTTCTTTCAAAATCCGCACCGCCCGGAAGGTCATATCTTCCAGATTTCCTATCGGTGTCGCACATAAGTACAATGTTCCTGCCATCTCTTACTCCTCCATCTTATGCTCGCTCTTGTTCATCCCGTACATCTCAAGCAGTTCTTCTGTATAACTTCCATCCTTCTGATATACGATCAGTGGCGGCTCCACCTGCATTCTCGGATTTCCGCCTTTCATACCCTCGATCAGAACCATGTTCGGTTCTTTGTCTATATGCGGATATACCAGCCGCATACGTTTTGGTTCGATTCCGTATGCGCACATCTTTGTCATGATCTCCGGAAGCCGGAATGGCCTGTGGACCATGTAAAACCTTCCTTTGACCTTCAATAGTTTCGCACTTTCTCTTAATATATCATCCAGCGTGCAGAGTGCCTCATGTCTGGCAATATACAATGCTGTATTCTGATTCTTCAGTCCGTGGTCTCCGATCATGTACGGGGGATTGGTCGTAATAACTCCAAAAGAGGCGGCTCCGAATATGGATGCTGCCTCCTTGATATCTCCCGTTACAATGTCGATCCTCTCTTCCAGTCCGTTATGGCTGACGCTGCGCCTTGCCATATCTGCGCTCTCCTCCTGAATCTCCAGTCCTGTATAATGCAGGCCCGGATATTTAGCTTCCAGAAGGATCGGAAGAATCCCCGTTCCTGTTCCGAGATCCAGTGCTTTTTCGTGCTTTTTCACATTTGCAAATGCGGACAAAAGCACCGCATCCATTCCAAAACAGAACCGTCCCGGACTCTGGATGATCTCGTATCCTCTGATCTGCAGGTCATCCAGTCTTTCATTCGGAAATAATTTAGTCATCATTTAACTTTGACGCTCCGTTCTTTTCTTCTAACGCCTTCAGTTCCTTCATCTCTTCTTTGGAAAGTCTTACGTCTTTCTTCTTACGTCTCGGCTTGAATCTCAGTTCTGCTGCCGGATACTCACGGATCTCTTTCTCGTCATTATCCAGTGTTACAACAACCTTTACCAGCTGACGGAGTACGTTAACAGACTGGACATCTCCTCTTAAGCCTTCCGGTGTTGTGATATGATCACCATTTGCCGGAAGATGGCTGTTCAGTTCTTCGTATGTCTCCTCTTCATTCGTCAGACAGCACATCAGTCTTCCGCAGACACCCGAGATCTTCGTCGGATTCAGTGAAAGGTTCTGCTCTTTTGCCATCTTGATCGATACCGGTGCGAACTCGGATAGATACGTATGACAGCAAAGTGGTCTGCCACAGATCCCGATCCCTCCGCGGATCTTCGTCTCATCACGCACACCGATCTGTCTTAACTCGATTCTTGTACGGAATACACTTGCCAGATCCTTTACCAGCTCGCGGAAATCGATTCGTCCGTCTGCAGTAAAATAGAACAGCACCTTATTATTGTCAAATGTATATTCTGCATCGATCAGCTTCATCTCCAGCCCGTGCTTACGGATCTTCTCCAGGCAGATCTTGAATGCTTCTTTTTCTTTTTCTTTGTTCTTTTCTTCTTTTTTCTTATCTTCGTCTGTTGCAAGACGGATCACGGATTTTAACGGCTGTGTGATCTTATCGTCTTCCACTTCCTTCGGTCCGGTGACTACAGAACCAAATTCCACTCCTCTTGCAGTCTCAACGATAACCTTATCGCCCGTCTCTACCTCCAGTTTTCCCGGCGAAAAGAAATAGATCTTTCCGGCGGTTCTGAATCTAACGCCTATTACCTTCGTCATATGATTAGTTCTCCTTTATGGTCAGGAACAAAAGCTCCATAACCAGATCAAAGTTAACATTCGCTTTCAGTCTGGCTTTCGCTTTCTCAAGGCTCTCCAGGATCAGTTCAATTCCTTCATAAGAGCTTTTTCTCGCCTGTTCTTTTATACTCTGTAACTGGTCTTTGAATACGACCTTGTCAATCTCTTTTGTTGCTTTATACAGTAAGACATCTCTGTACCAGATCATGATAATGTCCAGATAATCCGTGATCTCTAATTTATATACAGATATATTCTTAACCGCAGCAACAATCTCACTCAGTTCCATATCATGGATATGCTTCAGGAGCTGTACCGCTTCCTCTCTGATCTCATTAAAATGCTCCGAATTCGCCAGCATGATCGCGCGTCCCACATTTCCCTGGGCAAATGCGGTACACATATCTGCTTTGTAATCCGGTATCTCCAGATTCTCCATCAGATACTTTCTGATCAGTGTATCTTTGATGTTACGCAGCTTCAGCATAACACATCTGGAGTTGATCGTCGGAAGTAGCATCTCTGCATTCTCCGTCAGCAGTAAAAATACCGCATATGCCGGCGGCTCCTCGATCGTCTTCAGAATTGCATTTTGTGCCTGAGGTGTCATCAGATCTGCCTGAGGGATAATATATACTTTGTATGGTCCCTGATACGGCTTGATATCCACAGTATTGTTCACCTGTGTACGGATATCATCTACACTGATGCTGTTCGGCTTCTCATGTGTTACACGGATAATATCCGGATGGTTTCCGCTCTCTGCCTGCCTGCAGGAATGACATTTCCCGCAAGGTTCACTGTTCCCGCTCTCACACAAAAGAGTCGTTGCGAACAGATTCGCCAGCATCCTCTTACCGGAACCTCTCTCCCCATTCAGAATATACGCATGCGACACTCTGTTATTCTCCACTGCGCTACTGATATATTTTAATATGTCTTTGTGACCAACCACATCTTTAAAGCTTCCCATCTCGTATTACCTCTATTATCTCTTCCTTACATCGTACTTTATCGTCATTCTGATATCTTCTTGTAATTCCTGCTGCCGCAAGATTCTCTTCTGAGAAATCCTTCTGATCTGCCAGAAATCTTCTGCAGACTTCTTCGTATCCCGGATGTTCCTGCTGCCGCTCTCTTGCGATCGCACGCATCAGGCGTTCCCCGTCTTCCACTTCAATATAAAGTGGAACCAGATTCTCCTGTCCATAATACGCTTTCATCTTCATATAAGATTCCAGCGTACCGATCATCAGATAATCAGACCCGGTCAGATGAATCTGTCCATCATCTATTGTAGCATATTTCCAGTCACCATACACGGTCTGATAGGTACGAAGTTCAATTATTTTGCCTTCTTCTCCATACTGTTCTAATATTTCGTTCGAAACAAAATAATATTCCACGCCGTCTTTTTCACCTTCCCGCATCGGTCTGGTCGTATATAATGTCAGCGTCTTCAACTCGGGAAGCTCTTTTCTGATCTCTTTATAGACCGTATCCTTACCGGAAGAACTCTTTCCCATCATGTAAAATATCTTACCCATCTATCCATACCTCTATGCTATCTTCTGATTGCAGTCCTTCAATTGAAAAATCGTGTTCCTGATACCAGCAGAGAATCTCCACCGCTTCCTGCGTAATGCGTTCTCCCGGAACGATCAGCGGACTTCCCGGCGGATAGAGATACGCATATTCCAGGGAAATGCATCCGGCGCTGTCCTTGAAATTTCGTTTTTCCATCTTGCCTGGGTTCACCAAATACAGAATGTCTTCTGAATCCTTCTGGTGGTTCTGGTTCTGCATCTTATCTCTGCACTTCACTGCCTTCGCGATCGTCCACACCTTTTCCAGTGACGGCTGTCTTCCGGAAAGCGGGAGATCCGTGTCGGTCATTTGCATCGGTTTCTGCTCCTGCCCGGCATCTTCCTGTCCGGATCCTGACTTTAACTTTGTATCAATCTCAGCATCAATTGCAAGCAATGCATCCCGCAATCTGTCCAACCCTTCCTGCGTATCCCCTACCGTCGTCATTGCCAGGACATAGGTTCCGGCAAGCATCTCCATCTGCAAGTGATAATCACGAAGCAGTCTCTCATACAATTCATGACTGGACATCGGGGCATGCTTTACAGAGATCACAAATTTAGACCTGTCATATCTGTCTGTATTCTCCGTCCGGATGATCTTCAGATACTTCAGTTTCTTCAATTCTTCCCGCAGGGTATCGATATGTGCCGCATATTCTTTGAAAATACTGCACTTCTGCAGTTGTGTCTCTTCCAGCAGATGAATACACGCATCGATACTTGCCATCAGTATGTACGACGGACTGCTCGTCTGCAGCATATCCAGATACCGCTTTACTTTCCTGCGGTTCACCCGCTCCCCGTTTACATGCAGCAACGCTGTCTGCGTCAGGGCCGGAAGCGTCTTATGAAGACTGTTGATCACAAGATCTGCGCCATACATATTCGCACTCTCCGGGAAATACGGATCAAAGCCAAAATGTGCTCCATGTGCTTCATCTACAATCAGCAGACATCCCGCTTCATGTACAATCTCTGCAATCTTTTCGATGTCCGACACCACGCCGTCATAGGTCGGTGATACGATCATCACCGCACGGATCTTTGGATGTTCTTCCAGTGCTTTCTGCACATCTTCTGCATCGATCTCTGTACTCAGCCCCTGTTCTGTATCAAACTTTGGATAAAGATAGACCGGATCCAGTTCATTCAGATATATCGCATGATACACAGACTTGTGACAATTTCTTGCCACAAGTATGGAATCCCCTTTTTCAGTTGTTCCTAATATTGCACTCAAGATTCCGACGGTACTTCCGTTAACAAGAAAATGTGTCTCATCAGCATGGTACACCTCTGCCGCTCTTTCCTGCGCTTCTTTCAAAAGTCCTTCCGCATGATGCAGGTCATCAAAGCCATCGATCTCTGTAATATCGATCCTGTACGGAGAGGTTCCGTCCATCAGATCCAGATTCCTTTTATGGCCCGGCATGTGGAATGCGTAGTAGTCGGAATCACTGTAATTCTTTAGTTTATCAAATATATTATACATGCATATATTTTAACAAAATAACATTATATTATCAAGCCATAAACTCCCGCAGAATCTGGCGTATCATCTCGTCCTTTGCAAGCTCCTCCGGTGCATCTTTCTGTTCTTCCGCTTCCGGGCTTTTACTTCCGTCCATACCGGCAAGTCCTGCCGATGCTTTTGCCAGATTTTTTGCGGTATTTTGAGTCCGTTCTCTCCGTCTGTTCTCACGCTGCATATGGACTACACTGTGATCCGGTACCGGGGCAGGTGTCTCTTCTGTTCCGGCTTCCGTCTCCTGTACTTCATCCCTTTGTATCTCATCCTTTTGTATTTCGTCTTTTTGTATTTTATCCTTCTGTATTTCCTCTTCCGCCGGTCCGATTTCCTCTTCCGCCGGTCCGTTTTCTATGTTTACACGCACGGTCCGCTCCTTCTGATTCATCTTTTCATACTTGCGGAGACATACATTTTCCAGATAATCAACCATGTAATTCTTCGCCATCTCCATACAGTAATTCTCATCCGTTGTCAGGTGGAACAGCCACACCAGGATTCCGAGTCCGCAGCCGACAGCGCCCATCCGCAGCGCTTCATCTCCCATTCCATAGACCCGATATGTAAGCCCGGCTCCCGCAAGCCCGGTTACGATCAGAAGACCGGAACACATCTTTTCCAGTCTCCGGAGCGAATGCAGACGTAATCCACATACTTTGTACTCATACAGATATTTATCCACAAATACTCCTACATTTTCCACCGTGTCACTGATCATACACGCATGTTCGAATTTCGCCCGGACCAGGCGCATCAGCGGATGATTGCTTTTGCTCATACTTCCCGCTGCCTCTACCATACGTTTCATCGTCATACTCACGATACACTTGTCTGCCACTCCAAGTCCGGTCAGCATCCCCATAAGCACAAATAACAACTTCTTGTCCAATAACATTTCCAGCATAATAATAGCCCTCCTTTTTGATATGCATTATACTGTATATCAAAGAGAAGGGCGCTTTATTTCGTTCTTCCTATTCTGCACGGGAAATGCTGCTTTCTGTCACTTTCGTGCATATCCTGTAACATTCTGTACTGCGCAGGTCATCCCGTTATCTTAGATCATCGGAAGCAATTCTTTCATAAGCCTTACACTGTGGGCAATTGCTTTCTTTTCGAATGTCGGATAGTCCATTGTCGCACTGTTGTCGGCTTTATCCGAAATAGCACGGATAATGACATACGAAACTTTGTTCAGGTAAGCGGCCTGTGCGATTCCGGCACCTTCCATCTCTACACACATCGGGTGGAATAATGACACGATTCTTTCTTTCACTTCCTTATCGGAAATGAACTGGTCCCCGCTCGCCACTCTTCCGGTAAATGTATGAATATCCGGATTCGCTTTTTCATTCGCTGCTACCGCCTTCTTCACAAGCTCCCTGTCTGCCGGGAATGACAATGTATCCATTCTCGGGATCTGTCCTGCCGGATCACCGAATACAGTAGCATCCATATCATGATGCAGCGCATCTGTGGAAATGACCATGTCGCCAATATCAATCTGTGCATCAAGCGAGCCGGCAATACCTGTGTTGATCAATGTATCTGCTCCGAATTGACTCACCAGAATCTGTGCACAGATTCCTGCATTGACCTTACCGATTCCGCTTCTTACGATTACAACATCTTTTCCGCCGAGTGTTCCCTTGCAGAATACCATACCTGCCATCTCCACGGTCTCTTCGATCTGCATATCTTTCTTCAGTTCTGCAACTTCTTCTTCCATTGCGCCGATAATACCTATCATATATTTATATCCTCCTGTGTTTCACGAATTTACCTACGCCTTATTATAGACGATAGGAAAATGGATTTCAACCGACGAAATGTATGGATAATTTGATGGTTTTCTGTTATAATCGGGAAGTATGACAGTCAACAGATTTTCTTTCTGTTTCTGTCTGTTGATACCGAATCATGTAAAAACATGCAAGAACATTATCAGGAGGTAATAGATATGGATTACAAACCAACCGGAGTCTGTTCTCGTCTCATCCATGTAGAACTTGACGGAGATAAAATTGCTAACGTAGAATTCGTAGGCGGATGTGCCGGTAACACATCCGGAATCAGCAGCCTTGTTAAAGGAATGGATGCACACGAAGTCATCAAGCGCCTGGAAGGAACCAGATGTGGCGAAAGACCGACATCTTGTCCTGACCAGTTATCCAAAGCTTTGAGACAGGCACTTGGTGAATAATACGTCAGCAGCTGATCCGAATAGCGCAGACAAAAAAGGATACTCGTCCCCCAACCGGGAGACTTGTATCCTTTTTCATTTTGGTGATTTTTTATTTTTGGTATTTTTTTCTCTTTTTTTTCACACCCTGCTTTTCCCTTGTCAAAACTTCCGTTGACTGGTTACGAATAAATAATTATTAATAGTTACATTGTTTGTTTCATTGTTTTTCATTGTATTTTCTAATTATTATTCGCTCCTACATATTGTGCACTTACTTATCGATGAATTTATTTATGGTTTTTTTATTGTCGTCTTCTTTTTATATACATTACCTTATGGTTTTCTTTGTCTGTTTTACCTGTTTCATTCAGCTGTAATCTTCACTTTATCCCAACTACTGTTTGACTGTCATGGTCTGCATGGTTTCTGGTTTTTCCGTCCACTTCTTTACTTTAATCTCTTCATCTTTTGATTTGTAATCTTTTTGTTTTGCTCTTTTTTTAGTCTTATGTTCTTGTCCTTCTATGCTTTTCAGGATTGTTAGTCGATGTAAATTCCACCGGTAAAGGAACTGCTCATATCGCTGTTAGCAACATGTGTGCAACGTACGCGGTAGTAATAACCACCGTCAACGTAAAGCGTTCTGTTGGACATTGCTCTGTTGGTATTTTTATTTTCCTTCTGCCAACCATCATAGTATGACCACTCTGTATCTTCTTCTTTTGCGCGCTCTACCATTACTGCTATCTGCACACTTTTTACTACCTGTCTCGCAATTGTTGTCCCTCCTGCGTAAATTTTGCCTTCTCCTAATTTTGTACATTTGGAGTATCCCGTCATCAAATCTACGCCCCGGGTGCTTTTCGTATCATAACCTATGGATTCTTCATCATGCGTCAACTCTGAACCGTCTATCACTTTACCCTCTGCGGCTCTCGCCTCCTGCATGGATGTCATCGACAATCCTCCGACCAGCATTGCGGTCAGACATACAGACACGATTTTCTTCTTCATATCTCACCTCCATTCGTACTTTTTTCTGCCCTCATATATTAATACACATAATTTTTCAAAAACTGTCGCTTTTATTTGGGGAAAATTAAATTTTTTAATATTTTATCAAATTCCTGCTGTTTCATCGTTCCAGTTAACAAATAATCTATACCATTATATCTAAATTCCGCTGCACAACCGAATTCTTTATTCTTATCTATTTTATACATTGTGACATCAACTTTACAATTGTGAATTTTTTTAGTATATTTTTTTTCTATTGGATCTTCAAAATCTACTCCCAATGAATTTTCTCTATATGGAAGATTTATACAATAAGCTATTGTTTTATTATTATAATAATAGTACATATCAGCCATCTGTTTGTCTTTATCCAATTCCATAGAATCAAAATGCATCTCTGGCAAACATATAAATATTTTAACCACTTCTGTATCAAAATTATCCCTTATTTCCTGATACGCCTTTTCCTCGTCTTCATTTTCTATTGTCTTTACCTTTTCCCCTTTAACAGTATATTCAACCTCTCTATCCCCAACATTCTGCGTCATCATCCGCACAATCCTCTCCGGACCTCCCATACTGGTAATCCCCATTGCCAGCACACAGACAATAACTGCTGCCAGTGCAAGATACATTTTCAAAGGCTTCTTTTTGCGGCGAACTTTCTTTCCGGAAGGTTCCTCCGGATCCTTTTGTCCGATCCCTGCCTTCAGCATCTTGCGTCCCAGCTCCAGAGCCTCGCGATCTTCTTCTGAGAGATGGTTGATTGCTTCTTCTCTTTCTTCTGTTTCTTTCCTGGTCTGCTCCATCTCATATGCACGGATCTGTTCTCTTACTCTTGCGAGGACAGCTTCCTTTGTCCCTTCAGGCACGACAAGACTGGTGTCATTTTCCAGAAATTCTTCTTCCTCTCTGGCAATCTCTTCAAATTCTCTGGCAATGCATTCTTTAAATTCGTCTTTCTTATCATTCATTTTGCTACCCTCAAATTTTTGACTGGTCTGTAAATTTCTCCATAGTTTTGCCACTTGACCTATTTCTTTCAGAAAGTATAATATAGATATAATCTTTATTATATTTGATGTATGCAAGAATAATACATATTCAAGTCTGGAGGTAATTATGAAACGTATTATCTTAACCGGTGGCGGTACTGCCGGGCATGTTACACCTAACATTGCTCTTCTGCCACGCCTGAAAGAATTAAACTATGATATTCACTATATAGGTTCTTATAATGGAATTGAAAAAGAACTGATTGAACAGTTCGGTATTCCGTATCACGGAATCTCAACCGGTAAACTCCGCCGCTACTTCAGCGTGCAGAACTTTACGGATCCGTTCCGTGTGATCAAAGGACTCGGCGAAGCCAAAAAACTTGTGAAGATCCTTCATCCTGATGTCATCTTCTCCAAAGGAGGCTTCGTATCCGTTCCTGTTGTTCTTGCCGGTAAAAGCCGTCATGTTCCGACCATTATCCATGAGTCTGACATGACACCGGGACTTGCTAATAAGATTTCCATGCCATCGGCATCAAAAATCTGCTGTAACTTCCCGGAAACCATCGAGCATCTTCCTGCCGGAAAGGCTGTTCTCACAGGCTCTCCGATTCGTCAGGAACTGTTATCCGGTGATAAATATAAGGCATTGGAATTTCTGCACTTCACTCAGGACAAACCAGTGATCATGGTCGTTGGCGGAAGTCTTGGTTCTGTTGCCGTCAACGATGCTGTCCGCAGTGTCCTTCCTGAATTGCTTCAGTCTTTCCAGGTAGTTCATCTCTGTGGCAAGGGCAAAATTGATGAATCTTTGAAAGACCTGGAAGGTTATGCTCAGTTCGAATATATCAAAGACGAACTGAAGGACCTCTTCGCTCTGACAGATCTTGTTATTTCAAGAGCCGGAGCCAATGCGATCTGCGAACTTCTTGCACTGCACAAACCGAATCTTCTGATTCCACTTTCTGCAAATGCAAGCCGTGGTGACCAGATCCTGAACGCCCGTTCTTTCGAACGTCAGGGATACAGTGTTGTTCTGGAAGAAGAGGAACTGAATCATGATGTCCTCCTGAAAGCAATCACGGACCTTTATCAGAACCGTGAGACGTACATTCAGGCAATGAAAAATTCTCCTCAGCAGAATTCCATCGATACCATTATCGACCTGATCGAATCTGTTGCCAGACACTGATCTGCATTTATCTCTGTAATACATAAAAAACAGGTGGTTGTACTTCCACCTGTTTTTTATGTATTGTGTAAGCGGTCATACTCATCTTTGTACCTTTTTATCATCCATTTTCTTGCTCTTTTCAGCATACCTTCCAATGCATATAATGTAACGCCCATCTGCTTAGCGGCTTCCTTCTGCGGCATATCTACATAATATACAAGTGTCACTGCCTGATACCATCTGGCCTTTTTCTGATACAGTTCCCGGAATATATCAATTCCAAGTTTGCGGAAATCCTGTTTCTTGAGCATCGCTATCACATACTCTTCTGAACTGTCATCAACCAGAGCGTCCGGATATTTGTCTTCCGACATCGTTATTTCCTCTAACGACACTTCGCGTTTATGGTCTCTTATATAATTCATGGCTCTGTACTTTGCAAGCATCAGCATCCATGCTTTGATCTGCTGCTTGGATTCATTTCCATTCTGTACATATGCCATGAAGAAGGCATCCTGCGCAATTTCTTCTGCTACGTGATGGTTTCCAGAGTATCTGAGTGCCTCCCTGTATACAACGTCAAAGTATTCGCTATATGCATCCACAAAGGCACTTTCCCCTGTAAACTCTCTTCCCACTTTACGCTCCTACCTTTTATCTACTTAATCTTTGATAAAACATCTTCTTTTTCTTCTTCTGTCAACTCATGCATCGTCCATCCAAGTCCGACTTTGTCATCTTTATGTCTCGGGATCATGTGTACATGATAATGAAATACTGTCTGTCCGGCAGCTTCACCGTTGTTCTGGACAATATTGTAACCATCGCAGCCCAGTGCTTTTGTGAGCTTTGTGATCATTTTCTTCGCAAGGATCATTGATTTTCCTGCAAGTTCATCATCAATCTCATACAGATTGGCATAATGCTCTTTTGGCAGGATCAGTGCGTGTCCTTTTGCTGCCGGATTGGCATCCAGGATCACACGGAAATCTTCATCCTCATACACAGTCGCTGTCGGAATGTCTCCATTCGCCAGTTTACAAAAAATACAATTCTCATCCTTCATAATCTTATCCTTCTTTCTTTTAAAATTTATGATTGATTATTTAAACCGCCAATGCTAAACTGATACCTCAGAAAGGGGCGGTAATTATTATGTTATCATCGACAGACCATGACAAATTACAACAGATTATGCAGGAAAATCCTGAAAACGAAGCACTTATAAACCGGCTTTTAACCTCTCATCAGATGGAGATCAGTACCATAAGTCACGAGATCCGTAATCCTCTGACACTGGTTTACAGTACACTCCAGCTTATCGAATCACAACATCCGGAAGTCCTTACATTTTCCCATTGGGCGGAACTTCATCAGGATATCGAATACATGACATTCCTTCTGGAGGATCTGTCTTCTTACAATAACGGAGAACGTCTGGAACTTACCCCGGTAAGTGCAAGTACCTATTTCCGCAGGATTGCTTTATCCTTCGCAGCTTCTATTGTTGATACAGATATCGAATTTGTTTCCCGTATTCCCGAGGATCTCCCGGAAATATCTGCAGATCCCGTAAAGCTCCGTCAGGCAGTTCTGAATCTTCTTCGTAATGCCTGCGATGCACTGAACAAAAAAGCTCCTGATTCCCAGAAGCCGGTCATTACATTCTCTGTCAGTCTCCAGACAGATTCTCTGCATATCGGGGTCAGGGACAACGGTTGCGGTATCGCTCCCGAAGACCAGAAGACTATCTTCGAGCCCTTTGTCACTCACAAACCGGACGGGACCGGTCTTGGACTTGCAATCACCCGCCGGATCATCCAGGCTCATCACGGAACAATCGCGTTCAACTCCGTCTTACATAACGGAACCACGTTTACCCTTACGCTTCCGGTACAGTAATACTCCCATCAGGAAGCCGGCTGCCAGGCCTCCGATGTGTGCCATATTGTCTACACCTCCACTGGTAAATCCATAATATAATGTCAGCACAACCATAAACACTAATCCTTTGCCGGATATCTCTCCTATCCTTCCCCGGTTACGGATCGCCACATACAGAAGTGCACCGATAATTCCGAAGATTGCACCGGATGCGCCTGCCGATACTGCCATACTTCCTGTCAGTATGTCCCACCATGCAGACAGGATATTCCCTGCAAGGCCGCTTACAAAATATACGATGAGGAACTTTATCTTTCCTATCTCAAGTTCCAGATTCCACCCCATCGCTACAAGCACAACCATATTATTGAAAAGATGATCGTATCCGAAGTGGAGAAACATACTCGTAAACAGCCGGTAATACTCTCCGTTCTTTATCAGATATGGAACATACATTGCCCCATGCTGTAACATGAATCTTCCATCCTCCGTCATTCCCTGAAATGACAGTACCAGAAAGACTATTACATTCACAACTGCCAGTAATACAGTACATGGTGCTTTTATTGTGTTCTTATTCATCTTCTATCGTCCGTTACCTTTCAATCTATTCATTTTCTGTCTTTATCAGTATAACATAGATTACTTAAATATTACAATTCCTCTTCTTCAATATGCAGTCCGTCCCATTCTCCCCATTTTGTTTTTTTATGTTTAGTCAGGAAACGCTTTACCGGGATCCACAGATTATCTGTCTCACGCATGATCGAGCTTCCCATCTCCTGTTCCGTAATCCAGTCATGTTCTTCCGTATCGTAATAAGATGTCCGCTCTCTTTTTTCTTCCAGCAGTTCATCTATCATTGTTTTTCTTACTGGTTTTTCCATATCTTTTTCTTCTCTTTCCCCACATTCTGCGATTAGTTTCTCCAGACTGTAATTTTCTTCCATCGTTCCCTTATGCAGCAAAAATGCCAGCCGGACACATTCTTCTTCCTCGTAATCCGCAACTTTCACCATGTACTCTGTCAGCACATGGAATTTCTCCCATAGATCCTGCGTTGCCGGCGGATAATAACAGAAAAAGAATTGCCCTTCCTCATAAAATATATATTCCGGTTCCAGTAGAATACAGTGGATATCCAGCAGATATTTTCCGGTTTCTTTCAGCACATTCCCAAACTGGTACATAAATTGCCGTATATCCTCCGCCTTTAACTTTGCTCTTGTATACATTGCCTGCATAGATATCTTTCCGCTTACATCATAATCATAATAACTGCTGCCATTCATGCCTCTTCCTGCCACCTTAAGGAATCCTTCCGGTGAATTGGCTTTCAGCATCTTCATCTGATAGTCCTCTTTATATAATACATGTTCTTCTATCGTTATCTTTCGTTCCATTCTTTCATTCCCCATTTATTTCTTTATCCTGCGGATATCCCGGATATACCGTTCCGGTTCTGTTACCGCTGCCCTGCTTTCTACCGCAAGTGACATCTTCCGTCTTTTCGCCACGGCCGACACACGGATCTCTTCTTTGCTCACGGAACATACCGCTACGGCTCCCGGAAAGAGGATGCACTTTTTCCCGACCCGCTCCTGAAATAAGGCTTTTAATTCCGCTTCCTGTATTCCGTCCTTTTCTCTGGCTTTCGTACTTCCGACAACAGCAGTCTCGTATGCTGCTCCCGCAATAATATTCTTGTCATGATAATAAAAACATGCCAGGACGCACCCCATAACAAGAAATAATATCATCGGCATCAGCAGGGACATTTCCACTGTAAAGCTTCCGTTCAGAGCATGTTTCTTATCTATGTTTATGATCCGTTCCATCTCACAGTCCTCCGATACATACGCCAAACAGATAGCCCACTGTCAGAAACGGATAGAATGGGAATGCAAGACTCTTCTTCCGTCTCAGGGTCACGCATCCCAGAGCAAGAATCCCCAGAATAAAAAATGAAGTCGCAAGAACTTCCAGAAGTCCCCATACTCCCAGATAGATTCCAAGTATCAGAATCGCCAGACTGTCCCCGTATCCAATTGCTTCCCGTGTAATCTTACTGATTCCTATAAATATCATACCGATCAGCCCGCCTCCCAGCGATACCATCCAGTCTATATTCTGTGTAACTGCCTGATATAGAACCGTTCCTGCCATACACAATAACAGTACATCTCTCGGAACTTTCCTGATCTTATAATCCATAAACGACAGTCCTGTCAGTATGACCATCGCCACTATGCGGCTTACCGTCCACATTTGGAACATGCCCCCTTTCCCGCTGCCTCCGATACCGGTATCGCATAGATTGTCCGTTTTAATCCACTGCATGACAATGAACTGTGATACCGGTCTCCAAAATTTGTAATGTATATAGTTCCTGCATTTCCTTTCATGCAATGTTCACATGGATAATATCTGCCGCCACTTTCATTACGAAGATCAGACACCGTACCCATATGTGTCATCCGGATCGACAGATCCAGATAGGAACAATGATAATCTTTGTGATATACAAGACCGTTCTCCGTCACATAGACCGTATCATTTCCCATATCGGATAATCCCTCTTTTTCATATCCGCTCCATGCTTTTATCTTCATGGTTTCCCTGCATTTTACCGGTCTGATACCGAATACCGGCACAGGAATTTTCACCTGATATTCTGCGTTCAATGTTCCAATCCCGGTACGCACAGACATTCTTGATGCCGAACAGTCCATCCCACTGCTGCCGCCTGCAATGATACTTCTTTCCATCCTTGTCTCTCCGATTGCATAGACGACATCACGCTCTATCTTTGACGGCATCAGCATCTGTGTGATACAGGTGTCTTTTGCCGCCTGTTTTCCTGCATACTGCAGACTGCTCCTGACTGCAGTATGTACTGCCATCATTTCCAGAAGGTACAGCAGTGTTACAACCGCCAGGAAAAACAGCGGTACCGTTGCTGCCGCCTCTACGGTAACGCTTCCCTTTCTTTTATTACGGAATAATTTTTCCAATCGTGTTGAGGCGGATAAAGATACCCTTTCAGATACTGAATGATTGATAGGTTGTGAGGGGGAGAATAAATTATTTCTCATTTTGCGAATCCTGCTCCTTTCTTTATTATTTTTATATTTCCGGGATTTCTAACGATACCTGAAAGGGCATCTTTATCCGCCTCATGTTATTGTTCTTACACGCACTACTGATAGCCGTAATATGTCTGAAATCTATACGCTATCCCTCTTCTCAGCTTACACACCGTGTCCACTTCCATTCTTCCGACACAGTAATCGATCCGAAATGATGGCTGGCTGTAAATCGTCTGCATATCCTTCTCGATCACTCCCATGGTTCTTACTGTTAATTTCCCTTTATCTTCCAGGAATAACAACATTCGCACATAGTCTTTGTAGTCCATACCACCTTCTACATCCGCCCCGTCGCCGGTGTCTTCCTCTGTTCCAAGCTTCATAAGACCGGATAATGAGAGCTGCCAGCTTGCATCATCCTTTACAACTGCAATCTTTTTTCCATTCAGCAATATTCTCACATCCATCACGGATTCCCCGTATGCCCATGCCAGAAGAATTCCCTGCGCTACAGCTTCTGTAACCGCCGGTACCGCAAGCAGTGTACATAATGTCCCTGCCGCTGCCCGTGCCTCAGCCTGTCTGGTACTGTTGGTCTGCAGATACAGATAATTCGGCACGAATCTCAGCAGCACTAATTTGTTCGCAACCGCTTCCAGATTCTCCCGGTCACTTTGCCTGCCAGCCAGAATATATTCCACTTCATAGTCCAGGCTCCCACCCTTCGGTTCATCCAGAAAATCCGCAAAATGTTCCTGTATATACCCGCCCAGCAATACGGAATCCAGTGTTCCTCCTTCCGATTCCACATCTTCAAATGTTCCGTAACCGGTCTGATTCTCTCGGTTCTCCGGCATGTCCTCTGACACAACCTGTTTTTCTGATACCTGTGTTTCTTTCGGTAATACCAGATTCAAAATCGGTGCCTGCTTCAGTCCTGCTACATGTTCCAACGGATTCTCTTCGCCCGGAAGTTCCATTTCCTGCCCGCTCAGAAGCTCCTCCAGACGATCTGTCTGCGCTTTTTCTTCTCTGGTAATTTCATCTGCCTGCCGTTCCTGGTTCTTCCAGATGGAAGTACTCCCAAGATACTTGTCTGCCCATGAGATCCCGTATTTGTGTTTCATGTATTTACCGGCCTGATCCATGAACAATTCCCCATTCTGATCTGTGAACAGCCGGATTCTCTTTATATCATTTTCCATATCAGCACCGTAATATGACAGGCGGTCTAACAAATTCTGCTCACTGTATGTCCCGCTTTCATATCCTGCTTCTATGGCAAATACATCATAATGTTCCAGAAGTTCTTTTTGATATTCCGCAAATACGCACTCCACTGCCCGGTTCATATCTGCCCTTCTGTAATTCTTTGCCATCTGGATGGATGCGCTTTCCGTCAACGCAAGTACAAGCGAGACAAGCAGAATAAATGTCAGTGTCAGATATACCGTTACCTCTCCTCTTACATACCCTGTCGTCAGCTCCTTCTTTCCGGTGCTCACCACACTTAAATTCCGGAACTTTCGCTGGTAATCTTTTCGAATATTGTCTGCACCAGACTGGTAAGCTGTGATTTGAAGATGATCACAAGTCCGATCAGTACGACCAGGATCAAGATCACTTCTACCACCCCGATCCCCCGGTCGTCTTTTAATACCTGTAATGCATATCGAATTCTCCACATACTGTATTCCCCTTTCTTCTTTTTCTTTTATTTTTCATCTATATCTGCAATGTCAGAAATGCCGGTACTATCACAATGACCAGTACCACCGCCAGCATAAGAAACATTGGAAGCAGCAGCTTTGTCCCGGCTTCTTCCCCAAGCCTTTTTGCCTGTGCTTTCCGCTCTTCAAATGCCTGTATGGATTCCAGTTTTAACAGTTCTGTCAATCCTTTTGTTCCTTTCCGCAGATTCTGTGACAACAAAGCCCCCAGTCTTATATACACCTGAACGTCACATCGTCTGCCGAAATTCTCATAGCTCTCCGATTCTGTCACACCACTGTCCATCTCATGACAGGTCTGTATCATTTCTTCATATGCGTACCTCTTTTTCCCTTCTTCTTTTTCTCTCGCATAGCCCTCGGTTACCTTTCTCCAGGCACGCTTTACCGTCATGCCTGCTCCCAGATACAATGTCAGTTTGTTGATAATATCCGGATAGTCCTTAAGCATCTGTTTTTTTCTGTCTTCCAGTGCCTTTTTTTCATTCTGTTTCTGTAATGCGCAGAGCAATATTCCGATCATTATGCTCATTGTGAGCACAATCATTCCCCGGTTATGAAACGGATGATAATAACGAAGTTCATTTTTCCCCAGACGTTCCGGCAGAATCAGCGTTTCCTGTTCCCGCTGCTTTTCATCTGCCTTTTTCATATTTTCCGTTACTATTTTCTTTATCTTTTCCTCTCCGCTTAACTTCTTAGGATATACACAGACCACGCACTGATAAGCTGCCTGTTCTTTTTCATTTTCCGTATAAGTAAGTACCGCATTCAGTTTTACAAGCGTTCCCTTTTCTGCAATATTCTTCTCCTGTATCTCGCCCTTAACATTCATTACATCATACCTGTCCAGTTCCCAGGAGACCGTCACCGGTTCTCCCGGAATCTCTGTGATCAGGTTCAGGTCTGTCTCCACATGATCCGGCGTCTGGTTTTCATTTAGTATCAGCCTGTCCATCCTCCGGATGATCCTTCCGAACAGTTCCTGTATCTCTTCTGTCGTATACCGGCGTTCCGATACTTCTATATCCGTTCTTATTTTTTTCTTTGTATCCCCGACTTTTACATCTAAGACTTCCGTCTTTGACCCTTTTCCGTAATCATTCCTCTCAATGGCCGGTTGTAGCTGCTTTACAGAACGAACGGCATCTGCTCCGGTCAGTAATATTCCGGATATGAACAATACACAAGTCACCCGCACTATACGTCGATTCTCAATATCCTTATTCCCAGATAATAAGCGCCTGCGTAGATTCCAAGACATAATGTCATCACCCCGATTCCTGCCATATTCCCATATAATTCATTCATGAATTCCGGAAAACTAAGTGACATATAACCGATAATTCCATACGGCACTACCGACATGATCTGAAATTCATATTTCTTTGCAGCGAGCATGGTATCGATCTCTCTTTTCACTTCTATCTTGTCTCCGATCTGATTCACTGTATTACGGATAATACCGATCATGTCCCCACCGCTTTTCTTTGCCGTTACGAATACGGTTACAAAACTCTTTACATCCTCCGACAGAACCTGTTCTGCAAATTCCTCCAACACCTGTTCAACCGGAATATGTATCCGCAATTTTCTCGTAATAACTAATAGTTCCTTAGAAATCCGGGCCTCCGGAGGATAAAGAATTTTTAATTCTTTCTGAAAGGTCAGCAACCATTTGCTTTTTTCTTTCAAG
>OGXX01001913.1_pt1 | contig 20095 bp, 19 predicted proteins | sample 1576301 | NCBI WGS metagenome assembly OGXX01 (sample SAMEA3541469, study PRJEB24748) | human gut metagenome | biome: human gut; feature: human-associated habitat; material: faeces | place: China | collected 2012
ATAGGAAAGCCACGCCCCAAAAGCAAGCGCGGGGCAGCGGAAGTTGTAAAAAAAGATTGAATTTCAGCGAAACCCGGTTGACGTAAAACGCAAAAATGAGTATGATAGATGGGATGAGATTTTCCGCCGGCTCTCTCCGGCGTTTTCATGGAGGAATAGATTTATGAAGCTGCTCAAGTGCCCCAAGTGCGGGGAATTGTTTTCCGATAGTTATAAAGAATGCCCCTTCTGCGCCGAGGATGAGGAGCTGGCCCAGGGCGGCAAGGCCAGGCACGGCCGCCGCATCCAGCGCCAGAAGAGCCCCAGCATCGGCGGGCCGGTGCTCGTGATCGTGATCGTGTTCCTGGCGGCTTTTCTGGTCTATGCCTTCTTCGGCGACAAGATCTCTTCTCTGTTTGAAAAGACGGACAAGCCCTCCGTTGAGGATGTCACCCCGGCGCCCTCGCCCACCCCGGATACGTCCGTCACCCTCACGCTCGACCAGCAGACGCTTACGCTCGTTGAGGGCGGCAGCACGAAGCTGACCGTCTCCGGCGCGGACGCGGACTGGGGCACCTGGGTCTACCGTGCGCTGACCTTCCTCGTCATCTCCTGCCCCTGCGCGCTTGTGATCAGTATCCCGCTCAGCTTCTTCGCCGGCCTCGGCGGCGCGGGTAAGGAGGGCGTGCTCATCAAGGGCTCCAACTACCTCGAGGCCCTCTCCCAGACGAAGACCGTCGTATTCGACAAGACCGGCACGCTCACGCAGGGTGTGTTTGAGGTCAGCGCCGTGCATCACAGCCCGATGGCGCAGGAAAAGCTGCTCGAATACGCGGCGCTTGCCGAGTGCGCGTCCTCGCACCCCATCAGCAAGAGCCTGCAAAAGGCTGCCGGCGGTGCGCTGGACCGCTCCCGCGTCACGGACATTCAGGAGCACAGCGGCCGCGGCGTGACCGCGGTGGTGGACGGCGTGACCGTCGCCGCCGGAAACGGCAAGCTCATGGAGGAGCTGGGCGTCGCGTGGCACGAGTGCCACAGCGTCGGCACCATCGTCCATATCGCGGTGAACGGCGAGTACGCGGGCCACATCGTCATCTCCGATGTGGAAAAGCCCCATTCCCGCGACGCCATCGCCGCGCTCAAGGCGGCGGGCGTCACCAAGACCGTCATGCTCACCGGCGACATTCAGAAGGTCGCGGACTATGTGGCGCGTGACCTCGGGGTGGATGAGGTCCGCGCGGAGCTGCTGCCCGCCGATAAGGTCGCGCGGGTCGAGGAACTGCTCAAGGCCGAGCCGGAGGGCGCGAAGCTCGCCTTCGTCGGCGACGGCATCAACGACGCGCCCGTGCTCTCCCGCGCGGACATCGGCATCGCTATGGGCGCGATGGGCAGCGACGCGGCTATCGAGGCCGCCGACGTGGTGCTGATGGACGACGACCCGATGAAGATCGCCAAGGCCATCAAGATCTCCCGCAAGTGCATCCGCATCGTGCATGAGAACATCGTCTTTTCCCTCGGCGTGAAGCTGCTGTGCCTGCTGCTCGTCGCCCTCGGCTTCGCCAATATGTGGATGGGCATTTTCGCCGACGTCGGCGTGATGGTCCTTGCGGTGCTCAACGCCATCCGCGCCCTGCGCGTGCACAACCTGTAAAAAACAGCCCGAAAATAAAAAATCAAACGCTCCGACCTTCGTCGGAGCGTTTGATTTTTACACTTCATTTCATTTCGCCCGCGCGTGACGCATGGCGCGGAACAGCAGCGCGGCGACAAAGCCGGTCAGCGCGCCGGTGAACACCGACACGAGCAGCAGAAACGGCAGATAGGCGAGCGGCGCGGCCGAGCCGAGCGTGAGCATCGCGGCGGCGACCTGTCCGCAGTTGTGCGCCGCCGCGCCGCCGACGGACACGCCGTAGACCGAAAGCCGCGGCAGAGCGTGCAGCGCGATCATCACCAGCATGGCGGCGAGTCCCCCGAGCAGAGAGAAAAGGAGCGCCGAGGCGTTGCCCGCAAAGAGGGAGCCGAGCAGACAGCGCACCACAAGGATGGCGAGTGCGTTCGACGCGCCGAGGGCATAGAGCGCGTAGACCGTCACGATGTTCGCAAGCCCGAGCTTCACGCCGGGCAGCGGCAGCAGCGGAGGGAAAAAGGACTCCAGATAGGAGAGCGCGAGCGCCAGCGCGGCAAGCACGGCGCAGGTCGTGATAGCTTTCGTTGAGAACCTCATACCGCCCCTCCTAACCCGTCACGAGGTCGTAGCCGTCGGCGGCGCCGACCAGCTCCACCACGATGCGCGCGGGCAGGCACACGATGCTCTGCCCCGCGCGGGAGACCGCGCCGGAGTGGACGCAGTCCTGCCCCGGGCAGTCGCTCTGCGTGACCGACACCGCGCCGCCCGCCGCCGTGACCGTCAGCGTGTAGCCGTTGTTCGCATAGGTATGCGTGCCGAACTGCGCGAGCGGGAGCCGGTCGAGTTCCTGTCCGTCGGCGGAGACCACGACCGTCAGCGCACCGCTCTGCGGCGCGCGGGCGGCGAGAAACGGTCTGACCGCCAGCGCCGCGGCGAGCGCCAGCACGACGAGCACCACGAGCGCGTCATAGCGGTTGGGGCGCAGCTCAGGCGATGATGGCTTCGTAGACATAGGTTCCCTCCTCGCTCGGCTCAAAGCGTTCCGCCAGTCCTGCGGTATAGCGCACATGGCCGTCGTCGGTCACAAGGATCAGCTCGATGCGCAGATTTTTCTCCGCCGCGAGCGTATCGCGCAGCGCAAGGCTTCCCGCCTCGCCGAGCACAAAGCAGGCGGTGGAGAGTGCGTCGGCCCACGCGCCGTCGCCGCACACGACCGTCACGCTTACCAGCCCGCTCTCGGCAGGCTTCCCGGTCTTGGGGTCGATGATGTGGTGGTAGCGCACGCCGTTTTCCTCAAAGCCGCGCTCATAGATGCCGGAGGTCACCACGAAGGTGTCCGCCGCCGTCAGCACGCCGAGAAATTTCGATGGGTCGGCAGGGTCCTTGACCGCGACGCGCCAGTCGCTGCCGTCCGGCTTCGCGCCGAGCAGCCCGACGTCGCCGCCGAGGTCGATGACCGCACTCGTTACGCCGAACTCCGCGAGGACGGTGCGTACCGCATCGCCCGCATAGCCCTTGGCGATGCCGCCGAGGTCGAGCTGCGCGCCGTCCGAGAGGGCGATCGTATTGCCGTCCACCGACAGCTTTTCCAAACCGACGTGCGCGAGCAGCGCGGACAGCTCCTCGTCCGACGGCACGCGCGGCGCGTCGCCGGTGAAGTCCCATGCGTCCATCACGGGCGCGACGGTGGGATCGAACGCCCCGCCGCTCAGTGCACCGATGGTCTGCGCAATGTCCGTGAGTTGGGCAAGCTCCGCGTCCTCGACCGTGCCGTCGCGGTTGAGCGCGCTTACCGTGCTTGTCTCGTCGTGGCGGTCGAGCTTCGCGTCGAGCGTGCGCAGCGTTTCCTCCGCCGCGTCGAGCGCGGCGGAGGCGTTTTCGCCGTAGGCGGTCAGATTCATCACCGTGTCCATCGTGTAGACCGTGCGCGTCTCGCCCATTTCCTGCTGCTCTCCCCCGCCGCAGGCGGTGAGGGACAGCGTGAGCGCCACAGTCAGAACGGCTGTCAACATACGTTTTGTCATAGCTTCCTCCGAAAAAAATGAAGCGTTCGTTAGTGTGCCCGCAGCACGCGTCCCCGTGTCTCGCCGGTAAACTGCCCGTCCATGATCTCCGGTACGCCCGCGACGAACACGGCGTCCATGCCCGAGGCAAGCTGCCGCGGAGCGGTGTAGGCGCCGTTCTCCCGGATATTTTCCGGCGAGAACAGGCACAGGTCGGCGTCCGCGCCGACGGCGATGCGTCCCTTGCGGGAAAGACCGAGCCGGTCGGCGGACTGCATCGTGAGCTTGTGCACAGCCTGCGGCAGCGTGAGGATGCCGCGCTCGCGGACATAGTGCGCGAGAAAGCGCGCCGCGCTGCCGTACACGCGCGGGTGGCACAGCCCCTCGACGGGATAGGTCGCGTCGGAAATGGGCACGGAGAACGGCGCGCGCAGGATGGCCTCGATGTCCTCCTCCGCGGCGATGAAGTCGATCATGCCCGCCTCGCAGCGCTCGGCGGCGAGCAGGTCGAAGAGCGCGTCATAGGGGTCCTTGCCGAGCGTGTCTGCGATCTCCGCGAGAGACTTGCCCTCAAACGGCTTATACTCCTCCGTGTGCAGCGAGATCGGAACGACGTTCTCAAAGCCGACAAGGTGCGTGATGTTTTCAAAGTCGCTGCCCGTCTCCATGCGTCCGCGCATGGCGGCGCGGGAGCTTGGATCGCGCAGCGCGGCGGTCAGCGCGTCCAGCCCGCCCTTTTGAAATTCCGGCGGCAGAACGTGAATGAGCTGGGTTGAGCCGGCGGAATAGGGATACACGTCGCAGGCGACGTCCAGCCCCTCCGCGCGGGCGTTTTCAATGAGCCGCAGCATCTCCGGCACGGCGCGGCCCCAATTCCTCCGCCCGATGCCCTTGAGGTGCGAGATCTCCACGGGGCAGCGCAGCTCCCGGGCGACGGTCAGCATCTCGCGCAGCGCGTCCACCACGCCGTCGCCCTCCTGCCGCATGTGAACGGTGACGGGCAGCCTCCCGCCGCGCAGCGGCTCAAGCGCGCGGATCAGCCCCTCGGTCGAGTAAAAGCACTCGGGCGCGTAGCCGAGACCCAGCGACACGCCCACCGCGCCGTCGGCGAGTGAGCGCTCCACAAGGCGGTGCAGCTCCCTGTACTGCCCGTCCGTCAGCGGCGCGTCGTCAAAGCCCGCGACGAGGGCGCGGAGCGTCCCCATGCCCGCGAGCATGGCGTTGTTCACGATTTGCGGCGTTCGCTCCGCTGCGGCAAAATAGTCCGCAAGGGACGCGAAGCACAGCTCGTCCCCAAACGCGCCGGTGATGGGCGCGAGATACGCGCGCACGGCGGGAGCGTGCGCCCCCGCGAGCGGCGCGAGCGACATTCCGCAGTTGCCGCCGACGAGCGTGGTCAGACCCTGCGCCAGCTCGGCACGTCCAAAATTGGGGCGGAACAGCGCCGCGTCGGTGTGGCGGTGGATGTCCAGAAAGCCGGGCGTCAGCGTGCGGCCTTGCGCGTCAAGAACGTGCGCGGCATCGGCGTCGGTCAGACGACCGACCGCGGCAATGGTTCCGTCCTTGATGCCAACGTCGGCGGGAAAAGCGTCCGCGCCGGTGCCGTCGAGCACCTGCGCACCGCGAATGAGCCAGTCCAGCATGGTCTTACGTCTCCGGCTCCATGACGCCGCGCTCCGTGACGTAGAGCGTGCAGCGGCGGTCATGCTCCTCGGTGGGAACGGCCTCGCTCATCAGCCGCTCGCGGCAGATGAGGCAGGTCGGACAGCTCAGCTGCGGCAGCAGACGGTCATAGTAGCCGCCGCCCTGTCCGAGCCGGCGGCCCCTGCGGTCGAACGACAGGCAGGGCACCACGGCAAAGTCGATGTCGGCGGGCGTGACGAGCGCGCAGTCCGCCTTCGGCTCTAAAATGCCGTACATCCCCGGCACGAGCTCGTCCATCGACGTGACCACGCACAGGTCGAGCGCGTGGCCCTCGGCGCAGCGGGGCAGGACGAGCGTCTTGCCCGCGGCAAGAGTCTCCTTCAGCAGCAGCGAGGTGTCGATCTCATGGACGGTGCCGGCAAAGGCGAACACGGTCCCCGCGGCCCGGTATTCCTCCAGCGCGAGGACGCAGCGGCAGATGGCCTCCGAGCTTTCGGCCTTGTAGGCGGGGTCGAGCGTGCGCTCGGTCTGGCGGATGTAGGTGCGCAGAGCTTTCTTTTCTTCGATGACGGACATGGGGTATCCCTCCGGTCAGATAAAATTTCATCCCCCTTATGGTAGCAGAAAGCGGCGGAAATAGCAAGGCGGCGAAGAAAGGAAATCCTTCCGGCGCAAACGGTTTGCAAAAGAAATTGACAGCGAAAATTTTGTTTGTTATCCTAACGTTGAGATCACGGCGCACCGCGCCGGCATGAGGAGGAAACCATCATGGCGATGTTACTCAAGGGGGCCGACGCCGCCAGGGCGTTGACCGAACAGCTGCACGAGCAGGCGGAGGAGCTGAAGAAAAACGGCACGGAGCCCTGCCTTGCCATTCTGCGCGTGGGTGCGCGCGAGGACGATCTGTCCTATGAGCGCGGCGCGCTCAAGCGCTGCGAGAAGGTCGGCATCACGGTCCGTCAGGTCGTGCTGCCCGAGGACGCGGGCCAGCAGGAGCTGATGGACAACATCCGTTCGCTCAACGAGGACGAGCGTGTTCACGGCGTTCTGATGTTCCGCCCGCTGCCCAAGCACCTCGACGACGAGGCTGCCCGCCGCGCCCTCGACCCGAGAAAGGATATGGACGGCATCACCGACGGCTCGCTCGCCGCGGTCTACGCCGGCACCGACGGCGGCTATCCGCCCTGCACCGCCGCGGCCTGCGTGGCGCTGCTCAAGCATTATAACGTGCCCATCAAGGGCAAGCGCGTGGTCGTGATCGGCCGCAGCCTCGTCATCGGCAAGCCGGTCTCCCTGCTGCTGCTCGCCGAGCACGCGACCGTGACCATCTGCCACAGCCGCAGCGAAAATCTGCCCGCCATCTGCCGCGAGGCGGATATCCTCGTCGTCGCCGCCGGTAAGGCCGGCATGGTCGGCGCGGAGAGCGTCCGCGCGGGCCAGATCGTGCTGGACGTGGGCATCCACGTCGGCGCGGACGGCAATCTCTGCGGCGACACCCGCTTCGCCGAGGTGGAGCCGATCGTGGAGGCCATCACGCCCGTGCCCGGCGGTGTCGGCGCGGTGACGACGGCCATCCTCGCGAGCCACGTCATCGAGGCGGCGAAGAGAAGCTGAGCAAAACCGAAGAATCGTCCAAAAACGGCGACGCTTTCTGCGCCGCCGTTTTTCATTGCGCTCGATCGGTGATATACTGCCTCCATTCCAAAAGGAGGGCGAACGAATATGCGAAAATCCATCAAACGAAATCTTGCCTACGACGATCAGAAGGACCTTTACTACGTCACGATGCACTACGGGATGCGGCCCGACGGCTCGCGCGACCGCTGCGTGCGCACCTTCCGCTGTCTCGACGATGCCGAGAGCACCCTGACGGAATTTCTGCGCCTGCGCGCGCTCAAGCGCACGCGCCACGGCGGCGAGGTCATTCTCGCCGACTGGCTGGAGGTCTGGCTGCGGGATTTTATCTGCCCGAACCGCGAAAAGACCACCGTCCACGGCTACGAGAACATCATCCGACTCCACCTTGTGCCCGCGCTGGGCGAGGTGAAGCTGCCGGAGCTGCAGCCGGCGCAGCTGCAGCGGTACTACGCGGAGCTGCTGGAAAAGGGACTCTCCCACAACACCGTGCGCAAGCACCATGTGCTGCTGCACACGGCGCTGGAGGCCGCCGTCCGGCAGGGGCTGCTGCGGGAAAACGTGACGCGCTATGTTACGCCGCCGGCCAAGGTGCTGCCAAGCCACCGCTACTACGATCCCGCGCAGCTGCGCGAGCTGTTTTGCCGCTGCGCAGGCACGGAGATCGAGCCCGCCGTCAAGCTGGCGGGCTATCTGGGGCTGCGGCGCAGCGAGATCTGCGGACTCAAATGGCGCTGTGTGGATCTGGACGCGAAGATCGTCACCGTCCGCGAGGTGCGAACCTCCGTGGGCGGAACGTTCATCGAGAAAAAGCCTAAGTCCTATTCCTCCGTGCGGCGGCTGTGCTACGATGGGGTGAGCGATCTGGAGAAGCTGCTCACGCGGCTGCACGACGAATGGGAGCGCGGGCAGCGCGAGCGGGGCACAGGCTTCAATCCCGAGGGCTATGTGGCTGTCACGGAGCAGGGAAAGCCGTGGGACCCGAACGGCCTCGGGCGTCGCGTCGCGGCCTTCGTTGAGGAGAACGCCCTGCCGTCCATCTCGCTCCACGGCCTGCGCCACAGCTTTGCGAGCGTCGCCAACAGCCGCAGCGTGCCGATGTTCACCATCTCCAAGGCGCTCGGCCACAGCTCGACGAGCATCACGAGCGAGGTCTACACGCACCTTTTCGACGAGACGGTGCAGGACGTGGTAAACGTGGTGGCAAAGGCCATCGGGACGCGCGCTTAGAGAAGCGTCTCGATATCAAAGAGCGAGGCGAGCACCGCCCAGTTCTGGGGAAAGGGACGTGTAAGATTCCAGTACCCCACGCCCTGCAAATGGTATTCGTCCGCGAGGCGGAGCTTGGCCTCGATGCTGCGCGCATCCTCGAACCAGACGGCGTGCTCGCGCCCGCCGCGGTCGGTGTAGTGGTAATAGGGGGCCTGCGCGGCCGCGTCGTATTGAATGGCAATGTCGTGGCGCAGAGCGCGCTCGACCGCCTGCACCGGCGAGAGAGATTCCGCCCGCGTCTCGCCGGATACGAAGGGCAGGGGCCAGTCGTAGCCGTAGAGCGGGATGCCCATGAAGATCTTTTCCGGCGCGACGGCGGTCAGGGCATAGTCCAGCACGGCGCGCACCTGCCCCAGCGGCGCGACCGCCATCGGGGGGCCGTAGGCGTAGCCCCACTCATAGGTCATCAGAAACACCGCGTTGGCTGCCGCGCCGAGGAGCGCGTAGTCGTGCGCCTCGTAGAGCAGCCCCCGCTGCGCGGCGCTCGTTTTCGGCGCGAGCGCGACGATGACCGGACAGCCGAGCGGATTGAGCGCTTCGCGCAGCCGCGTGATGAAGGCGGCGTAGGCCTCGCGCTGCTCGGGCAGCACATATTCAAAATCCACGTCCAGTCCGAAGTAATGCCGGGCCTGCACGGTCTCGAGGATGCTCTGCATCAGAGCGTCCTGCGCGTCCGCTTCCTCCAAGATGAGCGTGGAGCGGGCGTTGTCGAAGCGGCCCTCCTCCGTGAGCGTGGAGAGGTGCATGAGCGCGGCCGTGCGGTACTGTCCGGCGGCGGCGAGCAGCCATTCGTCCGCGAGCGGCAGCAGCGTGCCGTCGGCGTTGATGCCGTAGGTAAAGGGCGTGAGGTAGGTGAGATAGGGCAGCGCGGCGTCGAGCAGGCCGCCGCGGATAAAGGGGTAGCTGTAGGCGTTGACGGCGAGCGTGCGCGTGGGCGTGTCGTCGTAGGCGATGACGAGCGTCTGCCCGGGGTAGAGGGCGCTGCGCCCGCCGAGGGCGGGATTATTCTGATAGAGCGTCCGCACGCTCAGACCGTAGCGCAGGGCGATGGAATAGACGCTCTCGCCGCTCGCGACCGTGTGCAGCTCGCGCGGATGGCGGATGACGAGCGTCTGCCCGACGGCGAGCGGAGCGTCCGGCGCGACGCCGTTGACGCCGGCGAGAATGCCCGCCGGCACACCGTACCGCGCGGCGACCGACGAAACGGTCTCGCCTGCGCGCACCACATGAATATCCATAAAAGATCACCTCGCACCAGCCTATGCGCGGCGCGGGCGCGCTATCCGCGGATTTTTCCTTGCAATGCGCCCGCGGTGCGGTATAATAGGAGCAGCAAAAAGGAAGGAGCCGTTTTTATGCCTACGCCGAGAGTTGCCGCCATCCACGATATGTCCGGCTTCGGCCGCTGCTCGCTGACCGTCGCCATCCCTGTGCTCAGCGCGATGGGCGTGCAGTGCTGCCCGCTGCCGACCGCCTATCTCTCCACGCACACCGGCGGCTTCACGGGCTATACCTTTCTGGATATGACCGACGAGCTGCCCAAGACCGCCGCGCACTGGGCGGAGCTCGGCATCCACTTCGACGCCGTTTACACCGGCTTCATGGGCAGCGAGGCGCAGATGGACCTTGCGGCGGACTTTGTACGCACCTTCCGCCGCGACCGCTCGACGATCTTTATCTGCGATCCCGTGATGGGCGACCACGGCAAGATCTACAAGACCTATACGCCCGCGATGTGCGCGGGCATGACGCGGCTGGCGGAGCTGGCGGACGTGATCGTGCCGAACCTGACCGAGGCGGCGGTGCTGCTCGGCGAGGACCATTCCTTCGGCGCCCTGACGCATGACGAGGCAGGCTATCGCTCGGTCGTTGAGCGCCTGAGCCGGAACGGAACGCGCAGCGTGGTGCTCACCGGCGTGATGCTCCACAAGGGAGAGATCGGCGCGTGCGTCTTTGACCGCGCGAGCGGCGGGACGGAGTTTCTTTTCGACACGTTCATCGGCAAGGAGTTTCACGGCACCGGCGACGTGTTCGCGAGCGTGCTCACCGGCGCGCTCGTCAAGGGCAAAACGCTGCACGAGGCGGTGCGGCTCGCGGAGGCCTTCGTGCGCGAGTGCGCCATTCAGACCATGCCGCAGAACATACCGGCCCGCGAGGGCGTGGACTTCGAGCCGATCCTCTGGAAGCTGCACGAGGGCTTATAAAAGAGAAAACGGAAAGGATGTTTCCCGGGAAACATCCTTTCCGTTTTTTGCGGGTGCGGTCAGCGGGCCTCGAGCGCGGTGACGGCGTCGGCGAGCCAGTCGCCCTTGAATTCCTCGATGCGGCCCTCGTCCGTGAGGGCGGCGAGCTGGGGATCAATGGGCATTTGGGCGAGCAGCGGGAGACCGTGCTTCTTCGCGGCCTCCGCGCACTTGCCCTCGCCGAAGAGGTAAATTTTTCTGCCGCAGTCGGGACAGACGAGATAGCTCATGTTCTCCACAAGGCCCACGATGGGGACCGCCATCTTCTCCGCCATCTTCACGGCCTTCTCCACCACCATGCCGACAAGCTCCTGCGGGGAGGCGACGACCACGATGCCGGAGAGCGGGATGGACTGAAAGACGCTCAGCGTCACGTCGCCGGTGCCCGGCGGCATATCGACGAGGAGGTAGTCGACGTCCCAAAGGACGTCGGTCCAGAACTGGGTGACCACGCCGCCGATGACGGGGCCGCGCCAGATGACGGGATCGGTCTCATCGTCGAGCAGAAGGTTGATGGACATGACCTCGATGCCGGTCGAGCTGACGCAGGGCAGGAGGGCATTTTCCGTGCCGACGGCCTTCTCGTGCATCCCGAACGCCTTCGGGATGGAGGGGCCGGTGATGTCGGCGTCCAAAATGCCGACGCGATAGCCCTTGCGGTGCAGGCTGACGGCGAGCTGGCTCGTGACCATCGACTTGCCGACGCCGCCCTTGCCGGACACGACGCCGAACACCTTGCCGATGTGCGCATCGGCGTGGGGCTTTTTCAAAAAGGACTGGGGACTGGTGCGCTCACCGCAGCTTTCGCCGCAGGTCGAGCAGTTGTGGGTGCATTCACTCATGGCGCTGCACGCTCCTTTGCTGTTGGTTTGGGCTTAGTGTATACCGAATGGCGCGGGAAGTCAACCGCGCGGGTGCTCACTTCTTGTCGCGGCGGGGGCTGTAAACGCTCCTGAGCTGCTCAAGCTCAGTCTCGTTCTCGCTCAAACGGGCGCGGATGCCGGCGAGCAGATCCTCACGCGCCGCCTTGAGCTGGGGATGCGAGTGGAGCAGGCGGCGCTCGAAGATGTCGGCGCCGTCGCGCAGGGCACGGGCACGCTCGCGCGCCTCCTCGCGGCGCTCGGCTCGACGCTCGGCACTCTCCTCGCGTTTTTCGGCGATGTGATCCCGGATCTCGCTCTGAAGCTCGCGCAGCTTGCCCATCTGGGCGCTGAGCTGAATGGCGCTGCGGACGGAAAGCACGGTATCGGTGAGATAAATGCCGGAGATGAACGAGGCAAGCGGCACGATCACCGCGCTGCCGAGGCCGAGGATGTGCGCCCACAGCCACGGGTGAACGACGTGGCACAGCAGCACGCAGGCGAGGCCGAAGCAGGTGGAGTTGAGCAGGCACACGCGGCCGTTGATCTGAAATTTATAGTGGGAGTAGTCCCACCAGCGCATGTGGAAGAGCTTTTCCATCACCCAGCTGGTGAAGTATTCCAGCGCGCTTGTGAGCAGCGCACCGAACAGAAAGGTCAAAAACGGGTTGCGGAAGCCGCCGCGCAGGGCGTAGAGCACGAGCAGCGCGCCGTGACCGTAGATGGGGCAGAGAAAGCCGTTGAGGAAGCCGCGCTTTTCGCACAGGCGCCCCTTGGGCACGGAGCAGTAGATCATTTCGCCGCACCAGCCGAGCGTGCTGTAGGCGATGAAGAGCAGGAAAAGGGCGCAGAAGTCCTCAAAGGACTGCGGCAGCGGCAGGGGGGTCAAGGTGGCCATGGGCAATATCTCCTATATAATAATATGCGTCGGTGGGATGGGAAATTATTCGGCGTCGGCGCCGTCATCGAGCAGCCGCGCGGATTCCTCGGCGGGAAGCACGGAGACGGAGCGGAGCTTGCTGTTGATCTTGCGCGTGCGCACGCCGACGAGCTTATCCAGCTCCGCGCCGGTCTGCTCGATGCGCTTCTGCGCGGCGGCGAGCACGTCCTCAAAGGTGGCGAACTCGGTCTTGACCGCGCCGAGGACGCTCCACACCTCGCTCGAGCGCTTCTGAATGGCGAGCGTGCGGAAGCCCATCTGCAGGCTGTTGAGCAGAGCGGCAAAGGTCGTGGGGCCGGCAATGTTGACCTTATACTGCCGCTGGAGCACCTCGACCAATCCGATTACTTCATATGTTTCATTATTTGGTAAAACTATTTTTTTTACAGTTTGTTCATTTAGTGTAAGTGTCCCAGTTTTGTCACTAGCAATTATTGTGGCAGAACCTAAGGCTTCTACTGCATTTAGTTTTTTTACAAGAACATTTCTTTTAGCCATTTTGTTAGAACTGATTGATAATGCTAATGTAATCACTACTGGAAGACCTTCTGGAATTGATGAAATACTAAGTGCTACTACTAAGAAGAATATGTTTTTTGCTGTATATCCTTTAAAGTATAATATAGTTGTTACTATAAGGACTAGAATACCTGTTAACATTCCTAATTGTTTTGTGAATTTTTTCATTCTTATTTGTAAAGGTGTTATTGTGTCATCAGTTTCTAATACTTCTTTTGCAATCTTTCCTATTTCTGTAGATGAGGAGGTTGATACAACAATCCCTTTAGCACGGCCTCTCATTACTGAGGTACCTAAATAAGCCATATTGGTTCTTTCACTTAGTGAACATTCTTCACTTAATAGGTGAGCACTTTTTTCTCTAGGAATTGATTCACCAGTTAAAAGAGATTCATCTATTGTTAAGTTTTGTGTTTCAATTAATCTTAAATCTGCAGGAACTTTTGAACCTGATTCTAGTAAGACAATGTCTCCTGGAACTAGATCTTCACTTGGAATAGATACTTCTTTATTGTTTCTTATTACAAGTGCATCTATTCTTATTAATTTGGCTAGAGCTTCAGCATTTTTATTACTTTTATATTCTTGTACTGAACCTAACACGGCATCAATTAGTATAACAAACAATATAAAAGCACCATCTATATATTCACCAATTATAAATGATAAAACCATAGTTATTAGTAATATATATACTATGGGATTTTTAAATTGTTCAAAGAATACTTGTATAAATGTTTTTTGTTTTGCTTTTGGAAGTACATTTTTTCCATATTGCTTTAGTCTAGTATTCACTTCTTTTGTTGTTAAACCTTCTAGTGATGTTTTAAGTGTTTTAAATATATTTTCTTTATCAATAGTATACCATTTTTCTTTCATATTTAGACTCCTATTCTGTTAATATTATATCATGGTATTTTTGTTTTAAAAAGAAAAAGTTGATAATTATCAAGTTATCAACAATTGTTATTAGTTTATACTTTTTTTAACATATAATTTATAACTATTAAAGTTAATGTTTGTATTTTTTCATACTTATTTCTTTTTTTGTTATAATTATCTAATAATTATGGTGCTAAACTTGTATAACTTTTATGAAATTTTATTTATTTGTGTAATTATAGTAATTCATTTCTTGTAATTCTTCACTTAAGTTTTCTAAATCTTCTAAATCTGTTTCATAGTTTAGTATTTCTTCTATTTCAAATATTAAACTATTTAAATTTGTATGTTTTTCATAGTCAATATTATATTTTTTAAGTATTTCTATTTGTGAATCTCTTAATACTAAATTATTTTTTCTTTTCTTAGGTATGTTTTTATCTATATCTGCATCTACTTCTGTTAGTAAGTCATTTATATTTATATCTTTTCCATTAATTTGCATGGCGCACTCCTTTTAAGTATATTTTACCATATTAAAACTCCCAAATGGGAGTGTTTTTTTTAAAAATTTATTTTTTATAGACGCCTATTAAAGTTTATAGGAGGAAGATTTATTTTTTTAGGAAGTTTTTTGTCTTCCTAGTATATTATATGTTAATATATTATTTTGATTAGTTAATAAGTCTATTTCCATTTCCAATAAGTTATTTCTTTCATGTCACATCCATATGTTGTTATGTGTTTTTTGTGTTTTTCTAACATAGATATAGCATATTCTTGAAGGCTTTTATCTTTTTGAAGTTTTGGTACGTATTTGATTATATCTAGAATTAAGTGATATCTATCAATTTTATTAAGTACTCTCATGTCAAATGGTGTTGTTATTGTTCCTTCTTCAATGTAACCTCTTACATGTATATCTTTATTAGTTCTATTGTATGTTAATTCATGTATTACGTTAGGGTAACCGTGAAAAGCAAATAGTATTGGTTTGTTTGTAGTAAATAGTTTATCATATTCTTTGTCAGTTAAACCATGTGGATGTTTATCGTTACTTTCTAATTTCATCAGGTCTACTACATTTATTACTTTTATTTTTAACTCAGGCTTTTTTTCTTTAAGAATAGAAACAGCAGCTAGGACTTCTAATGTTGGAGTGTCGCCAGCACAGGCTAGAACTATATCTGGAGTTTTACCATTAGTTGTGCTTGCCCATGACAATTCGTCTATTCCTTTAGCACAGTGCTTGATTGATTCTTCCATTGTTAGCCACTGAGGTCTCATATGTTTTGAAGCAACTACTAAGTTGATATAATTTTTTGTTCTTGAAATATGATCAAATGTTGAAATTAATGTATTTGTATCAAATGGTAAGTATATTCTTATGGTATCACTTTTCTTTGGAAGTAAGTGATTAATGAACCCTGGATCTTGGTGTGTGAAACCATTATGGTCTTGTTGCCAGCAGTGACTTGTTAATAATATATTTAGACTTGATATATCTTTTCTCCAAGGTAGTTCTTTAGCCATTTTAATCCATTTAGCATGTTGACTAACCATTGAGTCAATAATTCTTACAAATGCTTCATAACTGTGGATAAATCCATGCCTTCCTGTTAATAAGTAGCCTTCTAGCATTCCTTCACAAATATGTTCTGATAAAATGCTATCTATTACATGACCATTTCTACTTAAGTATTCATCAGTTTTAATTATTTTAGTATCCCATTTTCTATTTGTTACTTCGAATACATGGTTAAGTCTATTAGATAGTGCTTCATCTGGACCAAATATTCTATAGTTATCTTTATTTAAATTCATTACATCTCTTATATATGAACCAAGAGATCTCATGTCTTCATTTTGTGTTTGTCCACGTTTAACAGGTAATTCATAATCCATTAAGTTTTCAGGTAATTTTAGTTCTTTTATTAATAAACCTCCATTAGCATTTTTGTTTAGTCCCATAGTTTTTTCTAATGGTGGACAGATATTTTTTATTTCTTCTTTTATACTTCCGTCTTCATTAAATAATTCTTCTGGTTTATAACTTTTCATCCATTTTTCAAGTATTTTTACGTTGTCTTTGTTTTCTTTATTAACAATTATCGGAACTTGATGTGATTTAAAACTATTTTCTACTTCTTTAGGACCAGTCCAACCTTTTGGTGTTCTTAGTATTATCATTGGATAGAATGGTCTAAAGGTGTGAAGGCGGCTTTGTTTTTTTATTTTATTTATGTAAGAAATTATTTCATCCATAGTACTTGCCATTTTTCTATGCATTTTTATTGGGTCATTTCCTTCAACAAGATATGGTTTGTAACCTAATCCTTTAAAGTAACTTATTAGTTCGTCTGATGGTATTCTTGATAGTATTGTTGGGTTTGCAATTTTGTAACCATTTAAGTGAAGTATAGGTAATACTGTTCCATCTACACAAGGATTTATAAGTTTGTTTATTTGCCAACTTGCTGATAATGGGCCTGTTTCTGCTTCTCCGTCTCCTATTACACATGCTGCGATTAGGTCTTTGTTATCTAATACTGCTCCGTAGGCATGACTTAGACTGTAGCCAAGTTCTCCACCTTCATTTATGCTTCCTGGAGTGTGTGGTGTTACATGGCTACCTATTCCACCTGGAAAACTGAATTGCTTAAATAACTTTTTTAGTCCTTTTTCATCTTCTGTTATGTATTCATAAATTTTACTATATGAACCATCAGCATAATCGTTTGCTATCATTGCTTGTCCACCATGACCTGGACCAGATATGTATATCATATTTAAGTCATATTTTTTTATTACTCTTTGTAAATGAGTATATATAAAGTTTTGTCCTGGTGCAGTTCCCCAGTGTCCGACTACATTTGGTTTTATGTCTTTTATATCAAGTGGCCTTTTTAAAAGTGGGTTATCTAATAAGTATAGTTGTCCTACTGATAAATAATTTACTAATCTAAAATATTTATTTAAATTATTTATTTCTTCTTTTGTTATTTTAGTTTTCATTATTTTCTCCTTCTAAATATGTATTTATATTGTTCATGTTAAATCCATCAAATAATATTAGTTTTTTATAAATATTGTTAGTTTGTCCGTTATTTTTTATTACTAGTATTATTGGTTTATCACTTTTTAAATCGTTTATGTTATAGTAATTGAAAGTGTTTAGTTCGTTATAGTTTATATAGTATGAATTAGGTAAATCTATTAAACTATTTTCTACTAGACTACATTTGTATGAACAATTTTCTTGTTTTATATAGATGTAGCTTGTAGTTGTTCCAGTTACTAGTCTATTTAATTCTTCTAATGTTATGTGTTTATTTTGAATTTTTGTAAAAGCAGTATTTGAAAAATCGTTTATGTTACTTCCATATGTTTCCATAAATTCTTTATTTAATGAAGAATCTTTATCTTTAAAGAAGTAATAATTGTTTTCGTCAATTTTAATTCCTAGTAATTCTTTTGAACTTGCTGTTATGGTAAAAGCACTTCCACAATCCAATTTTAAAATACTATTTGTTGGTGTGTATGAGTAGGTGCTACAATCATTAATTTTTAATGTTGAACCTTTATATGTGACTTTATTACTAGATATGTTTAATGAGTCATATAAGCCAGTTGTTTTGTTAAACATATAATATGTGTTATTAATTATTTCGTTATTTGGTAGTTCTTTTGGTTGATTTTTGTAACCTGTTATTCCTAGAAATATAAATAGTATTATTAGTGTTGTATATATAATTATCCTTTTCACTTTTTCCCTCTTTCTATCATATATTAATTATATCAAAAGTTAGTTTTTTTTTAAAGTAGTTTACTTGATTTTCATATACTAATTGTGGTATAATTTGTTTCTTGCGCTTAAAAAAAGGAGGTTAAGTATGAAATATGTTGATAAGATAAATAAAATAATTTCTAGTGTTACTGGGATGGAAGGACCTTATGCTAATTTAATTATTGATACATTACTTATTATTATCTTTGTTAAGATAATTCAAAAAACAAGTTACTTCTTTTTCGGTAAAATTTTTAAAAAGAATAAAACTAGGTTTAATTTTAGGAAAAAAGTTAGTTTTGTGTGCAATATATTTTTAGTTTTTATTATAATTATTATTTGGGAAGAATTTTTATTAAAATTTATTACACTTTTTAGTTTTGTTACTGCGGCGATAGCCTATAGTTTAAGAGATACTATCATTAATTTTTTTGCAGGCATTTATATTAGACTTGCTAAGCCTTTTCAGGTAGAAGATAGAATTATGATTTGTAATCATATTGGTGATGTGGTAAATATAAGTAATTTAAGTTTTGAAGTGTTAGAGGTTAATAATGATACTTTTCAAAGTACTGGTAGTATCGTGCATATTCCTAATTCTAAAGCAATAAGTGAGCCATTAATAAATTATGTTAAAGTGTTTAAGTATGTATGGAATGAGACAGAAGTAAGGATTTCTATAGATAGTGATATTAAAAAAGTTAAGGGAATTTTATATAGCATTGTTAATAATAATGATATTATTAAGAGTATACCTGGTAAGATGATAAATGAATTAAATAATAATAGTAGTTATAGAATATATTATAATAAGTTAGAACCTATAATTTATACAAATATTAAGGATAAATATGTTAGTATGAATATTAGATATTTAGTACATCCAAAAAAGAAGAGAAATGTAATTAATGAAATTAATAATCAACTTTTGAAATTAAATGAGGAGGGGAAAATTAGTTTATATATAGAAAAGTAGGACAACTTTTTATTAGTTGTCCTTTATTGTTAGTGTTTCTTTTTCATACAATTTTATTTTATAGTAAGATGTTTTTGGGACTTTGTATGTAAAAGTGTAAGAACTTAATTCTTTTATTTGTTCGTTTAATGTTTGAATTTCTGTTTTTAATCTTTGATTTTCTGTAGTTAGTTCTTTGTTTTCTTTTTGTAATATTTCTAATGTATCATCAATTTTTGATTCTTCTTTAAAATATAATAATCCATTAGTAGCAGATGCATTTTTTGATACTATTTGATTACTATAAACATAAGTACATTCTAATGGATTTATTCTTGTGCCATTTTTATAAACTTCGAAATGCAAATGATTTCCGGTAGAGTATCCAGTATTTCCCATAAGACCTAGTTGGTCGCCTTTTTTGATCTTATCACCTACGTTTAATGTAACACTTCCGAATGCTAAATGTGCGTAAAGTGTATAATAATCATTATCATGTTTTATTTTTACGTAGTTTCCATAGTTTGGTGTATCAGTGTCCGTTTTGTTATAGTTTTTTACTACACTAACGACTACTCCATCTTCACTTGCATATACTGGCATATTTGGGCCACCATAATTGGAATTCCAACCTAAATCTAATGCCTTGTGACTTGATGAAAAATATTGTGTTATTGCAACGTAATTTGTAGGATATTTCAGTGTCATGATTTATCAGTCCTTTCTATTTCTTCTATAGTATCTATTTTGCTTAATGAATCAAATATTTTGTCTTCAAAAGTTTTATATACTGCATCTGCACCTATAAAACTTATCAATCCTACCCATAATGTTTCCATTATACTTAGGTTAGTAAACGTTAAACTAAATAATACTCCTATAACCATAGATATTATTAGACATTTTAAACAAATGTGATTTTTACATTTAGTTCCTTCTTTTAATCGCTGTGTTAATGCCGTAGATATTATTGAAGAAGCTACTGAAACAATAAGTATATTTTTTAGTAATGTTAAATCTATCATTTTTATTACCTCCAATATATTATATGTTAGTTTGATTTTATTGAAGGGGTTCATGCACTAAAAAAAGAAGAGTTATAATTTTCTTCTTCATATTATCACCGGTTAAATAATAGCATATATTTTAATTAATGTAAAAAAAAAGCACCTATTAGGTACTTTAATTTTCAACATGGGGCGCTATGTGGGAATCGAACCCACGCATACCAGAGCCACAATCTGGCGTGTTAACCACTTCACCAATAACGCCATGTAAGTTGTATTATACATTATCTTTATATAAAAATCAATAGTTTATTGAATTTTTTTGTACAAAAAAAGTAGGCAACTTGCTATTTTCGCTTACACTATCTTCGCCGTTAAAGTGCTTAACTTCTGTGTTCGAGATGGGAACAGGTGTGTCCACTTTGCTATCGTCACCTACAAAATAATTATACCATAATTGTTCTCTCAAAACAAGATAATGTGATTAAAAATCAAATTAAAATTAGTTAATTTGTCGATCTATTAGTACTAGTCAGCTCAAAATATCACTATTCTTCCACCTCTAGCCTATCAACCATGTAGTCTTCATGGGATCTTATTTCTTAAAGAAAGGGAAAACTCATCTTGGAGAGGGCTTCCCGCTTAGATGCTTTCAGCGGTTATCCCATCCGTACATAGCTACTCAGCACTGCCACTGGCGTGACAACTGATACACCATCGGTACGTCCATCCCGGTCCTCTC
>OGXX01001914.1_pt1 | contig 20075 bp, 15 predicted proteins | sample 1576301 | NCBI WGS metagenome assembly OGXX01 (sample SAMEA3541469, study PRJEB24748) | human gut metagenome | biome: human gut; feature: human-associated habitat; material: faeces | place: China | collected 2012
AAACATGTCTACGAAAAACTGATTGAAAAATGAAAAACAATATTGTAAAATACAAGGTACAACAAGTCTTTTTTTAGTCTGTTCCCCGCGCAAGCGGGGGTGATCCGATGCTGTATGCGCCTATCCTTTTCGGCAAGCACTGTTCCCCGCGCAAGCGGGGGTGATCCCCTACAATAAAAATACCGGAGCACCGGAGTCTGCTGTTCCCCGCGCAAGCGGGGGTGATCCCTCTGCGCCCACCGCATAGACATGCCTAACGCACTGTTCCCCGCGCAAGCGGGGGTGATCCCACGCTGAGTATGACGCTTGACGACATCTACGCCTGTTCCCCGCGCAAGCGGGGGTGATCCTGCGCCATGTTTTACCGCTGCGAATGCGGGGAGCTGTTCCCCGCGCAAGCGGGGGTGATCCTCACGCTCGGGTAGCCGTAGCGCCATCACCCACCTGTTCCCCGCGCAAGCGGGGGTGATCCCACGGTAGATGAAATCCTTATCATAATCGCTTGCTGTTCCCCGCGCAAGCGGGGGTGATCCCATCCTGAACGGCGTGATGGACGCGCTTACAGACTGTTCCCCGCGCAAGCGGGGGTGATCCCCCCGTTGTCGCACAGTCCGCCGACATTTACCACTGTTCCCCGCGCAAGCGGGGGTGATCCCTCCCTTCGGGGCTTTGCCCCCTTGCTTTATCGCTGTTCCCCGCGCAAGCGGGGGTGATCCCGGCACATACCCGCCTGCCGTGTATGCGATAGTCTGTTCCCCGCGCAAGCGGGGGTGATCCCGTGTAAAAAGGTATCAGGAAATGTATAAGGCGCTGTTCCCCGCGCAAGCGGGGGTGATCCCCCGTGAGCTTGGGTGCAGGGATGGTAAATTGCCTGTTCCCCGCGCAAGCGGGGGTGATCCCGCCTCCGTTTTCTCTTGTAGGACTTTGTCATACTGTTCCCCGCGCAAGCGGGGGTGATCCTACGCTGCATCACATGGATTGCACAGACCTTCACTGTTCCCCGCGCAAGCGGGGGTGATCCCGCATTGGTTCCATGCAAGCGTCCCTGCGCCAACTGTTCCCCGCGCAAGCGGGGGTGATCCCATCAATTCGTGCATATGTAATGGATTTCTTCACTGTTCCCCGCGCAAGCGGGGGTGATCCCCTTCATTTTTAACTCCCTTCGGGGCTTTTGCCCTGTTCCCCGCGCAAGCGGGGGTGATCCTCTTGTCGAGGCGCTGTGCTATGAGCTGGATATCTGTTCCCCGCGCAAGCGGGGGTGATCCTTACTTATACGGGAAACAAAGCGAGATGAACTCCTGTTCCCCGCGCAAGCGGGGGTGATCCTCTTGTCGAGGCGCTGTGCTATGAGCTGGATATCTGTTCCCCGCGCAAGCGGGGGTGATCCCCTAATTCAGAAGGACTGGGTATGGGGCACGTTCTGTTCCCCGCGCAAGCGGGGGTGATCCCAACCGCAGGTGTGGAGAAGATTATCGCATTGTCTGTTCCCCGCGCAAGCGGGGGTGATCCTACGAACTGGCAGCATACGGAAAAAGCATTAACCTGTTCCCCGCGCAAGCGGGGGTGATCCCGACTTTTGCAGCTACGGGGAAAGATTATGAAACTGTTCCCCGCGCAAGCGGGGGTGATCCCGTACAGCCCGGCAGAACCATAAGCATCGTCCGCTGTTCCCCGCGCAAGCGGGGGTGATCCTAGGCATGGTGCGCGTCCGCCACGGCGAAGTAGCTGTTCCCCGCGCAAGCGGGGGTGATCCCCGCAAGCGCTTTTTTTGTGTCAACCACTGTACCTGTTCCCCGCGCAAGCGGGGGTGATCCCTGCATGGAGCATGGAACTACGTGCAGGCGGGAACTGTTCCCCGCGCAAGCGGGGGTGATCCTACGCAGGGCGCGAAAAGCCCGTGGCGGAATTTCTGTTCCCCGCGCAAGCGGGGGTGATCCCGCGCACGGCGCGGAGATATACCAGGCCGCTGACTGTTCCCCGCGCAAGCGGGGGTGATCCCGCCCGCGCGGGCCGCATGAAGGCCATGAAAATCTGTTCCCCGCGCAAGCGGGGGTGATCCCTCCCTCGGTGGGCTTTCTTTTTGCCCTTCGCCCTGTTCCCCGCGCAAGCGGGGGTGATCCTGCGTTAATTCGGGCATTTTCTCCCTCCCCGCGCTGTTCCCCGCGCAAGCGGGGGTGATCCCCCGCTGGGCCAGTAGTCCGTGCCGTCCGCGTTCTGTTCCCCGCGCAAGCGGGGGTGATCCTACGCAATGCTTGCCATATAGCGGGTGCATCTCCTGTTCCCCGCGCAAGCGGGGGTGATCCCGGAGGTGATTTCATGAACGATGCCATTATTGGCTGTTCCCCGCGCAAGCGGGGGTGATCCCGAGCCGCAGTAGCACTTACAGAGATAATGCAACTGTTCCCCGCGCAAGCGGGGGTGATCCCCCCCCCGCCATGTCGCGGAGTGCTCTTTCTATCTGTTCCCCGCGCAAGCGGGGGTGATCCCGCGGTTTTGCCGCTGTGAAAACGCTTGTCACTCTGTTCCCCGCGCAAGCGGGGGTGATCCCGTGGTACAGCCAGTGCTTTGCGCGATCTTAACCTGTTCCCCGCGCAAGCGGGGGTGATCCCGCACGACACCATCCGGCTTTGCCGTGACTATCCTGTTCCCCGCGCAAGCGGGGGTGATCCTTAAGCCCCGCGCTCAGGGCGCGGGGAGGGAATCTGTTCCCCGCGCAAGCGGGGGTGATCCTTCGCAGCGGCCGTTGACGTTGTTGATGCTTATCTGTTCCCCGCGCAAGCGGGGGTGATCCCGTGGCATGGATGCCATTAACGCCAATATCGACCTGTTCCCCGCGCAAGCGGGGGTGATCCTACCATCATAGGCACTTGTCAATAACTTTTTTTCTGTTCCCCGCGCAAGCGGGGGTGATCCCAATCAAGGAAATGGAGGCATAAAAAATGAGGACTGTTCCCCGCGCAAGCGGGGGTGATCCTGCGCGGGATTACTTCCCCATCCCGTGCGGAGTCTGTTCCCCGCGCAAGCGGGGGTGATCCCCCGCCTTGTGCACCCAATAACGACCTTACGGGCTGTTCCCCGCGCAAGCGGGGGTGATCCCGTATGTCGTTGAATATGTGGTAGGCCGACCAACTGTTCCCCGCGCAAGCGGGGGTGATCCCTATACACACTCGCAGAGCGCTACCAGAGCAAGCTGTTCCCCGCGCAAGCGGGGGTGATCCCTTCCCGCCGATATCGTTAAGCGCGTCGCCAAGCTGTTCCCCGCGCAAGCGGGGGTGATCCCAAGGATATTAGCCAACGCGAATGGGCTGAAATCTGTTCCCCGCGCAAGCGGGGGTGATCCCGTGTGATACAGCAGCGCAAGACAGTGCTGTACCTGTTCCCCGCGCAAGCGGGGGTGATCCCCGCCGTGGCCTCGGCTTTGATGTGCTGCCCGACTGTTCCCCGCGCAAGCGGGGGTGATCCCACAAGAGACAACGTCGGATCCCCGTAATCTTGCTGTTCCCCGCGCAAGCGGGGGTGATCCTGAAAGCTGGAAGCCAGCAGACCCCGCAAATATCTGTTCCCCGCGCAAGCGGGGGTGATCCTTCTTCGCGGCTGAAGCCGTCCCTTATGGTATACTGTTCCCCGCGCAAGCGGGGGTGATTAGCTGCCGGGCTTAATCTTGCAAGACCAATAGAACTGTTCCCCGCGCAAGCGGGGGTGATCCTACATGGAGCCCAGATAACTCTCATAGTTTTGCATGAGCTTGCGGAAGTCAGCATTGGCCTCGGTATAACCCTTGGCACGCAGACGGCTTATCTCCGCATAGGTTTGCTCGGCAAGCTGCTGGTAATACAGGAATTGCTGGCGAGACTCTGCCTTATATTCGGATGACTCTTCGTTCATGCGCTTCTGGCGCAGTTCGGACATCTTGATATAATGCTCGGTCAGGTCAGCAATCTGTTCATACTCCTTGGAGTAGATGGACTTACTGCCGCCGCCACCACCACTACCAGACTTAAAGATGCCGGATTTCATCCAAGCTTCAAAGTCTGCGAGGTTCTTCTTAGCAGCGTCAAGACCGTTTTGAGCTGCTTGTACGCCCAGCATAGCCGCCGCGTCAAGTCCCTTCTGCTGGATGTCGTCGAGCTCTTGCTTTAGGTTGTCATAGTTGGCTTGCACTGCCGTGAGTTGTGCCTGCAACTGAGCTCGTACAAAAGTGATTAACGCACTCGTACTCTTCAGGGCTTCAGCAGCATTCTCCTTTAACGCGCCGTTTTCATTAAATAACGCCTCGACAGCACCGGGAACCTTACTGTTGAGCAAATCAAGCGTCTCGTCAGTGATATAGCCAGCGTCATTGTAATCATTTACGGCAGACTCAAGAGCTTCAAATGCCGCAGCCGCAGCTTCACGGTCATTGTTCGCGGCCTTAGCGGTGTCGAGAAGAGAGGCGTTGAACTTGTCGTTGCTATCAGTGATGTCATCTGTGACAATGCCAAGCTTGACAAGCTCATCAAGATATTCTTCAACAGACATCTGAGCGGCGTGAGCTTGCTCTTTTATCCAAGTGTATGACTCACTGGTAAGAGAGTTCTCCCCCCTAAGCTCTGTCTTAGATTTGCCTTGAATACCGCGCAATATCTCCTGAGAATTGCGGTTGTTGCCCCTCCGTAAACCTTCGACCCCATGCTGAACATACGCAGTCGGGTCGGTCATACCGTTAAGAACGTTAGCGACATCAAGGTTAACTACCGCCCGTATTTGGTTAAGTAGGTCTCGCCAGTTATCAACCTGAAGCTTCATGTCAGGCAAATCTTTACCCTGCTCAATCCACTCTTGATATCGTATATGGCAAAAGTAATTCAATTAGCAATATGCTAAGCAAAGCCTTGGAAGAAGAGGCTAACGGGAATGCGTACTCTGTATATTACTTGGATAAAGCAAAAGCCAGCCGCCTATTTGAGGGAGCAAGGGTCCCAATGCCCAAGGTGCCTCAAATCAAAGCGGATGGCTTTGTACATAGTATACGCGAAAGCGGCTCACCCGTCAAACCAAAGTTCGGGAATGTCACAGAATCGCAACAATTCAAGCGTTGGTTTGGCGATTGGCAGAACCACCCGGAAAGCGCAAGCAAGGTTGTGAATAAGGATGGTACGCCGAAGATAATGTACCACGGAACACCCGGCAAGGGATTTACGGTTTTTGATACCAACAAGGCTGAGAATGGCTCGCTTGGTAAGGGCTTTTATTTCTCCGGCTCAAAGGAGTACGCAAAGGGGCATACTATTTCCAACGGTAAGTTCAGCGGTACCGTTATCGAGACTTACCTTGATGCGAAGAACCCCTATATAGCAAAATACCCCGGCGGCATTGATACCGCAAAGCTGATGGCAGACGGGTATGATTCCGTATACAATCCATCAAATGATTTCTGGGTTGTATTCAAGCCCACTCAAATTAAATCCGCTACAGACAACATAGGCACGTTCGACCCCACCAACTCCGACATTCGCTTCTCCATGAAAGATGCTGTCGAAGAAACACGCGACCTTATAACGGGTCACAATCTGAATGGCGACCAGCTTGAAGCAGATATCGAACTTGGCGGATTCCCGATGCCGTCAATAGCCATAACAAAGAGTAAGATAGGCCACAGCAAATACGGTGATGTATCGGTTATATTCGGTAAGCATACTTTGAAGCCAAACCTCAGCGGGCGGTCGGCCTTGATGAGGTGCTGGAAATGTTTGAAAACGATGCGCTGAGCGAAAACTATTGGTGGATGGAAAACGGGGAACGGAAATATAAAAATCTGTAGCAGGTGGCCTTGTATTCCTGATTGTGGTATAATCTTACTTTCAAATAGATGAGTAACGGAGGGCAGAGTGAAGAAGCTTTGGAAATACATGCGGGACTACCGAAGGGAAGGCATACTGGCGCCGCTGTTCAAGCTGCTGGAAGCTTCGCTTGAGCTTCTTGTGCCGCTTGTTATGGCGCAGATAATAGATACAGGCATATCCAACGGGGATCGCGGCTTTATACTTTCGCGCTGCGGAATACTTGCAGTGCTGGCGGCGGTAGGTCTGGTGTGCTCCATAACGGCGCAGTATTTTGCGGCTAAGGCATCGGTAGGCTTTGCGGCAAAGCTGAGGAGCACGCTTTTTAAGCATATACAATCGCTCAGCTATTCAAAGCTCGATACCCAGGGTACCGGCACGCTTATCGCCCGCATAACAGGGGACATAAATCAGGTGCAGTCCGGCATGAACCTTGCGCTTAGGCTCCTTTTACGCTCGCCGTTTGTTGTGTTCGGCGCAATGATAATGGCCTTCACGATAGACGTTAAGGCGGCGCTCGTGTTCGTGGTCACTATACCGCTTTTGTCCATAGTGGTGTTCGGCATAATGCTTTGGAGCATCCCGATGTATAAAAAGGTGCAGGCGCGGCTGGACAAGGTGCTTGGCATAACGAGGGAAAATCTTTCCGGCGTTCGCGTCATAAGGGCGTTTTGCAAGGAGGATGAGGAACGGCGGGAGTTTGGCGAGTGCAATGCAGCGCTCACAAAGCTGCAGCTTATAGTGGGCCGCGTCAGCGCGGCTATGAATCCGGCCACATATATAATGATAAACCTTGGCATAGCGGTGCTTATATACGTTGGCGCGCTGAGGGTGGACAGCGGCATTTTGACTCAGGGACAGGTAGTGGCGCTGTATAACTACATGTCCCAAATACTGGTGGAGCTTGTTAAGCTTGCTTCGCTTATTATAACCATAACGAAGGCGCTTGCCTGCGCGGGCAGAGTAAGCGCGGCGCTTGACGTGGAAAGCGACATGCATGGCGCGGATACAATGCCCAAAGAGATCGATACGGACGAGGAAGTACGTTTTGAAAACGTTGAATTCGGCTATGCCACGGGCGGCGAACCTGCGCTGAGCGGCATAAGCTTCAGCGTGAAAAAGGGCGAAACAATGGGCATAATAGGCGGCACGGGCAGCGGTAAATCGAGCTTGGTAAGCCTTATACCCCGCTTTTATGACGCGACCGGCGGCCATGTTTACATAAAGGGAAACGAAGTGAAGGATTATCCGCTCGGCGCGCTGAGGGAGATGGTGGGCATGGTGCCGCAGAAGGCCGTGCTGTTCAAGGGAACAATACGCGAAAACCTGCGCTGGGGCAACGCCGATGCCACCGGGGAAGAAATGGAGCGGGCGTTGAGCGATGCGCAGGCGCTTGAAATAGTTAAGGCCAAACCCGAAGGGCTTGATTCACCCGTGGCGCAGAACGGAAAAAACCTTTCCGGCGGGCAGCGACAGCGGCTTACCATAGCGCGGGCGCTTATAAAGAAGCCTGAAATACTGATATTGGACGACAGCGCAAGCGCGCTTGACTACGCAACGGATCTTGCGCTGCGGCGTTCGCTTGCTGCGCTTAGCTATAAGCCGACGGTGTTCATAGTGTCCCAGCGGGCAAGCTCGATACTGCATGCGGATAAGATAGCCGTGCTTGACGAAGGCAAAATGGTAGGGCTTGGCACGCATGATGAGCTTATGCAGACATGCCCCGTTTACAGGGAAATATACTATTCCCAGTATGAGCAGGAGGTGAAGCGCGATGCCTAAGCTGAAAGAAAACAGCTCAACGCTTAAAAAGGTGCTTGGGCGCATAGCGCGCTACCGGCTGAACGCGGTGCTCAGCATACTGCTGAGCGCGGTATACGTTGGGCTTTCGCTGTATGTGCCTATACTGGCGGGGCGGGCGATAGACAACATAATTGCCCCGGGCAGCGTGGATTACGCCCAAATTATGCTTGAGCTGACCAAAATAGCCGTTGTTGCGGCAATAGCCGCGCTTGCGCAATGGCTGATGAACATAATAAACAACTCCATGACCTATAACGTTGTTAAGGATATGCGTACGGAAGCGTTCGACAGGCTGATGAAGCTGCCGCTCAGCTATATAGACGCGCATCCTTACGGCGAGACGGTGAGCCGCATAATTGCGGACGTGGACCAGTTTGCGGACGGACTGCTGCTGGGCTTCAGCCAGCTTTTTACCGGAATACTTACGATTATAGGCACGCTTGTATTCATGCTCAGCGTGAATGCGCCGATAACGCTTGCCGTGGTGATACTCACACCGCTTTCGCTTTTTGTTGCGCGCTTCATTGCCAGACGCACGCATTCCATGTTTGCGCGCCAGGGCGAGGACAGGGCGGAACAGACGGCGTTCGTTGAGGAAATGATAGGCAACCAGAAGGTTGTGCAGGCTTTTGCGCATGAGCAGGCGAACGAGGAACGCTTTGACGAAATGAATAAACGCCTCAGCGAAAGCTCTATGCAGGCCATATTCTATTCTTCCATAACCAATCCCGCCACAAGGTTCATAAACAGCCTTGTTTACGCGGCGGTGGGCCTTACGGGCGCGTTCGCGGCGGTTGCGGGCAGCATAACGGTTGGCGGGCTTTCGGCTTTTTTAAGCTACGCTAACCAGTATACGAAGCCGTTTAACGAAATATCCAGCGTTATTACGGAATTCCAGAACGCATTGGTGTGCGCGGAGCGTATATTCGCGCTGATAGAAGAACCCACGGAGGAACCCGATGCGGCGGATGCGCGCGTGCTTGAACATGCGGAAGGCATAGTGCAGGCGAACGCGGTGGCATTTTCATACGTTGCGGACAGGCCGCTTATAAAGTGCCTTGATCTGGACGTGAAGAGCGGCGAGCGCGTGGCGATAGTGGGGCCCACGGGCTGCGGCAAAACAACGCTTATAAATCTGCTTATGCGCTTCTATGACGTGAACGCGGGCAGCATAAGCGTTGACGGGACGGATATACGCAACATTACGCGGCACAGCCTGCGGCGCAACTACGGCATGGTATTACAGGAAACGTGGCTGAAGGAAGGTACCATACGCGACAATATAGTTATGGGCAAGCCGGACGCGACGGAGAAAGAGATAATTGACGCGGCAAAGGCGGCGCATTCACACGGCTTCATAACGCGGCTGCCCAACGGATATGATACCGTTATAGGCGAGGATGGCGGCAGCCTGTCGCAAGGGCAAAAACAGCTATTGTGCATCACGCGCGTAATGCTCTGCCTGCCGCCAATGCTCATATTGGACGAGGCTACAAGCAGCATAGATACCCGCACGGAGCAGCATATCCAGCATGCGTTTGCTCAGCTTATGCAGGGCCGCACGAGCTTCATAGTGGCGCACAGACTGTCCACCATAAAGAACGCGGACATGATACTGGTCATGAAGGACGGCGACATAATAGAAAAGGGCAAGCATGACGAATTGGTGGCGCGCGGCGGATTCTATGCGGCGCTGTACAACAGCCAGTTTGCACGGTAAATAAAAAGTTAAAAGAGGGAATTTAATGCTCCCCCTTATCAACTGATGGTAATATGATAAAATTAGGAAAAACAATAGGAGAGATGCTAATGGACACACTAACCGCAATTTTTACCCGCAGGAGCACACGGCATTTTGAGGACAGGCCGATAGAAGATGATAAACTGCGCACGATACTTGAAGCGGCGATGAGCGGGCCAAGCTGCGTAAATTCCAAGGATTGGGCATTTATAGTGGTGACGGAGCGTGAAACGCTGGACAAAATGGCGGAAGCGAACGGCAGACCGGCGCAGCCGCTGAAGGAGGCCGTGGCGGGCATACTGGTATGCGGCGATATGGAGCGCGCGTTTGAGCGGGCGAAGGATTATTGGATAATAGACGGGGCCATAGCGGCGGAGAACATAAGCATATGCGCGCAGGCGCTTGGTATAGGCGCGGTGTGGCTTGGAACATGGCCACAGATGGACCGCGTTGAAAAGCAAAAGGAACTTTTTAACCTGCCGGAGAGCATAGTTCCACATTCAATAATCGCATTGGGATATCCTAAAGATGATATAACCGCGCCGCGTGAGAGCCGCTACGATGAAGGCCGGGTACATTGGAACAAATGGCAATAAAAAGAACGAAAACCATGTAAGCAAAAGTATTCTTTTCAAAAGACATAATGCCGGAATATGAAGAAAAGGCGGGGAGACCCGCCTTTATACTATTTCCGGCTTTGCGCCCTTCGGAATGGGGCAAACATAGCCTGCGCTTGAAGCGCGCTCAAATTCGGCGCGGATGGGAGGCAGCAGCGCCGGGTCGTCTATAATGTCTATTGCGGCGGCGGCAAGCACCTTTGCGGCGGTGAGCATACCTTTATGCGCAATGCCTGTTGTGCCGGCGGAAACCATCTGCCATGAGTGGCCGGGGACCATGCTGGGTGCTGTGACGCAGTTTATCTGTCCGGTTGGGGTTTGCCAGCTTACGTCGCCCACGTCGGTAGAGCCCGGCAGCGTTACGGAGGAATGATACAGCGGCATAAGAAAATCGTTCAGCGCGCGTTTGCCGCCATCGGTAGCCTTGTCAACGGTTTGGGCTATATTCTCATCGAACTTGGCGGCATAACCTGGCAATCCTGCGGATTCATATGTATTCTTCAGCGCGGCAGCATAGGCCCATTCCTCTTCGGTATATTCGGGCAGGGCTACCTGAACAAAGTTTTTATACAATAGCTGCTCCATTGTTTTCAGCGGCAGGGGATTGGCCGTGCCGTCTATGAAGCGGGTGGAAAGCTGAGTTTCGGTCATAAGCGCTGCGCCCTGGGCTATCTTGTCAACGCGCGCTTCAAGCTTGACAGCATCCTGCACGGTGGCTTCGCGTATCATATAAAGCACCTTGGCCTTGGACTGCACAACGTTTGGCGATACTCCGCCCGCATCGGTAAAGGCATAATGCACGCTTGCGTTCTTGCCCATATGCTCACGCAGGAACTGCACGCCTATGTTCATCAGTTCTGCCGCATCCAGCGCGCTGCGTCCCTGCTCCGGTGCGCCCGCCGCATGGGACGCTACACCGGAAAAGATGTATTCCTTTTGTATGCATGCCATGCTGCTGCCGGTGACCACCTGATTTACGTCGTCGGGGTGCCATGTGAGCGCGGCGTCAAGCTTGGCCCATTCGTTTTCGCGGGCGAAAAACGCCTTTGCCGCGCCGCCCTCTTCACCGGGGCAGCCATAGAATATTACCGTGCCGCTTTTGCCCGTGAATTTTAGATACTCTTTTATGGCTATTGCCGCGCCGAGCGCACCTGCGCCCAGCAGATTGTGCCCGCAGCCGTGCCCGTTCGGGTTGCCGGGGACGGGCTTTTCCACCGTTGCGCCGCCCTGCTGACTAAGGCCGGAGAGCGCATCGTATTCGGCAAGTATACCTATTACGGGATGGCCGCTGCCATATGTGCCGGTGACAGCGGTTTCTATTGAGCAAAGGCCATGCCGCACGCTGAAGCCTTCTTTTATAAGAAGCTGTTCATATAGCTTCTCCGAACCGTATTCCTGCAGCGAAAGCTCCGCCAAGCCCCATATTTCATCTGAAGCGGCGCAGAGCATGCCCGCCTTGGCATCGATAATATTCAAAGCATCGTTCTTATTCATATCCAACGACCCCCTTCATAAATAAAAATACACCGCATAACGTGGCTGATGATGCGATTATAGCCCTAAACACACCAAATGTAAATATATAAATTGAAATATTATGCAGGAAATACGCATAAATATTTGTATAGGCTTTTGAAGGGCAATCCATTTTCGTGTGATGGAGGCGAAATGCAGGACAAAATGGGAATAAATCAAAACGCATATATGCATGCAGTATACATTTTTTCAGGGGGCTTAAACAAGACATATATAATGGCCGTGAGCGACAACGCCGCAGTAACGATAGAGAGCGGCTGCACATGGACGCTTAACGGCAACTGCACAATATCGAGCCTTGCAAACAACTGCACAATCAATTTCAACGGCTATACCATAACACTTATAGACAGCACGGTGCTGAGCTGAGCGAAAAAGGCCGCAGGGGTTGATTTTTGTGTGCGCATAGCGTATAATTAAAAGCACCGGGCAACCGGCACAAAGTGAATAAATATCAGATGGGCTTTGCCGGAGATTTTCCGGCGGCGGAATGGGGTGAGATGCCCCGCGAGTCGGTCACTGTGATACCGTAAAAGGTTAAGTCAGATACGCTTTAAGCCCAAGGGTTCCTGCCGTCACCGGGAAGCTGCTTCTTTACGCAATATATTGTCTGTGCAGCTTCGGCATGCACAGACTTTTTATTTTACTTAGTGCGGCATGGAACCGATGAAAAGCAAGATGCCGAAAAACTTGAAATGAGTGTTACAGAGTGAGTACGGTATACATAATGATGCGGTTTGAATAGACAGCAAGCCTATCTCCTTGGCGGCTGGCCGCATAGTTAGTTACAACCGCCCTTCGTATTGTACCGGCGAAGGGCGGCCTCCTGATAAGCGGGCGAATATGCCTTTACATAAGCACAGTACAGCCTCACAAAAAGCATGGCCGGCAGAGCAGCCGGCTTTTGCTTTTTATCCGCCCATAAAAAGTAAAAGTAAAGACAAAATGAGAAAATGTGATTTTTCTCATAAAAAAGTCCTTGAAATTTACTCGAAACAGGCTTACAATTGGAGCGCACTCTATGGACGAAAGGAATGGAAGAATAATATGCCGAGAAGATATGATAGAGAGGATGCCAAGAGAAGAATACTATCTGTGTGCGTAAAGCTGTTTATTGAGAGGGGCTACGAAAAGACAACTACCGCCGAAATACTGGAAAAGGCGGACGTTACGAACGGCACGTTTTATAATATATTCAGCACGAAGAACGGCGTGCTGATAGAGCTGACAAACTTTGTATTCGGACATCAGTTTGAAATGGCGCGGAACGTGGTAGGTAAGGATGCGGATCCGGTGCTTCTTTATGCCGTTGAAACCGCGATACAGCTTACCATGACGGAGCTGAGCAACAACATGAGGGAGCTTTACGTTGAATCATATTCGTTCGCGGAAACTTCGGAATATATATATCAGCATACTTCCACGGAACTGGCCAAGATGTTCGCCAAATATCTGCCGGACTATGAGGAGAGCGACTTTTACGAGCTGGAAATAGGTACGGCGGGCATAATGCGCGCATATATGGCGCGCCCGTGCGACAAGTATTTCAAGCTGGAAATGAAGCTTGAAAGGTTCCTGAACATGGCGCTTTGCGCATACAAGGTGCCTGAAGAAGAGCGCAAGGCGGCGATAAAGTACGTTGAATCGCTGGATATACGCGGCATTGCCAACGACGTTATGCAGCGGCTTTTCAAGATGCTCGCAGAGAAATATAACTTTACACTTGATTAGGTGTAACCCCGAAATATGGCGCGGCGGCGTTCGCTTTACGGCGGATACCGCCGCTTTTATTTGCATAAAAGTAAAAATTGCAGCTCAGAATTGTAAAATTGCGGCTTGAAGGCAGGGATTTTATATTTTGTGTTGAAAAACAGCTAAAAGAGGTTATGCAGGAGGTGCGGCATGAAGGAAGAAATACTATCCGGTGCGCTCAGAATAAGGGCTGAAGAACTGGAAAAGCAGCTGCTGAGCCCATACGCAACGCTGTCCGTAAATACGCGCGGCAGGCAGTATCCGATGGAAAAATGCCCTATAAGAACGGAGTTTGTGCGCGACAGGGACAGGATAATACATTGCAAATCATTTCGCAGGCTGAAGCATAAAACACAGGTGTTCCTTTCGCCTGTTGGCGACCATTACCGCACGCGGCTGACGCACACGCTGGAGGTAAGCCAGATAGCGCGCACGATAGCGCGCGGACTTAGGCTGAACGAGGACCTGACAGAGGCCATAGCCATGGGGCATGACCTTGGGCACACTCCGTTCGGCCATGCGGGGGAGAAAGTGCTCAATTCGCTGGTAACCGGAGGATTCAGGCATAATGAACAAAGCCTTAGGGTAGTCGAAAAGCTTGAAAACGGGAAGGGGCTTAATCTTACGTTTGAGGTGCGCGATGGAATACTGAACCACCCGAGCGATTGCCGCGCGGCAACGCCGGAAGGGCGGATAGTAAGCCTGAGCGATAGAATAGCATATATAAACCACGACATTGACGATGCGGTACGCGCGGGTATATTGAACGAAAGCGATTTGCCCAAAAGCTGCGTGGAGCTGCTGGGCGCATCGCACGGAGAAAGGATAAATACACTTATACTGGACACCATCGCAAACAGCTTCGACAGCGCGGAAATACGCATGAGCAGCGAAGTCTGGGATGAATTCAAAAGGCTGCGCGACTTTATGTTTGAAAGAGTGTATTTGAATAAAAACGCAAAGCATGAGGAAACGAAGGGTATGCACGTTATTGCGGAGCTGTTCAAATACTATAAGGAGCATATAGACGAACTGCCGGAGGACTTTAAGAAAAACGTTGAGGAGGACGGCAAGGAGCGCGTTGCGGCGGACTGGATAGCCTGCATGAGCGACCGCTATGCCATATCCGATTACGAGAAAAAGTTCGTTCCGAAGGAATGGATGTGAAAATAAAAACAGGAGCAGGAAAAATGCCTTTTGCAGCGAAATATTATTTCGCAAAGAAAATGGGCGAATAAACAAGAAAGGGGCGATATTATGGCAGCATTTCCTGAGGAATGGCTGAATGAGCTTCTTTCAAAAACGGATATTGTGCGCGTTGTTGGCGACTATGTTTCCCTTACGCCCAAAGGCGGAAGATTCTGGGGCTGTTGCCCGTTTCATAATGAAAAAACGCCAAGCTTCAGCGTAACGCCTGAGAAGCAGATGTATTACTGCTTTGGCTGTCATGCGGGCGGCGGGGTTATACATTTTGTTATGGAGGCGGAGCGTGTAAGCTATGTTGAGGCAGTAAAGCTGCTGGCGCAGCGCGCGGGCATGGAACTGCCGGACGAGGTGAACGATGCACGGTTGCGTGCGGAACGGGCATATAAGGAGAGGCTGTACAACGCATGCAAGGAAGCGGCAGTTTTTTATAACAAAAAGCTGCTGAGCGCGGAAGGCAAAGCGGCGCAGGAATACCTGAAGCGGCGCGGCATAGGCGGAAAGATGGCAGTGCGTTTCGGCCTTGGCTATGCACCAGAGGGCTGGCACAATCTGATGGACTATCTTGAACAAAAGGGATACAGCCGGAAGGAAATGGTTGACGCCGGCCTTGCGATAGCATCAAAAAAAGACGGCGGGGCATACGACGCATACCGCGGAAGGCTTATTTATCCTATAATATCGGCCACGGGCAGAGTGATGGCATTCGGTGCGCGGACGATGAAGAAGGACGACGAGCCAAAGTATATAAACACAGGCGATACGCCCATATATAACAAACGTTATAACCTATATGCATTGAATATGCAGCGGGGTAAGCGTGTGGGCGAGTTGATAATGGTTGAAGGGTACATGGACGTGATAAGTCTGTTCGCTGCGGGGATAGAGAATGCAGTGGCATCGCTCGGCACAGCAATGACGCAGCAGCAGGCGCGGCTGATAAAGCGCTATGCTGACAAAATGTATTTGTGCTACGATGGTGACAGCGCCGGACAAGCCGCAACGCTGAGAGGACTCGACATACTGTCTGCCGAGGGGATAGACCCGAAGGTGATAGTTATTCCGGGCAACATGGACCCGGACGATTATGTCAGAAAGTTCGGCAAAAACGGGTTCCTTGAACTGCGGGACAGCGCGCTGGACGCGAACACATTCCGCCTGACAAATCTGGCGGGAAAATACGACCTGAAAACACCGGACGGGCGGGAAGAATTTGCTAAGAAGGCATGTGCGTTCGTTGGATCGCTCCAGCCGGTGGAACGCGAGCGGCACATAGCCTTTATATCCAAACGGACGGGGCTTAGCGAAGCGGTGGTGAAAGCGCAATGCGGCCTGTTCGCAGCGGGAATTGAGAATATGCCTGCCAAAAGCAGGAATACTATGGGCAAAGCGCGAAAAGAGGCGGAGAACGAATGGGACAGCGCAGAGCTGACCATATTGAGCCTGATACTGATGGACGCGGATACGGCGACATATACCGCAGCGGCAATGATGGAAAGCGGAGTTGAACTGCAAAACGAAGCGATAAGATCTGCGGCAGAGGAGTTGCTGATAAAGTATGCGGGCGGCGAAAATACGAGCACAGCCGTGATGATAAGCGAGCTTGAGCCGATGCAGGCGGAAGCAGTAAGCGCGGCGGAAGCGCAGGCGGAGAAGATAAAGGGAGACGTCAGGCAGATTGCCGACGACTGCGTGAAGCGAATGCTTAAAGCGAAGTTGAGCGCAGAGTTGGAGGACGAATTCGCCAAGGCGAGCGGGCTTGAGGGCGAAGAGAGAAAACAGAGCCTTAACAAGGCGAACGAAATAGCAAAAAAGCTGAAGCTTTTAAGATAGTTTGAACATAAATTTTGCAAAGGGGTGGCTGGTTTTGGAAGCAAAGGAACCAAAGAAGAACAAAATCGATGAACTGATCGAGCATGGTAAAGCGAAGGGCGTACTGACCTATAAGGAGGTTATGGACGCGCTGAACGAAACGGACATGGACAGCGACCAGATAGAGAAGCTGTATGATAAGTTCGAATCCATGAACATTGACGTGGTCGATGAAGAATTGGAAGTGCCTGAAAACATAAACGAGGAAATAGCTGAGATTGAAAACGATGCTTCTCTTGGCGAAGGCATATCCATTGACGATCCGGTAAGAATGTATCTGAAGGAGATAGGCAAGGTTCCGCTGCTGAGCGCAACGGAAGAAATAGAACTGGCCAAGCGCATGGCAGATGGCGACCAAGAAGCGAAGAAAAAGCTTGCCGAGGCTAACCTGAGGCTTGTTGTCAGCGTTGCGAAGCGCTACGTAGGGCGCGGTATGCTGTTCCTTGACCTTATTCAGGAAGGCAATTTGGGCCTTATAAAGGCAGTTGAAAAATTTGACTACAGAAAGGGCTACAAATTTTCAACCTACGCAACATGGTGGATACGCCAAGCCATAACCAGAGCCATAGCCGATCAGGCGCGCACGATAAGGATACCCGTACATATGGTGGAAACCATAAACAAGCTTATCCGCGTGAACCGCCAGCTTTTGCAGGAATACGGCCGCGAACCGAGGCCGGACGAAATAGCCGCGGAAATGGGCATATCCGAAGAAAAGGTTCGCGAGATAATAAAGGTTGCGCAGGAGCCGGTTTCCCTTGAAACCCCTATCGGTGAGGAAGAGGACAGCCACCTTGGCGATTTTATAGCGGACGACGTTACCCCTGCGCCCGCGGACGTTGCGGCTTTTACGCTGCTTAAAGAACAGCTTATGGAAGTGCTGGATTCCCTTACCCCGAGGGAGAAGAAGGTGCTTAGGTTGCGCTTTGGCTTGGACGATGGCAAGGCAAGAACGCTTGAAGAAGTGGGCAAGGAATTTAACGTTACGCGTGAGCGCATACGCCAGATAGAGGCGAAGGCGCTGAGAAAGCTGAGGCATCCTTCCCGCAGCAAGAAACTGAAGGATTTCCTTGATTAAGTGAATAAGGGACTGCGCCGGTAAATACTGCCGGCGCGGATTTTATAGGGAGAAGAAATGGAAAAGATATACTTTGCAAAGGTTAAACAGGGCGGACGCATACCGTCAAAACGTGATGAGGATGCGGGGTATGACATATATGGACTGATAGACGAACCGTATATAGTGCTTGAGTCGCGCGAAACGTGCATGATACCGACGGGCATAGCATCGGCATGCTCGGAAGAATATTATTTTCAGCTGCATGAGCGTGGCTCGACGGGCACAAAGGGTATAGGGCAGCGCTGCGGCGTGATAGACAGCGGATACCGCGGGGAATGGTTCCTACCCATAACCAATTTGAATACGAAGCCGCTGTGCCTGAAAGCACCGGGGACGGAACTGCCGAAGAGTATTATTGACGGCGAGTATATTATTTACGACCTCACGAAAGCGCTGGCGCAGGCAGTGCTGCTTCCTGTGCCGAGGACGCAAGTGCATGAACTGAGCTACGAAGAACTGTGCAACATGAAGTCCGAACGGATGGACGGCAAAATGGGCAGCAGTGAAAAGTAGGCACGGTGAAGTGCTGATGAGAATAGTATATATTATTTGTTGACACAAGGCGGCGATGATGCTATAATAACCAAGTCGCCAATAGGGGCATGATGTAATGGTAACATAGCGGTCTCCAAAACCGTTCTTGAGAGTTCGAGTCTTTCTGCCCCTGCCAAAAACCTCTTTTGACTATCATGTCGAGAGAGGTTTTATTGTTTTCACAATTAAAATCATGGTATAATTGTTCCGATAAAAACCAAATGGAGGTGCGTATGCTGCTTTTCGGAAACGTTTGCGACAAAAACGGTAATCCCGTCAACGATGCGATAATCGAAGTTAAGAACGAGCAGTTTTCAACGGTTTATAATACCATGAGCGATGAAAACGGCTGCTATTCAATCGATTTGCCTGCCGGAAAATACCCGTTTATAACCGCAGTTAAGGATTACGGCGTGAATTTCCTTGAATTTTGGTGTCAAAATTTAAATATCGGGCAAGATACCCGGCTTGACATCCGGTTTGATACGCTTGAAATATACGGCCTGCATGTGTTCAGGGTAAAGGGTGCATTTCCGTCCTTAATGGTTTATTTCCGCCCGATGAGCTTGGGAAAATACAAATCCGGTGAAACCGATATTTGCCCGGAGATAAAAAGTCTGCGCGTTTATATAAATGAAAATGAGGTTCCCGTACTTAAACGGAACAGCGTATTAGAGTATTGCGGAAACAGCGATATGAGAGCCTACCTAATTCAGGCTGCACTGCCAGATGGCATTGACGCGTGGGAACGATTGGATATTGAGATAAGGGATGCGGATGACGCATTCGGAATGGCCACGATATTTGCCGTGCGATAATTGCAGGACATTGCGGCTGTGAATTCCTTCACCAAAAAGTTAGCAAAACGGGCATTTTAGCGCATGCTGGAGACAAAAATAAAAATTAATCCAAAATTTTTGCAAAAAGGCGTTGACAAAAGAAGGAGTGTTTGGTATTATAGTCAAGCGCGCTGGGGAACGGACAAGAGAGTCCGGAAGAACAGCGGGGAACGCACCTTGAAAACTATATAGTGCAAGATTGAAAAAATAAGCAAGTAATTCAGGAAACGGTCAAGCAGGTTGGAAGGACCTGCGAGGCTGAAAACGAGAGTTTTTAGGCCAGAATAAGTAAACGAGCGCTGAAGATCAGAGATGATTTTTGGTGATCAGGATTTAACTCAAGAGTTTGATCCTGGCTCAGGACGAACGCTGGCGGCGTGCCTAACACATGCAAGTCGAACGGAGATAAAGATTTCGGTTTTTATCTTAGTGGCGCACGGGTGAGTAACACGTGAATAACCTGACCCAAAGAGGGGGATAACACCTGGAAACAGGTGCTAATACCGCATAAGACCACAATGTCGCATGACGAAGGGGTCAAAGAAAATCGCTTTGGGAGGGGTTCGCGTCCCATTAGGTAGTAGGCGGGGTAACGGCCCACCTAGCCGACGATGGGTAGCCGAGCTGAGAGGCTGATCGGCCACACTGGAACTGAGACACGGTCCAGACTCCTACGGGAGGCAGCAGTGGGGAATATTGGGCAATGGGCGCAAGCCTGACCCAGCAACGCCGCGTGAGGGAAGAAGGTTTTCGGATTGTAAACCTCTGTCGCAGAAGACGAAGGAAGTGACGGTATTCTGTGAGGAAGCCCCGGCTAACTACGTGCCAGCAGCCGCGGTAATACGTAGGGGGCGAGCGTTGTCCGGAATTACTGGGCGTAAAGGGAGCGTAGGCGGTCTGATAAGTTGGATGTGAAATACCCGGGCTTAACTTGGGGGGTGCATCCAATACTGTTGGACTAGAGTACAGGAGAGGAAAGCGGAATTCCTAGTGTAGCGGTGAAATGCATAGATATTAGGAGGAACATCGGTGGCGAAGGCGGCTTTCTGGACTGCAACTGACGCTGAGGCTCGAAAGCGTGGGGAGCAAACAGGATTAGATACCCTGGTAGTCCACGCTGTAAACGATGAATACTAGGTGTAGGGGGTATAAACTCCCTCTGTGCCGCAGCAAACGCAATAAGTATTCCGCCTGGGGAGTACGGCCGCAAGGTTGAAACTCAAAGGAATTGACGGGGGC
>OGXX01001922.1_pt1 | contig 19988 bp, 14 predicted proteins | sample 1576301 | NCBI WGS metagenome assembly OGXX01 (sample SAMEA3541469, study PRJEB24748) | human gut metagenome | biome: human gut; feature: human-associated habitat; material: faeces | place: China | collected 2012
TCAAGAACTGGTTCAACGAGTTTTTCGCCAAAGACACCAGCCGCAAGATCCGTGCCGTCAATAAGGCGAAGGGCGAACGCGGCGTTCCTCTGACCGTCAATGTTCCGTTTGGCTACCGTAAAGACCCGGAGGACAAGACGAAGTGGGTCGTGGATGAAGCGGCAGCATTGGTAGTCAAACGCATTTTCAAGCTGTGCATGGAAGGGCGAGGCCCGATGCAGATCGCAAAGCTCTTGCAGGAGGAAAAGGTGCTTAACCCCACCGCTTACAAGCGTAGGGCGGGCATCAAAACTCCAAGCCCCGAAACCGATGTTCCCTACCATTGGAACACCAACACCGTTGTTCACATTCTGGAACGGCGGGAGTACACAGGCTGTACGGTCAACTTCAAGACCTACACCAATTCCATCTGGGACAAGAAGCAGAGGGAAACGCCCCTCGACAAACAGGCGGTTTTCTACAATACCCATCCGGCGATCATCGAGCAGGAAGTCTTTGACAAGGTGCAGGAGATCCGGCAGCAGCGTCACCGCAGAACGAAAACAGGCAAGAGCAGTCTGTTCTCCGGCATGGTTTACTGTGCCGACTGCGGAGCGAAAATGCGGTACTGCACCACCAACTACTTTGAGAAGCGGCAGGATCACTTTGTATGCGCCAACTACCGAAGCAACACGGGAAGTTGTTCAGCGCACTTTATCCGGGCTGTTGTTCTGGAAGATTTGGTCTGGATGCACATGAAAGCGGTCATCTTCTATGTGACACGGTATGAGAATCACTTCCGGGCAGTTATGGAACACAAGCTTCTGCTGTCCAGCGAGGAAAAAATCTGTGCAAGCGTCAAGCGTCTGGAACAGGCGCAGCGGCGCATGGGAGAGCTCGACCGCCTGTTTATCCGCATCTATGAGGACAATGTGGCGGGACGCATCAACGATGAACGATTTTCCATGATGAGCAGAAGCTACGAAACCGAGCAGGAGCAGCTTAAAGTGGAAATCCAGACCTTGCAGCAGGATATTGAAGTACAGGAACGACAGATTGAAAATTTGGAGCAGTTTATCCAGAGGGTACACAAATACAAGGATTTGGACGAGCTTACCCCGTATGCTCTGCGGGAACTTGTTAAGGGAGTTTATATTGAAGCTCCCGACAAGAGCAGCGGCAAACGGCGGCAGAACATCCGCATTTCCTATGACCTTGTGGGCTTTATCCCGCTGAATGAACTGATGAAGGAGGAAACGGCATGACCGAAGCCATGCCGTTCCTGCAAAAATACGATATTACTTTCTTACGACCCCCGACCATTCAAGGCGGGCTTTTTATATGCTTAGTTTCTATTTAACATCCTTGCTGTATGCGGCGTTCTGCGCATCGCGCGGGAAAACCACGCTGTTGTCCATTATGGCGCGGCAGATATAGGCAAGATCTGCCACGGTGAGCCGCCCATCAGCATCAACATCCATGCTGAGCATGTCGTTCGCGCCCGCGCCGCCATCCGCAATGGCCCGGCACAAAAGCACGGCGTCCTTCACACCTATTGCGCCATCCCCATCAACATCGCCGGTCAGGGCAAGCGACGCTGCGCACGCGGCTATTACGGCAAGCGCGACAAGCGCCGCAATGGTTCTTTTAAGCTTCATCATTCATTCCCTTCCGATATCATTTGGCAAAGGAGCACCGCATCCGCCACGCCCACGCTGCCATCCGAATTTATATCCGCCGCTGCCAATGCCGCGCCGCTGAGCTGCGCTTGACCCATTATGTGGCGGCAGATGAGCGTAACGTCCGCAATGGTAAGCCTGCCGTCCGTGTTCACATCGCCCAAGTCAAGTGATTGATTCGGCTTAATGGTATACAGATTGGAGTTAGCGTCCGTATACACCACCGTGCCGCGGTCATAAAGCCCATTATTAAGATTTAGTCTGCCCGCGGCGATTTCCGTCACCATGGTATCGCCTGCAACATCGGCAAGCTTCCTTACCACGCCGGTGGCTGTATCGTAGCACATTATGGCGTCTGTAACAAACTGTGCGCTGAACCTACCGTAAACAAGGCTGCCGTCCACAGCGGCAAAGGGCGTTGCATTTTCGGCAATAATGTTTGTCTGGCGCTCCGTACCGTATGGCGTGGAGCAAATGTTGCCCTTCATATACGGCAAATAGGTTGAACCGCTGGGTATGCCCCAAAACGCGCTGTCGTTATAATACCAAGTGCCGTTTATGCGCACCATGCCGCACTTTATGCCGCTCCAGAAAGCGGAGTTTGTATGCTCCTTCGCTGCAACGATGGGCGTTGTGCCGAATATAACGCTCATTGAAGCATCGTATGTTGTATTGTTCACGGCGAAGTGGTTTTGTTGTATCTGCTCCGTTGTGTTCATGAAATAATCATGCTGACAATAGCCCATATAGTCGCCATCGTTGGTATATTCCCCTATGTTGGGCCTTGGGTCGTCCCAAGTAACGTCGCTGTGATACCAACCGGATTCGGTATTTATCACATTCCAGCCGTGATTAAGATTGCTTGAGGATACAAAGTAGCTTTCCACGCCCACTTCCCTGAGCAAATCTATATACGCCAGCGCATAACCCTGACACACGGCAATGCCGTTTACCAGCGCACCATAGGAATTATGCATATTGCTGTTGGTTAAGGTGTAATCATATCGCGTATGTAGGGCGATGTAATCATGTATTGCTAAGGCGATCTCCGTTTTTGTCATGTCGGCAGCGCCGTTGGGGAAAAGCGAGCTTAGCGCAGCCTTCTTTTCATTATTATAATCGCTGAGCATCGCAGCGGCATTTGTTTTCAATCCAAGACTGAGCTGCACAAGGTTTCCGTCGGGATAATAAGTGTACACGCTTCCGCCCGCAGTACACACAAACGATTCCGCAACGCTGTTCAGTACGGCATTATATCTGCGTTTAAGAATTCCGATACTATTTTCGGTATATTTTATGTTTAGATCCTCAAGATTAACACTTGCTTCAAGATTCTTTATTGCGCTGCACAGGCGATTTGTAAATTCCGCAAGTTTTGCCGCGGTAAGGCTGCCGTCATCGGCTTCGTCCGCAAATACGGCGGCGCAAAGCGCGGGCATAGCTTCTTCAAAGTCCACGCTGAGCTGTTCTCCGTAAAGATCGCCGAATTGAAATACTCCTTCCGGTTCTATTGGCACTTCAATTATTTCGCTTTCGTTTGCCCCCGGCGATGCGTCCACGTCTATCATCGGCGGCTGTTCCTGCTCCGTTTCGGGCTGCGGTGCTGGCGTTGATTCTGCCTGCGGAGCCGTTTCCGCTTCCGCAGCGGGTTCGGCTGCCGGCGGAGTCGGCTGTTCTATCTCGCCTTCCGCAAATGCGCACACGCTTGTGAGCATAAGCGCGGCAAGTATAATGCAAAGCAGTTTCTTTTTCATATGTGTTTCCCCCTCCTGATCCGAATATTATTCGGGGCCAAGTTTGTTACGCTTGGCCCCAAGGTTCGGGTATGTTCAGTTAATATCAGTTGCCGCGCTTGCGCATGGTCACATATGCCGCGCCGAGCAGCGCCAGCAGGCCGAGGCCGATAAGCATTCCGCCGCCTATGACCGCGCCTTCGTTGCGCTGCGCGCCATCCAGCACGCTTACGCCGTCCGCATTGTCTATCACGGGGCGGGCATTGGCCGCGCTCTCAAGGCCGGGGATAATGCCCGCGGTGGCAGGAGTCATGGTATAGGGATGCTCAACCACGGTTGCGTCGCCCGTTGTAGGCATAAGCACTCCCACGGTAATGCCCGTTGTGCCGCTGCCGCTTATAACGCTGCTGCCCTTGAGCATTTCCTTCAGATAGCTGATGGGATAATAGAAGCGGTACATGCCCAGCTTTTCAAGCGCACCGGGGTTCACAACAACCTGCATACCGAATGCGGAGTTGATTATAAGCGTATTGCCGCTTATGTCCACCGCACGGAGCACGCCCTGCGGCACCCTGTCGTAATAGCCGGCATTGGCGGTTACAACGCTGCCCTGTCCGCTGCGAAGGATCGTCCAGTAAACCTCGTTCCAGAAGTTATCCTCAGGATCCCTTTCAGGCTCGGTGGGCAGTACGGGTGAAGGTGCGGGAGTGTACCAGCCTATGGCAAATGTCACATCGCTGTTTTCTATTTCAAACTGCAAGCCGCCCGCGGTCTTTTGCGGCACTATGGCTTTCATCTTGCCCTCGCCGTCGGGTATCAGCATCACAAATTCGTCGCCCTTATCGGAATCGGCGGGATAGGGCACGGTCACCTGCATCTTGCCGTTTGCAAACGTTACAGGCTTGCCATTTTCATCCTTAAAGCTGATGTTTTCATACACAACATCGCCGTTGCCGACATTGTTGAACGCGGGGTTCTTCTTCACTTCCCCTTCAAGCGCGCCCGGTGCGGCATCGGCAAGCTTGCCCTGCACATTTTCCGGCTCCACATTGTTCCCTGTGCCGTCCTTATATTCCATTTCCTTGCCCGCATCGGGTATGGGCGTAACCGCGAAGCCCTCGGCATTGGGCTTACCATCCGGCTTAACGGGGTCTGCTGTTACGGAAACGGTTATATCAATGCTTTGCTTATCGCTTGTACCGTCAAAATACTTTTCGGTATAGGTAATCGTTATAGTAGCGGTGCCAAGGGTGTTCAGCAGGCGCGCTTCCTTCGCGCTGTCAACTACCGTGCCGTCGCTCATGGTAAGTACAACATCGGCATGATTCAGCGCCTTCTTTGCGCCGGACTTATACACGGCGCGCACCTTGTCGTCAAAGCCTATGGAGCTTGCTTCCTTCAGCTTATAGTTGTACTCTATCTGGTCAGCTGCAAGCTTAACGCCTTCAAGCACGTCCACAACGGTGAAGGTGTGGGTATAGGTTATGCCGCCGTTCGCCTTATCGGTAAAGGTTACGGTCTTTACGCCTATTTCCTTGGCGGTGTGGTCGTAAGTGGTGGTCACTTCAACCTTGGCTGCATCGGTAACGTCAAGCTGCTGGTCCGGTGCGCCGCTGCCGAACTTGGTAACGAGCTGCACGCCGGTGAAATCAAGCGCGTCGCCCAGCTTCACCTGAGAGGGCAGGGTGCCAACGATGCTGTTGGTGTAAGTATCCTGCGCCAGGGTCACGGTAACGGTGGCGGTGACGGGGTTATAGTTCTTGTCAGGCGTGAAGGTGAGCGTCAGCTCCGCCTTTTTGTTGCCGATGTCCGCAGTGGTAAGGCCGGACTTGATATTGAACACGAGGTTCGCGCCATCTATCTTAGCTTCGCCGTCAAGAATTTCATTAGTTCCGGTTACAACGCTCCACTTGCCGCTTACGTTGGCGGGGGTTAGCTGCAAATCGCTCAGCGGGCGGGTCTGCGCGCCCGCAAGCATGAACGCAACGGTGTATTCCATATCGGTCGCGCTCATGCCGGCCTCTTTTATCACCACATTAACGGTGTTGGCATTCAGGTTATAGTTCTTGCTGCCCTCGTCGGTCAGCTTGGCGGTTGCGCTGTAAGTACCCGCATCAACGGGAAGCGCATCCTTATTATTATAGGTAAGGGTATAGAGCGGCTTGCCGCTATCCGCCGCAACGCGGTCATCCTTAACGCTGCTTACTTCATGCGTATTGCCGTCATATATAACGGCGGCGGGCGCGGTGAGTGTGACGTTCAGATCGGCCTTATTCACCTTGCCCGTTGCGGTTTTAACAACGTTCAGGCTGTAATTGCCGGCATCCTTGCCACCGATGATATAGGTCACCTCGACCTTCACGGCGTCACCCGCGTAGGCATTGGCATATGTGCCCTTCGCGTCCTGATACGTAACTTCATCGCTGTCTATAACGCCGTCAAAGCTAATGGTAACATTCGCGTCGTCGGTAATGCCATTGTAGGTCTTTTCGGCAACGGTAGCCGTTACGGTCACGGGCTTTGCGGTAATGTCGGCCGTAAGCTCAACGATGGGGTTGGTCAGGTTATAGTTGCCCGCATCCGTACCGGTGAGGGTTATGGGCGCGGTGTTCTTAACGGCCTTGCTTGTGCCGACGTTCTTATCATCGAACTTAAACGTGAGGCCGGACTTATCGAAGCCAACCACCGTACCTTCTATCATGCCGTCAAGCTTAGCGTTGGTGCTGTCAACCACGGCATCGGCGTTGCCGTCATACACCTTGGACTGTGCCTTGAAGCCTGTTACGGTAACATCCTTCTTATTTATTGTAAGCTTCGCGGTTGTGTTGCCGATGTAGTCCGCATCCTCGTACTTAATGGTAGCGATATATTCACCGGCGTTTCTGGTTTCCGCCGCATCGTAGGTCACGGTCAGCTTGCTTACATCAAGGGTCTTGCCGTTGCATTCGACCTTGGCTTGGCTCAGGTCAATGCCCTGCGTTTTGCCGTTGAAGGTCACGGTGGTATCGGTTATGCCGGAAATGACAGCAGTCTCCTTCTCCGTAACCTTTATGGTGAAATTAACGGTTATGTCGTTGACATCCTTTGCCTTAACGGTAACGGCAGCCTTGTATTCGCCTGCCTTGTTGGTTGGTATGTCCTTAGGCTTTACGGTTATATTCAAACTGCCGTTGCTTGCAAGCGTGTCGGAGGACAATGCAACAAGCGTAAAGTCAGTTTCATTGTCAATGGTAGCGGTTATGCCCGTAAGCTCGCCCGTGCCTTTATTATTTATTGTACCTGTCAGGCTTTCGGGCAACGTTCCGCCAACGCGAACAGTCTCGATAACCTCGGCAGAGCCTTCAACCTCCCACGCATAGGTATGCGCAGTCGTTACCGTTGCGTAGACTGCCGGAGAGGGGTTATAGTTCAAGCTGCCCGCCTTGCGGGTGAACACATAATAATCAGTCGCGGGGTTAAGGCCGGTAACGGGGCTGGTCAGTTCAGTGCCCTGCTTCCACTCGCTTTCAGCGGGGGTAGCCTTAGTCGTGCTGATTACATACTCCTGCTCGGGAACGATGTTCAACTCGAAGCTATTGGAAGTTGCGTTCGTGGGGGTAGGCGCGGCAGGCGCAGTTTGCTCAGCCCTTGCTATGGTGAACGTTGCGTCCGCCCAGGTCTTGCGGTATTCAGAAGCTTCGCTGGAGGTAAACGTTACCTTAACTTTATATGTACCTGCTTCGGTAGGAGCAGATTTAAGCTTGTTATTCAAGCTGTCGAAATATTCAATAGTCCGATCCATGCCTACAACTTCTTCAGGGCCGATTTCAGGCGTCTTTGGTGTGCCGTCATAGGTAAAGTTGAGGACGTTGAAGTTTATAATAACGGCTTCCTTCTCCGCAAACACAGCCTTTACCGTCACGCCCGTGCTGCCCATGGTGAAGGTTATGGTGGTGTCCTTTTCATTTACGCCAAGGCCGTCCACACCTTCCCACTTTACGAACATATGGTCATTGTCATCTGGAGTGGCGGTAAGTGTAATCTTGTCCCCCTCGCGCGGATTCTTGGGCGCGACATCAACCTTGCCGCCCGCACTCGCGGTAACGGTCAGGTTGCCCGGAGCTTTGGTGATGGTAACGGGGTCGCTCTCTGCTTCTGCGCTCGCCTTATGGGTATCGGTTTCGGGATAGCGGGCCGCAACATAATAGGTCTTACCGTACTGCACGGTGAACTCGGTTTCCTTGCCGAAATTCTGACTGGCGCCATCACCAACAAGAAGATATTCCGCATCGTGGTCAACATTTTTAACGGTTATAACGTTCTCTTTGGCTTCGATAACGGGAGCGTCGGGAGCTTTCTGCGTGGCTTTTTCGACCTTTCCGGTCTTTGCGCTCACGTTGCCCAAGAAGTTGTCCGAGCCGACATAAACCGTAAGAACCTTGTCTATGTCATTCTCAGTAATTTTATATGTATTTGTTGTACCAACAGGTTTATTATCGCCTTCACGATACCAAGTGTATTCTACATTGTCGGCATTGCCTTTATATGCCGCGGTGAGAGTTTCGCCGTAAACGGCATTTCCGGTAATGGTAACCGTGCCGGTCAGGGCGGCCTTTTTAACGGTTATTTCCTTGGTAGCGGTCTTGCCCTCAAACGCTGCGGTTATGGTTGCAGTGCCTTCACCAACGGCGGTAACAAGGCCGTTTTTAACGGTAGCAACCTTATCGTTGCTTGTACTCCAAGTAACGTTGCTCATGTCGGCGTTGGGCTGTGTCGCGTTGGTAGGCTGCGCCGCAACGGTAAGCTGAGTGGTGTTGCCGATTCCGGTTATGCTCCCCTCTCCCTTGATGGTTATTCCGGTTACGGGGATGGAGATAACGTTAGAAGGCACAGTCACGCTTGTGCTGTCCAAATAATAAATGGTCTTATTCTTCGCGTACAAAGTGGAATCATTTTCAGCAGCATCAAGTTTAAAGTTTATGCTTGCAGCACCAGCTTTAGCGGTATCTCTAACCTTCAGTTTAAATTTGTAGTAAGTACCAGTATCGCTAAACTCACTATCAGCAGTACTCATGAATAGTACTTTACCATTTTCAACCTGTTCGGTGTTAATGGTTAAGTATTCACCAGGTTCTGCATCACCTGCATATTCTTTATTTTTTGAGAACTTGATAAACTCATATTGTTCTACATCAAAGAGTATGACAGCAGTTATGTTATTAACTCCAGGATTGGTTAATACATCAACGTTGACATTAATCTCGTCGCCAATAGCAAGCGTACCACTTTTATCAGTCGTGATAGCAAGCTTTACCTCTGTGCCGGTTTCCGCGATAACAGTAACAGGGTAACTGCTTACGCTCATTACCATTGCTATCGCCATAACCAATGCAATTAGTCTTTTTCTCATCTTACTCTCCCTTCGTACTCTTTGTTACTGTATTCCAAACTTGACACTCATTCCTGCACAATATCTAAGCATCAATATTGCATCAAGTACATTAACCGAGCCATCGTATGCAACATCAGCCCTCGCAAGCTGTACATCATCCAATTGAGCCGCACTCATGCCCGCACAATACTGCAACAGCAATATCGCATCAAGCACATTTATGCTTCCATCGCCGTTCACATCGCCATACTCATACCCCCCATATGGGTCATCGGTTACGGTGGGTTGAGTTATTGGGCTGAGGGCGCCGTTGGCGTCCTTTGTGGCTATGGCCTTGGGCGCTGAGGTAATGCTTTGGCTTGCGCCCGATTTTTTCATCGTCAGCACCGCCACGCCGTTGCGCATGTCCACGCCGCTGCCGTTTTGCGCATTGTAGGTTATGGTGGCAGTATTGCCGCCTACATTAACGGTTAGTGGGCAGTCGGCTACTGCGGTAATATTTTCATAGCCCGTCAGCGTAAGCTGCATGTCCAGCCGCTGCAAATCGGCAATGTTCGCCTTGAGCGAAAGCGTAACCGTGCCGTCCTTCTCGCTCGTCAGGCAGTATACCGTGGGCGCGTTCTCCGTGGGATAGTTCACGCTGTCGCTCACGGTCACGTTGGTTGGCGTAAACGTGCTGTCAGCGGGGGTCAGCGCGGGGGCTGTGGTATTATCCCCGGGCATACATGCCGCAAAGCCTTCTTTGGCTATCTTTACGCTTGCCGTGCCCGCATTTTCACCCGTTACCTTGAAAACAAGATTGCCTATCACGGTTCCGTTTGCAATGCCCGTACTATTCTTGTTGATTATGTTGGCGGCGTTAAGGAGCAGTATTTTAATATTGCCGTCCCTAATCTTTTTGTGATAGTTGAGCGCGCCGTTTCCCGTTTCATCCGCGCTGCCGATAAGCGGCGTGTACGATACGAATTCAAGCTTGGCACTGTCGTACTCAACATTGAACTCCGCGCCGCCAAAGCTTGCAACAGCCGCATCAAACTTAACAATGACGCTAAGATAATCGCCCACCGCAAGCTCAGCGTTGCCGCCGCTCAGGCTTATGGCGATATCTCCCCCCTCGGCAAGCGCAGCGAGCGGCAGCACAAATACCGCCATTATGCACGCAAGCCAAGCTGCTACGATTCTCTGTCGTTTCATGTAATGCCTTTAAACTCCTTATGTATTTGGACCGGAGCAGGCGATGGGCATACCTCCACCACCTATAGTTATATAGTATTATACCCGCAAAAAGCAATATAAGCAAGGTTATTCTGCTCCTTTGCGGGTATTATTCACAAACTGTTGATTTACTTGTTATTTCCTGCCAATTACCTGCGGCGCATGGCGCGGATGGCCAGATAAATAGAGGCTATCCCCGTTATCACAGCCGCCGCGAAAAGCAGCCACATCCAAACCGAAGGCCCGTCGTCCTCCGTTTCGGCAACGGTCACCTGCGCGGCATCCGTCTGCACGGGAGCGTCTGTCTGCGGTGCCGGGGATTCAGCCGCCTGCTGACTGCCCACGGACACAACGGTTTCGGTAACGCTTGTGCCGTCCTCGCTTATGGCATAAATTACGGCTTCGCCCTCCGCATGGGCGGTCACGCTGCCGCTTTGGTCAACGGTAGCCACGCGCTCGTTGCTGCTGGACCATATTGTGCCGCTGCCGCCGGAAATGGTGGTGTTCTGGCCTATGTCCATTGTAACGTCTGCATTGGGGTTGGCGGTAGCGGCAGGCGCCTGCGTGGTCTGCGCGCTCTGCTCCGGCGCAGCAGTTGGCGCGGGAGTGTTAGTCGCGGATGCAAGCTCCAGCGTGGCGCTGCCCTCGGTATATGCAAGTTCGTTGAGCTCTTCGTCTATTATCATGGTTTCCGTGAGCGCATTGTCCAGCTTTATCTCCGTGCTGCCGTGCGCGCCGTCCTTGGGGCGGAACGTGAGTTTGAGCAGTTCGCCCGGCTGTTTGCTGCCCATAAGCGTGCTCCATATGAATATAACGCTGCCGGGTTCTTCGTCATTGGTGGCGCTTATGCCGCCGGAAACTATCGCCCCGTTTTTCACATTGACAAGTTCCAGCATTGTTTCATCATAATCAAGCGCAAGCTGCGCGCCTGCAACGCTTGTATCACCGCTTAGGCTTATGGTAACGGTTATTGTGCCGTCCGCACCGGCCTCGCCCGCGCTTATGTTTATCTTAGTATCCTCCGCAAGCGCCGCCGTGCCCATCAAAAGCACCGCCGCGGCAACAAGTGCGGCAAGTATTCTTTTCGCTCCGCTCATTCTTCTCCCCTCCGTTCGTACAGATATGCTTATTATATAGTACGCTTCGCGCCTTTGCAACCGCGCTCAGCCTTGGAAAATAATTCTGCACAGCGCGGCAGCGTCTGCAACGTTCAGCCTGCCGTCGCCGTTTATGTCCGCATCGGCGTCGCCCTTAGCTATTTTTATGCAGAGCAGCACCGCGTCGCGCACGTCTATGCGGCCGCTTCGGTCAATATCGCCCACCCTGTACGCGCCTTCGGTTTCGCTCATGCGAACGATAAAGCAATAGCTCTCCGCCGTGCCGTCTGCGAAGGCTATATTTAGGCATACTGTCTCCTCGGTTTCACTCTCGCAGCCGAGCAGCGTTATTGCCGCGCCGCCGTCCGCCGTGCTCCACTGCGCGCTCAATCCGCTCCCCTCTTCAAACGATATGTCCATGCCGGCTATACTTTTGCCAATACTGAGCGCATAGCGCAGCCGCATATCTTCAAACATCCGCACGGCATCCGTGCAAAGTGGGGCATACTCCGCGCTTGCATCGGTGAACAGGCCGACCGTCCGAGCGGTAGTGCTATTGAAAAGCCGCGGCTGAGGATCAAGCCCCGTTACCGTGCCGCTGAACTTCTCTTCCCCGCCGCGGATATATTGCGCACCGTGTGATATGTGCAGCGCAGCGGTTTCGCTCAGCTCTATTGCGCCCGTGTTTATCAGCAGCGCGCCGTCCGCAATGCTCAGCCGCGCACCCGAAAGCAGTTTAAGCGTGACTCCGCGCGGTATGCTCACCGCGCCGTTTACCGCAACAATAGCATCCTGACTTACATGCACCGTATTCGCGCCGGATGAAAGCGCCGCGTTCAGCTCCGCTTCCGTTTCCGCATGGCAGAAGCCGTCCATGCTGCCGTACACGCGCCGCGTGCCATCGCCCGCATATTTGCCGCCGGATGCAAGCATTGCCGTGCCGCCCGCAAATACGCACAGCCCGCGCTCAACTCCGGCCACGTTGCCATATGCTTCATTCGTAAGCGCGGCACATATGTTCAGCTCCGCGCCGTTATAAACCTGCAGCGTACCGCTGAGAGTGACTACCGCATTAAGCGTAAGCCTTGCGCCGCCGTTAACGCGAATAAGCATATTTTCGCCTACGATCCATGCTTGGTTTATACTAACAGGCGTATTTACATCAATAATGTGTATAATTTCGTCCGAATACGCGCCGCCAAAAGCCGCGTCCATGTCCGCCTGCGAGTTTACCCCCCTTTGGGTATACCGCACCGTTATACTGTCAAGCCCCTGCCCCGTCACAGATGAGCCATCTTCCGCGTTTGCCCATATACGCGCATTCTCATTGCCGAATGTGATATTAGCGCCGTCGCTTACGGTAAGCGCGCCGCCGTTGACCCATATGTTCCCCGTACACGTAAGCGACGCGCCAGGCGCAAGGGTGAGTGAATTGCTGCCGTTTATCACTATTTCAGTGCCATACGGCAGAGTAAATGCCGAATCAAGCGTCACCGCGCCGCGGGCATAAAGCGCAGCATATTCGCCGCATTGGGCAAGCAGCGCCGAAAGCTCCCGACCGTTTGAAAAGCGTAGGGCTTCGCCCTGTTCCGTGCCGAGCGCGGCGCCGTTCGCGCTTTTATATAGCTTGCCATCGCCCTTATATTCGCCGTTCAGAGCATTGAGAGTGCATCCATCGCGTATGTATATGCCGCAGTTCAGCCTGAATTCGCCGGACGCATATTCAATAGCCTCGTTTTCAAGCGCGCCGTTAACCGCAAGCATGCTGCCGGATTCAATATATACGCTGCCGTAATTAACAACCGTTGCGTTTTCGCCTATTATAAGCTCCGCATTGACTAAGTACACAACTGTCTGTATGCCGATGAGCCAATTTTCATCCAGCGTAATCGTGATACGTTCAGAGTCGGCTGAGCCGATATACGCTTCGCAAACAAGCGGTGCGCGCACGCCGTAGCGCTCATATTCCTCCGCATGAGGAGCATAAACAAACGCGGAGAATTCGTCCGCCGCGGCAATATAATGCCGTTCAACCCAGCAGGCGTTCTCCGCGTTCCATTCCGCTTCGTTTGCGTTGGCCATAAATACCCCGTCAAGCGCCTTTGACGGCGGCGCGGCGCATAAGCATAACATAATGCACAGGAGCAGGGCAATGTGGGTACGCATACTGTCCTCCGTAGGGTATAACGGCAATGTCGCGTTTTGTGGAATATCATCGACAAATTGATTATATCATACCCGCGCTTTATGGCAAGGGGGATATTTATACCTTCATCACAAACTGCTCAAAGGCAATGAGTATTATTAGAAAGCCGAAGTTGAACGCGGAAAACTCCGCAATGTAGCGGCGGGTGCTTTTGGGGTCGTGCTTAACGTATTCGCGGAAGGTGATAAGGCTGGCAAGCGAGGCAATAAGCGTGCCTACCCCGCCCACGTTCACGCCTATAAGCAGCTCCGCATAGTTGCCGGTGAACTGCGAAAGCAGTATCGCCGAAGGTACGTTGCTTATGCATTGGCAGGAAAGCGCGCTGAAAAGCAATGTGTTTTTTGAAAGCAGGGTGGAAAAGAAATCCCTTACCGCATCAATGCGCGCCATGTTCCCCGCGAATATAAAGAAAAATACAAACGTGAAAAGCAGCGGATAGTCCACCGATTCAAGCGCATGCCGATCGGCAAAGAACAGCACCGCGGGAATTATTATAAGCCCTATCCAATACGGTATGCCGCGAAAAACAATCGCTATCGCCAGCGCAAACAGCGCAAGATACAGCGCAGTGCGTTTGCCGTTAAGCTCTATCTTTTCATTGCTTATCATAAGCGGCTCGTTTTTTACGAATATAATGCAGCACAGCGTTATGAGCACAACGGACAATATGAACGGCGGGGCCATTATGCCCATAAATTCGCCGTTGGGAATATTAAACTTAGTGTAAAGATAAAGGTTCTGCGGATTGCCGAAAGGCGTAAGCATGCCGCCGAGGTTGGCGGCAATATTTTGCATAATAAACGTAAACGCCATATATTTCTGTTTCCCCGTGCTGCTCAGCACAAGGAAGCCCAGCGGCAGAAACGTGAGCAGCGCCATGTCGTTGGCAATGAGCATGGAGCCTATGAACGTTATATACACAAGCGCAAGTATGCTCATGCGCGCCGTTTTGAAAAAGTGCACTATTTTGCGCGCTATAACAAAAAAGAAGTTTATGTCCTTGAGCGCGCAGACCACCGCCAGCACGCAGAAAAGGCAGCTTAGCGTTTTGAAGTCAAAGTAGCCTATGTATTCCTTATCCACGGGCACGAACAGGCTTGTTATCAGCGCCGCCGCAAACGCAATGAGCATAACCGCATTTTTCTTTGCAAAGCCGCGCGCATTGCTTATTACCAATTCCATATATATCAAACCGTCGCTTTCTTCAATAAAATACGCCCTGCGCCGCAGCGCAAAGCAAGCAGTATTATACTCCTTCGGTTTCAAAAAGTCGAGCGGCTAAAAAAATTCCCGCGCCTGATTACTGCGCGGGAGTGGCAGCCGCCTGAGCGGTCTGTTTTTTTCGTTTATTTTTGCGCTTTTGCGCTATAAGGCCAAGCGTTGCGCTGCAAAGATAATGCTTGGCATTCTTGGCCACCTGAAAGCTATGCAGCTCCTTTGGCGTCATTTGCGGAATTGCCAAACGCCCGCGGATAAGATCATCCTTTTTCACTATCGTCATGCGGCAGATGAAGCGGCCGTGCCCATGGCAGCGAAACGCGGCATAATAACGGCGCCGGTCGTTGCTGAACCATTCGCCTATGCTGTGCTTCGCGCCGCATATGGGGCAATTGACTATGCGCATATCGTCGCAATTCATAACATCGTGGCGGTTGGTGAAGTATTCCGAATACTTGGCGGGCGGTGTTTCAAACGTTTTGCCTGTCATTTCCATGCTGCGCGGCATGATTTTTCCGCGGCTGAGCTCAAGCGTTTCTTCATCCACCCATTCGCTTACAAGCGCGGTATACATCGCATCAGCCAGCGCATCATGATAGTCAAAGCAATCCGGTATATGGCAAAATTCCACCGCCTTATAAAGCGCAAGCACGCTGCCCACGCACATCGTAAGGCTGAATGCGGACTGAACATCCAGCATTTGAACATCCTGCTTTATGGGCAGGGAATAATACTTGGCGTTGTCGTTGAGCACATGCCAATCCCCGCCGCCCCACGCGGCGAACATGGTTTCCTCGCCGACCCAGTCAAGGAAAGCGGTATACGCCTGCTCAAACGTAAGCCTGCTTTCAAGCGAACGCCAGAGCTGCGGCAGCGCCTTTGCGCCCACGCTGAATTCGCTGTGCACACAGGGGTGAATGAATACACTGAACGTGTCCACTATTTTGTGGGCAGATCTATCGTACTTCACCGCGCCTATCTGCAATATTTCAGCGAGCGATTTGCCGTCGCCAACGCCGCTGTTCCATTCCAAGTCCATAACTATCATATATGGATTATAACATATAGTAAGCGGTTCCGAAAAGCATAAGCTTAACGGAACCGCACATTAACTTATGTTCTTTTTTGCTCAGTCCACGGCGCTTACGAGTATAAGCGTGAGCGCAATATACACAAGGCTGACCGCGCCGATTACGGACGCGATTATTATGCCCGCAGTTCTGGCCTTTTTGTTTTCTATCTTACGAACGTCCAGCACTATTGCCGCAATGGCCGCAACAAGCGCAACTACCGCACCCCACAAAGGCATAAGTTCGATCCCTACCCTTCTATGCCATACCATGCGGTATGGTTCACACCGCTGCACATTTCGTCCATAACGGTAAGCGCATCGTCATCGGTAACATAGAACGACTTTGCCATCACGTTGCCGTCCGCATCGGTATAAATATACAGGCGAACGTAGGCGGACTCGGTATCGTCGTAAACATAGCCGTCCATCTGCGCAAGGTCGTTGGGATTATCGGGATCCTTTATATCCATATCCACTATGGGGCTGAACATGCTGTAAAGCGGGCCGAAGTCATTATAGGTATAGCTGTTGGCATAGTCTATTGCGAACTCCTCAACGGAACCGTTGTAATCCGCATAGATATCGTTCACGCAGCGGGCAACGGCATAATTGAAATTGTTGTCGTATATCACCAGCGCGTCGCTTATAACTTCCATAACGACGTAGCCATACGGATAGTACGTCTGCACGCCCACGGTTGCATCGGCAACGTACATTTCGTCGCCCGCATCCTCTATTATAGTGTCATGCTCCCAATCGCTGTTGGTTATAACCTGCTCGGGAGTTTCATTCGGCGTATCGGAATTGCCATTGTCATCAACTATTTCATCATAGAAATAGTAGCCGTTTGATGTTTCGTCATACATCCATACCAGCATAAGCTGATTATCGTCATCCATATTGAACTGAATAGCAACGTCCGTATTGCCGTCGCCATTGCCGTCCTCGAACGCTATGGCGTTGTAGTTGCCGCTCGTAAGGCCGTATCCTTCAGGGAACTTAACAAAATCAAAAAGCACCTGATTCTCGTCGTCATGATAAAAATACGCCCCGTCGTCCTCCACGCATACAAGCACGGCGGTGTCTTCCCCGTTGCGGGTTATTGTCCCGCTGTCCACCACCAGGCCCCATGTGCGCCAATCCTGACCCACAACCTCGTTAGGGTCGTTGTCCGCATCGTTAGAGCACGCGCTCAGCGCCATGCACAGGCACAAAAGCGCAGCTATGAGTGCCATCCCCCATTTTCTGTTTTTCATTTTTCTCTTTCCTCCCCTTGCTGACGTTTTGGCTCAAAGCATTGATTATGCCGCCATTTCCTCAGCTTAGCCCAAGTATTATATCATGGTATAGTAAAAAAATCCAACGTATTCCAATTTTGGATTGTATATTTTTTCGCGCTCCCTTTCCACCCGCTCCATCTGCCCCTTGCGGGCTTAATCGGCGGAATGCATGATAAATCCCCCCTCAAAATGCAAAAAGCATTGTAGCGCCCGGTAATGCCATGGTATAATAATACAAATACTCATGCAAGGAGGTAATAAGTATGAAAAAATACGGAATCGGCCTTTTGTCCATGGCCATTCTGATTGCAAGCTTTCTGATTTGCAGATTTGCTCTGTTTGATATGCACAAAATGAAGCAATTTCCCCTCGTGCTGCTGATTGCGGGCGGCTTGTTTATAGGCATTTCCATGCTTTTCGGGTGCAGCCGCTTCCCGCTTTTCGCATCCCTTGGTTACCCCGTTTCATTTGCCGCAGGGTTGATTTTTCGCCAAGATTACGCCGACCCTACGGGCGCAATGACCCTGAGCAGCATGTGGATAATATACCTAACCGTATACTTGGTTATCGTGTGCATAGGCATAGTCGTTGAGATTATTGCGCGTAAAAAGCGGAAGGCTTGAGGGCGTTTACCGTTTGTTTGAAAGGAGGGCCTCTGCATGAACAAACCGGCCATATTCATTTTGACATTGGCTTGCGCCTTGGCTTTGGTCGGGTGCAGCCCAAATAAGGGAACAAAAAATCTATCGGACGATATGCCATTTGCGGAAACTCCCGATGTCAATTTAACCACGCCGGGCGACATGCCCGCAGACGAGGTTTTTGATATTGTTATATCCCATGCGTCGCGGGCGGATTTTGGGGCGATTTACTCAGGCGCATTGAATGAGGAAACCATGATGTTCAGCAGCGTTATGCATCTTCCCATATACAAATTCGATTCATTGGAAGAATTGGAGCAATTCAAGGCCGCATTTGGGGACTCGCTCGGTATGGATGGTAAATATGACGGCGCTTTGTCCTTCAATGAAGCAACTTTCGGCCGCGATGAGGCATTTTTTGAAGAAAACAGCTTAATGCTCGTCTATGTTGATGTCAGCAACAAGGCAAGTGATTTGGAAGTGAGCAGCATTTTTTGTGACGGGAACACATTCTGCATACATATAATGCCCCGCAACGGCTCTAAATCCACAACCGACGGCGCAGATAGCTATCGTCTTATCACGGTCGCGGTTCCCAAAAGCATGATAAAGGACTGCATCAAGTTTGACGCTGACTTTAATAATGATACAAACTGATTTTCAGTCCGATCGAAGCATTGACGGCGGGACGGCTAAAGCCAGTCCCGCCTTACTTTTGAGGTTTTGTCAGATTAAAAACCGTAGATTGGATTTAGCACGGCATGTGTTCTGCAATGGAGGATTGTTCACCGAAGCAATGGCAATCCGCAAGGCATACGCAAAATATACCGCGAGAACAGCCCGCATCACAACAATCAAACCCTTATAGCAGGCGTAAGCTTCCTTCTGCCGTTCATATTTTTTTCAACAGGCATCACAGCAAAACCAATGGTTTAATCAGGTCTGCCGGCTTGTCTTTCATCAGCATGAGCGCCGGCTCCACATTTTCCAGCCCGTGAAATTTATGTGTAATGAGCTTTTCGGGATGAATACGGCCGGTTTGAATCAAGCGGGCCAGTTTCTCCGAACGCAGTCTGCCCTACACTTATGCTGCACTATCTTCCCAATACGCAGTTTCTTCGCACAATGTGATATCATAAAATACCCTCCTTCGCTTTGGTACTATCAATATAGCCCATTTGCGACATAAATACAATACTTTTAGCAACTATTTTCTTCTCAGTTGAGACATATAATATTATTAAGAGGTGAATTTGGTGGACGTAAAACAGCGCATAACAGAATTGATGCAACGCCATGGATGGAGCGAATACCGTCTTGCGAAAGAGTCGGGGCTTTCCATATCCACCATTTCAAATATGTTCAACCGCAATACGCTTCCGAGTATCAGCACATTGCAGGTCATCTGCGACTCATTCGGAATAAGCCTTGCGCAGTTCTTTTCAGAAGGAACGGAAGTGGAACTTTCAAAAGATCAGCAGGAATTGTTTTCAAAGTGGCGTTCCCTTACATCGGAACAAAAGGAACTTATACTTCAGCTTATTGATAATATGAAGTAAGGATCGTTCATTACAGTTTCCTCAACTTCCTGACGTACAACGACTTCAGACTCATTTATAGTAAAAAAGGTGAAAGATGCAAACAAAAAGAGACATGGCGGATCGGAAATCGTTCATGTCCCTTTTCATTTTGCCTTTGTTAAGCCAGAATTTATTTATTTGGCCTAACCCATTCGCCTGTACTATCTGCTTTAATTAGAACAAGTTCATATCCACCATTTGGACGACTAAAATAGATTTCCGTGTCCTCAGGATCAACTTCCAATACAAAAGTACTTTCTGTTCCAAGCGAACTATTAAGTCCACCAAATGTGCTGTAGAAATCCAAGTAATGCGGCTCTACTCCGCCACACGAATACTTTCTTCATGCAAAGACCTCCTATAATTCCAACTTTGTTATTTTGTTTGGTAACAACTGTAACATATAAATACAACAATGTCAATTATACGCTATTCCTTTGTTCACTGGGCCGCCTTACTCACTGTCGTTCGTAATTCTCCCTGTTCCTGCCCGTTCTCCGTTTCGCTTCATCCGCCACAGGCGGCGCTCAACTCCGAACCTCGACAGTGAGGCTTAATGTGGGAGTTTGTACTGTACCAAAATGCTCCCCGGCCAGGGGACTGGCAAGCTGAAGGTTTGACTGAGGGGTTGCGATAAACAAGAGCAGCCCCGATACCACCCCTCCAAAGCTGTCCCCGTTTACGGGGAAAGTGTCGCGGCGTAGCCGTGACGAAAGGGGAGCGGCTCTAAGCTGCCAAGTACCATGAACTATTCCCCCTCAGCTTCGCTTACGCTCAGCAGCTCCCCCGCGCGCGGTGGCGCCTTTGGGGTGTGCGACAATATGTGCCAAGATATAAGAGTTAACGCTGTGATACTGCCCCATCGCCGGCCAACCATATAAGCATAGGAGGCAAAAAGTTAGGAATCGGTCCCGGCT
>OGXX01001932.1_pt1 | contig 19932 bp, 15 predicted proteins | sample 1576301 | NCBI WGS metagenome assembly OGXX01 (sample SAMEA3541469, study PRJEB24748) | human gut metagenome | biome: human gut; feature: human-associated habitat; material: faeces | place: China | collected 2012
CCGTCCGAAAGCCGAAGTAGACGCCCTGATGTCGCTGATAGTGATAGCACTTGAACGTGAGACCCCCGTACTGGTAAGCAACAATGTAAGGCTTACCATGATAGGAGACTTTGACAGAATGCCCCGGGAGGCTATGGAGCGCCTCGACAAATGTATGGAACTTACCGCCGGCTGCACAGGTCTTCAGCTCACCTTGGCCCTCAGTTATTCATCCCGATGGGAAATAGCGCGCGCCACACGGTTACTGGCCGAAGAAGTTGCCAAAGGTACCATATCGCCTGAGGAAATCACGGACGAAATGTTTGCCGCTCGGCTATCCACCGCAGGAATGCCTGATCCGGACCTGATGATACGCACCGGAGGCGATGAGCGTGTATCGAATTTTCTTCTTTGGCAGATAGCCTATTCCGAACTATATTTCACCGATGTATTCTGGCCCGATTTCACTCCGGAACGCTTCTATGAAGCCATTTTAGCCTATCAAGGCCGTGAACGCCGGTTCGGCCTCACATCCGAACAAATAAAATCTTAGAAATTCACCAACCGATCATGTTTCACAAGATAAAACTGCTCATATTGCTGGCCTTTATCGGGGCTTGTACACATTCAGCGGCTCAGGAAATGCCCGACACCGTAATGAAGCCCACTGTGGTATACACCACTGTGCCCCGCAAATACGATATCGCCGGCATTAAAGTAACAGGCGCGCCCAACTATCAACCTGACATGGTGATAGGCTACAGCGGACTGCATATCGGCGAAAAGATAGAAATTCCGGGATCGGAAATCACAGCGGCATGTAAACGCCTATGGTCACAGGAACTGTTTTCCTCTGTGGCAATAGCAGTGGAAAAAACGGTCGGCAACAAGGTATGGCTTGACATACAGCTGCGCCAGCAGCCGCGTATATCCTCCGTAAATTACAACGGTGCCAAAAAAGGCGAACGAAAAGATCTTGAGGAAAAGCTCCAGCTCCTTAAAGGCAATCAGATAACACAGAATATCATAAACAGAATCAAAACCATCGTAAAGCAGTATTACGAAAGCAAAGGATTCAGCAACGCACAGGTAGATGTAAAGCTCACCGATGACCTTTCCGAGCCCAATACTGTGATCGTGGACATAAATATAAACCGCCACGACAAAACCAAGGTTCACAAGATCTATATCGACGGCAACAAGGTGTTCTCCGATGGAAAGTTACAACGCGTAATGAAGAAAACCAATGAGAAAAACAAACTCATAAACCTCTTCAAGCAGAAAAAATTCGTTGAAAGCGACTTCCGCGACGACCTCAAACGCATCATAGAGTTCTACAACTCCAAAGGCTACCGCGACGCCCGGATTCTCTCCGACAGTGTTGCCAAACATGATGAAAAGACCGTGGATGTATACATCAGGCTCGAAGAGGGTAACAAATACCATATCCGCGACATAGCGTGGGTTGGCAACACAGTGTATCCCACAGAGTTGCTACAAGACATACTCAACATGCGCCCGGGCGATGTCTATGACCAGAAAATGCTTGAAAAACGGTTGCGCGAGGATGATGACGCCGTAGCCAACCTATATATGAACAACGGCTATCTGTTCTTCCAGGTAATTCCCATAGAGCGCAATGTGGCCAACGACTCCATTGATCTGGAGTTCAGAGTGCTCGAAGGTCCGCAGGCAAGAATCAACAATGTGGTTATAAACGGTAATGACCGTCTGTATGAACGGGTGATACGCCGAGAGCTACGCATACGTCCGGGCGAATTGTTCTCGCGCGATGACCTTATGCGTTCTGTACGCGAAATAGCTCAGACAGGCCATTTCAATCCCGAGAATCTGAAGCCCGACGTACGCCCCAACGAGGATGACGGAACAGTGGATATAGTGCTGGACTTAGAGTCAAAAGCCAATGACCAGATAGAGTTTTCACTCGGATGGGGACAAACGGGTATCATCGGCAAGGTGGCCTTGAAGTTCAACAACTTCTCCATGCAGAACCTTCTTCATCCCAAGAAATACAAAGGGTTGATACCTCAGGGCGAGGGACAGACATTCACTATCTCGGCCCAGACCAACGCCCGTTATTATCAGGCTTACAGCATATCCTTCCTCGACCCGTGGTTCGGCGGCAAAAGGCCTAACGCATTCTCCATCTCGGCATATTTCAGCCGCCAGACAGGTGTGAACTCCTCCTACTACAACAATATGTGGGGCAACTCCTATTACAACTACGGCCTCGGCAACTCATGGAACAACAACAGCAACTATTACAACAACAGCTATCAGAACGCCTACGACCCCAACAAGGTGCTCCAGATGGCAAGCCTGACTGTAGGTTTCGGCAAACGCCTGAAATGGCCTGACGACTATTTCACATTCCAGACCGACCTTTCCTACAACTGGTATTATCTCAAGAACTGGGAATATCTGTATTACATGAACAACGGTACGTCAAACTCTATTGTGCTCGGGCTCACGCTTGCGCGCAACTCAATCGACAACCCGATATACACACGCCGCGGATCCACATTCTCCCTCAACCTCTCGCTCACTCCGCCGTGGTCGCTGTTCCAGAACAAGGACTGGAAGAAACTCTATGAGGAAAACACTCCCGAATCGAAGAAAGAGCTCTATTCATGGATAGAATACTGGAAGCTGCGCTTCAAGTCACGCACCTACACACCGCTCACCGACCCCAACGGACAATGGACTCTGGTGCTCATGACCCGTGCCGACATAGGATTGCTCGGAAGCTACAACCGTTGGCGCCGCACACCATTCGAGACATTCTATGTGGGAGGCGACGGAATGTCGGGATCATATGCCTATGCCACCGAAACAATCGGATTGCGCGGCTATGAGAACGGATCTCTCACTCCGTGGGGCAAAGAGGGCTATGCCTATACCCGCTTCGGGCTTGAACTCCACTTCCCGTTCCTGCTCCAGCCCTCCACCACCATATATGGCCTTACATTTGTAGAAGCCGGCAACGCATGGACCTCAGTGGCCAACTTCTCGCCCTTCACATTCAAACGCAGTGCCGGCGCCGGCCTGCGCATATTCCTCCCGATGGTAGGTATGATGGGTATTGACTGGGCCTATGGCTTCGACAAGGTATTCGGCACCCGTGGCGGAAGTCACTTCCACTTCATCCTCGGACAGGAATTTTAACCGGCGTTTAAACATTTGAAGCGTGAGATTGTCATAATCTATAAACGACTCATTAATTTCACACACATGAAGAAGATACTTATCATTATGGCCATAGTGCTGGGCGCAGCGTTCTCAGCCGGGGCCCAGAAGTTTGCCATGGTCGACATGGAATATATACTGAAAAATGTGCCTGCTTTCGAGATGGCCAACGAACAGCTCAACCAGCTTTCACTACGATGGCAGAAAGAGGTGGAGCAAGCCGCCACCGAGGCACAGACCCTGTATAAGAACTATCAGAACGAAAAAGTATTCCTGACCGACGACATGCAGAAGCGCCGCGAGGAAGAGATCGTGGCCAAGAACAATGCGGCCACCGAACTCCGCAACAAATACTTCGGCCCGGAAGGTGAGCTTTACAAGAAGCGTCAGAGCTTGCTTAAGCCCATTCAGGACGATGTGTACAACGCCATAAAGAAAGTGGCCGAAGAGCGTGGATACATGGCCATATTCGACCGGGCCTCATCAGCCGACGTAATATTCGCCTCCCCACGTATCGATGTCAGCAAGGAAGTCCTTGCCAAGTTAGGTTTTTCAAATTAATTTGACTAAATTTGCGGGGTGCATAAGCCACCTCTCCATTCTGAAAATTAACTAAACCATAATACCGAAATGATTAAAAAAATTATTGTAGCGCTCTTTGTAGCAATCCCTTTCTTAGCCTCTGCGCAAGCCAAATTTGGAGTTGTCAATGTTGAGGAACTCACCCGCAGCATGCCCGAGTACACCAAGGTTCAGGAAGAAATAGCCACAATCAACAATAAACTTCAGGAAGAAGCCAAGGGAATGGAGAGCGAAATCCAGAAAAAATATGACGAATTCCAGGCCCTTTCGCCCGACACCCCCGACGCCATCAAACAGCGCCGCCAGCAGGAAATCGAGGAACTGGCCCAGAAATATCAGCAGTGGCGTGCCTCTGCCAACCAGAATCTCCAGCAGCAGACCGAACTTCTCGTAGCTCCCGTTCAGCAGAAAGTGCAGCGTGCCATTCAGGCTGTAGGCGAAGCCGGAAACTTCACATTCATTTTCTACAATGAAATGCCTATCTTCACCGGAAAGGACGTGATTGACGTCACCCCCAAAGTGAAGACAGAGCTCGGCCTCTGATCCTACCGCTGATTTAAGATACACCGCAGGCGCCATTGCTGAATGAGCAATGGCGCCTGTTGTATTCCACCATTTAGAAGCAGTTATTGCCAACAAAAAACGTCCGCCTCCCTGAACGGAAAGCGGACGCCATAATGATGAAATCGAACCGGATTATTTAAGACGACGCTCTTTGATGCGTGCTTTCTTACCGGTGAGTTTGCGGAGATAGTAAAGTTTGGCACGGCGAACTTTACCGTACTTGTTCACAACTATAGAGTCAATGAACGGAGATTCGATGGGGAAGATACGCTCAACACCGATGTTGTCGCTCATCTTGCGGACGGTGAAACGTTTTTTGTCACCTTCGCCAGAAATGCGTATCACAACGCCGCGATACTGCTGAATACGCTCCTTGTTACCCTCTTTGATACGATAAGCCACAGTAATGGTGTCACCGGGGCCGAAATCGGGGTGCTGCTTGCCGGTGGCATATGCCTCCTCGACAACTTTAATTAAATCCATTGCTTATTTAAGTTTTTAATTAACAATAATCGCAATATGGCCAAGCCGCTTGTCTTGCCAGAGATTACGAAACCGGGTGCAAATTTAACCATTTATCCCGACACTGACAAATATTTTCACATACGAGCGGCACTATTTCACCACAATCTTGCGGCATGAGGATCCTTGGCGCATTATGTAAATACCCGGCACAGTAGGCCTTGATGAAAGCCGTATACCTCCGGTGGAATAATATTCAGGTTCAGAGATGTTATCTTCAGTACCCGGCACTGTGACGGAAGATAATCCCGTAACTACAGGTTCGGACAGTGCGGACACCCCCTTGTCGAATACCGAACGGACACGGACACTTTCTCCCTGCACGACATCAGCCGTAGTCATAACCGGAGTAGTGAGAGGCTCAGCATTAAGCTTACGCCAATCGGACGTTTCAGGATCTCCCGCAAACACATCATAGCCTATAAGTGAAGCTTCAACAGGCGCGGCCGTAAAGCTCACATCATCGATAAAGAACATGTAAGCGTCGTGACTTATGTTGCATATTGCAAAATAGGTAGTTCCTTCGGGAAGATCAGCTTCATATCGGGTCCATTCGGCAGGAACACGCTCCACAGTTGACAGCTCAGTGAAAGAGGATGGAAGCCTGTCGTTAACGGAATACATTATGCGGAATTTCTCCGGAAATACCATCCCCGAACTGCGAGCATAGAACGAAATGTTCTGGGCCGCTCCGGAAAGGCGCGGAGAGATCAACCAGTCGTCATTATCGCGGTCAGTGGAGTTAATGATATCAACCGAGGCCGACATCATGCACTGGCCACCGGTATGCGGAGCGAAAGATGAGGTACCTATTTGAGGGAAGTAACCGTCGTGATTGTTAAACACCATAAAAGCCATTGGAGCGAACATATTGGGATATGAGTGATAACCGTCGCGTATACCGTAAACAGCACAGGCGTCACCATCGTTAAATGCCCACTCCCCTGCCTTGTTGATCTCAAACTCATCGTATGCCTCAAAGCTTTCTGTAACAGTACGGGCAGGCAGATCGTCAGGATCAACTGCATTCCATTCAATCCGGAAACTGTCGCCGGCTTCTTTAACAGCGGTAAGCCCCTCAGGAACCGGCAGATATGCGTCAGCCACTTTCGAAGTGACGGTCACGCTATTGTTATCCGGATTCTCGTCACCGCCCACATTGAGTTCAACTTTGTAAACATTCGTTTCACCCGGGCCGTCGCCACAGGTTATATCAAATGTGAAATCTTTACTTTCACCACGCTCCAGCGAGGTTCCTTCCGAACTATAAAGATCCTCACCGTTTTTCAACAGGGTCACAATGTAGTCACCTGACGGACTTACACCAAGATTGGTGACACGGATGTTGCAACGGTGGACGTTGCTCTGGATCATTTCATACGGGATGCGTGCGCGCGAAATCTCCATATCAAGCTCCGGCTCGTTTTTCACTGATATGTTATCGATACAGATCGGTATTTCATGAGCGGCACATACACCGGTGATAGCAACACGCACATCGGCACCTCTATAAGATGAAAGAGGCACAAGCACCTCATGCCATCCGCGGGTATCCTGGCCTATCACTACCTTGAGAAGCTCATCGTCGTTAACCGCAACAGTAAAATTATCCGCCGCTTCGGGTACGGCATAATAGAACAGCGACAAATAAGGATTCGCAGCATCCGCATCAATATGTATCTTGCCTGTGCGGAATACGGAGCTGTCGCCAGTTGTCAAAGTAACCATCGACATCATACCACCGTCAGGTGTCACAGGATAAATATCATGCAACACCATTCCTTCGAAAAAGCCCCATCGGGCCACTGCATGAACCGGATCGGCAATAATCTCAGCCTCCTGATTCTCAGTGAGCAAAGCGCCGGGGAAATTCTCTGCAAACGGCATAGAGAACGGTGAGCCTACTGCAACAATTCCAGTAGAAGCGCCTTTTGCCGACATGCCAGCGGCAGTCACAGCCTTCAAAGTAAACGCTGTAATGCGTTGCGGATCATTAAGCGCCACATATTCTATTGTAGCACTGTTGCCGCTAAGATTGTCGGCTACAATATTATTTTCAGAGTCAGTAATTATATAGGATACTGCCGACGGCGCTATTTCGTGCCCATAGATATTTGATGTGACAGGCTGCCATTCAAAATGGAGCGTTCCGTATGTAGGTTCCTCAACCCCAAGCATAACAGGATTTGATGGAGCCGCCATCCCGACATAAACCGTGGCTTTGGAGTCAAACCCTTTGCCCTGTGAATTTTCTACCGTCGCGGTATAGGTGTAGAAACCGTTCTCTGCAATCGACGTGTCAGTGAATGAAACAGGCTCTCCGGGGCGTGAAGATAGTGTGGTGAGATCATTGCCGTCGCGTTTTATAACCACGGAGGTTATATCCGTGAGTGTGCCACCACTCATTGTAACTGACGGAGCGGTCAGTGAGATTGTGGCGCTCAGCTGGCCTGTAGTTTCGGGCACTACTGAATAGTCATCTATTTCAGCCGGAGCATCCCCGTTTACCGCACGGCTCACCTCTATATCATCGACATAGAGCATGAACATGCCCGGTGCGCTTGACGCATGTACCGCAATATAGTATGTACCGTCGGCCTCGACTGTGAATCTATTGGAATACAGGCGTGGAACAGTATTGTCAACCACAGTTTCGGGAACAATAACACGGGTTAGCGCCGAAGCTTCGGGAGAGGTGCCGATATAGGCTCCTATTTTCTCTTCATAATCAGGATTATCGCACCATGCCTTAAAATCAAGTCTATAGAAATGACCGGCTTTGAGCGATAGCGCCGGAGTCACAAGATAATCATCCTTTGGCACAGTGTTGCCCATATCATTACGTATCGACACATATTTACCGTTGCGGTCATAACGCCAGGTATTGCTGTCGTCGGCAACATTGATCACCGACATCGATGCAAACTCTTCGGGCGTGTTGAATGAAACAGTGAATGTGTTGTCAGAAACCGGATCGTCAGGATCATCGGGATTGTCAGGATTATCCGGATCTGTGCCCCCACCGCTTCCGCCAGTGTATGTAACAGATATCGCAATTATTTCAGGCGCACCTACCGTGGGGGTTATCTGCACTGCCTCAGCGCTTTGCTTAGGTTCATATGTACCGGTAAACGCAGTTTCATCAAGAGTGAATGTACCTTCCGGTGTACAGCTCGCACTTCCGGCAGAAAACATGCTGCTTTTTCTCCGCGAGGTCAGTATGACCTTTGTTATCTTTATCTTATTACTTGTACCAATGATTTTCAATATTGATCCCTGTGTCAGGGTCACCCTCCCGGTTGAAGTTATTTTAGGGGGCTGAAACGCAGTTCCCTGCTCGAACACAAGTTTAATGTCAGAACCCATAGCTACCGGACTCAGATCTACCATGCTTCCCGCGGCAAGCCCTGCATCAGCAAAAGTCAGCGATGCAGTATCAGCCATAGCTGAAAATGCCGACAACATCAACAAGGTTACCAGATAAATTACTTTTTTCATATTAAGTTAAATTAGTGTGGACATAACAACATCATTATTTGCCAATATTGGCAAATATACACAATCCAACCGTATTTCCAAAATATAAAATCTGTTTTTTACGCCAACCATTTTCAAGCAGGTCAGGCAGGGCGGGCGACACACCTCAAAGAGGCCAGCAGACGCGCTGTTTCCTCCCGTACCTTATGACGCAGCATAATAAGAGTGAACATGGTTGGGAAAGCCATCAGCGCGTAGAACAGATCACACATTCCGACAGCAGCTTTAAGCGGCACCACGGCAAACAGGACTAATGACGCGATAAAGAAATAAGTGTAGTAACGTGCCCGGCGCGCGCCCCACAGATAACATGCGCAGGAATATCCGTAAAATGAATAGCTGAACATGGAGGACAATGCGAAACATACAAGGACAGCAAGCAGCAGCATATCCCCTGCCGGCAATGCCCCGCGGAATGCATCCATAGCTACTTCAAGCCCCTTAACATCTCCTCCCGAAGGGAAATCACCTGTAAGGAGCAGGGCAAATGCCGTCAGTGTACACACAAGCCCTGAATCAATCGAGGGCCCGAGCATAGCCACAAGTCCCTCACGGGCCGGATCATTGTTGCGCGACTGGCCGTGAATCAGGGTTGCGGTTCCTATTCCCGCGTCATTTACAAACGCGGCTCGCCGTGCGCCTATTATAGCTATCCCGGCAAGAGCGCCCCAGCCGGCTTCAAGGCTGAAAGCACCGGAAAATATCGACGCCACTGCATCAGGCAGTTCTGTGATATGGGTAGTAATGATATAAGCTACAAGGATGAAATAAAGAGCCACCATTATCGGCACAAGACGCGAGGCCACAGAGGCTATGCGTTTTATGCCGCCAAGAACCACCGTTGCCACAATAGCAGCTATTATCAGTCCTATGATCAAATCAAGTGTCACGTCTGCATTCACACCCACAGCTACAGCTATATTATCCACAAACTTAACAGCATCAGGCACACGGGCAGTCACGGCATTTGCCAATGCTTCCGTAATCTGATTGGCATTCAGGATGCACAGTGTTCCCAACATTCCGGCCACCGCGAATGTCACAGCCAATGGACGCCATCTTCGTCCAAGTCCCTGCTCAATAATATGCATAGTGCCGCCTTGCGGATTTCCGTCGCGGTCACGACCCTTATATTTTATAGCGAGGACACCTTCATGATATTTGGTTGACATACCTACCAACGCACTTACCCACATCCAGAAAATAGCTCCCGGGCCACCCAATACCAAAGCAATAGCCACTCCTGCTATATTGCCCATACCTATGGTTGCCGCCACCACCGATGCCAAAGCCTCAACTGATGATATCTGCCCGGATCCCTGCTGCGAAGTTCTGAAACGGATAGTATCTATAGCTGCTCCAAAAAGCCGCAACGGCACCATCCCTGAAAAGAAGAACAAAAAAAGGCCTCCCCCTATCAGAAGAATAAACAACGGATAGCCACATAAAGTATCCGCAATGAGGGTAAGAGTTTCTGTGAATTGATCCATAATGCAAAGTTACAAATTTAATATAAGCCAAATATCCTTAGGATGAAACTTTTAACCCCATATTTCTGTTATTTTTAGTGTAGATAAGTTCGGGCACTGACAGCGCATCCCGACATTATAACTATTATTGATAATTTACAATCCTTTATAAAACAACTATGATACGCAAAATCAAATTTGAAGATCTTGAAAGTGCCGTTAACCGCGCCTATGAGAAACTTAAAGACAACAATGAAGGGGTAGCCGACAAATTTTTCGCTACTGATAATGAAAATGCATTCGGAATTGCGGTAGTGCTGGCTGACGGACGTGTTATAAAACGTGGTGATGCGGATATGCCTGTTGCGATGGACAGCATTGCCAAGGTGCCTGTTTCCACCGTACTCCTAACACAATACACTCCCGATGAAGTGATTCGCAAAAGCGGTTATCTGGATCCCAAGGATCCCGCTGTAAAAAAAGCCAAAGTACCCACCGGACGTCACGGGCTCCGCGAACTCAGCGCCATTGAACCACAAGGTGACGGGGACGGCAAGATGGATATATTGTCCGAACGCCTCACTGACCTTATGGGCGTAAGTCCTGTGCTTGATGACAGGCTTTACAAGGCATATCTTGACGAAGCCCGTAATGCAGACACTGTCAATGTGCTTGCAGCATCAGGCTATTACCTTTACGATGACGCGGAACTGACTGTAGATATTTACAGCCGCCTTAGGGCTCTCAAAGCTTCAGCAACACAATTAGCCACAATGGGGGCCACAATAGCAGCTGACGGCTTTAATCCGCTGACAAAAGAAAATGTGTTCGACGGCGTGGTTTCCGCCCCTATAGTGGCCATGATGGCGGTGAAAGGGCCTCACAAGATGAGCAAACCGTGGCTTGTCGGGGCAGGTATTCCTGCAAAAAACAGCAGAGCAGGTGCAATGGCCGGAGTACTGCCCGGAGTAATGGGCATAGCCGCTGTATCACCACGGCTCAACGAAGCCGGCATTCCCGTAAAAGCGGCCTTGGCCATAAAGGAAATAGCCAATGAGCTACAATTCAACGTGTTCAACAGCGCACGGATAGAGATAGAATGACCTGCAAGTGTCATTACTAAATATAGAAACAGTGGATGGTCTAAGACCACCCACTGTTTCTTAGTATCATACGCCGATCCTATATTATTCGGCGTCAGTCTTTTCAGCCGACTGCATTTCTTCCTTGAAGTCAGTCACTCCGGCATCAATCAGCAGATTATACCATTGGAATACTTTGCGTATATCGGTGGGATAAACACGTTCACGGTCAAATTCAGGAAGTATGCCGGCAAAATATTCACGTAAAGCGGCATCATCTTTCAGCGCCTTTATGTCAACCGGTTTTCCCTCATTCTTGGTTTTGAGCGACTCCATCACATCAGCCAAAGGCACATCAACATCATCCTCGGCATAAATCGATACATCGCCTAACGAGATAACTTTGTCATGTGCGAAAGCAGGCATACGCTTACCTGTGGTCAGTGATTCCACAATGAGCATGTTCTTGCCATGATTTACAAGCCGGAACAATCCGGGACGGCCTGATATGGAAAGGATAGTTTTGAGCATATTTTTTCTTTTTTGAATTTCGTGTGCAAAATTACGAAATTAATCAGGTTAATACAAGCTGGAGAGCTTCCACATAGCTGCTGAATCCGGGATATTTCTCCCGGAAATGGGCTATCAGCTCCCGTTCGGTCCATGTGGCGGGAGAAGACACCCCGGTGTTTATGACAACATCAATAGTTATGAAATCATTCGACAGCGCATTGCGCATAGATCCGAGAATATCCGCCATGTTGGTATTGATAATGTCACGCTGGGCCTCGTTTTCCACCGTCATAACATACCGAACACCCTCAACAAGTACAGGAGGGGCCGCACGCATTGTGTTGGTCAGTATCACGGCACGGGGATGTGATGCAATATAGGCTTGCCATGCCGAGCTGAAAGCGCTGTCACTAAAAGCGTTGTCGCGGGTTTGCGCCTGCGGCTCCTTACTGACGGCAGTTGCGCTGCCATCTGTGGCCGACGGCTTGTTGTTGATCCTGATAGTCGGCATGGGTGATGGCCCTTGACGCACAGTCGATGTCCGGGGTGGAGCCGCAGCAGCGACAGGCTTGGCAACAGGAGGCTGGGCCACAACCGGCGCGGCATGAAGCGATGTTGCCGGAGTTCGAGAAGCCGAAGGCGCGGACGGAGCCGCCGAGGGTTTGGTTTCGGGTGTGGCAGGAGTTTCCGTACGCTGTATCGGACGTAGATGCCCCTCGCCTGACGCAGAGGCCGACGAGGGGCTATGTTGTTGGCACAGTTTGGCAAGAGTAAGCTCCACAAGGAACTGCTTGTTAGAGGCAGTACGGTAATTTAGATCCGCCTCATTAAGCAGATCCATCGCTTTGTAAAGCATCTGCGGATTACATTTCGATGCAATAGCCGACATCTGCTGCTTTGCATCTTCTCCCGCTTCAAGCAACGAAAGTGTTGCGGGCGACGAAGCCATCATAAGATCTCTGAAATACGATGCGAGACCATTGATAAAGAACTGCGAATCGAATCCTTTTTCCCTGATCTCCTTATATATAAGCCATGAATCCAGCACACGTCCTTCAAGGAAACATGCTATGAGACGGTTGTAATATTCATAGTCCAGAATATTAAGGCATTCCAATGCAAGTTCATAAGTGATATGGCCGCGTGAGGAAGCTGCCACCTGATCAAAGATCGACAAAGCGTCACGCATTGCCCCGTCGGCCTTACGCGCTATGGCGTTCAAGGCCGCAGGATCGGCAGTAATGCCCTCCTGAGCGCCCACATACATCATGTGGTCGATCATATCCTGTATCGTGATACGGGCAAAATCATATATCTGACAGCGTGACAGGATGGTCGGAAGAATCTTATGCTTCTCAGTAGTGGCGAGAATAAACACCACATACGACGGTGGTTCTTCAAGCGTTTTCAGAAAAGCATTGAAGGCAGCCGTGGAAAGCATGTGCACCTCATCGACGATAAACACACGGTAACGTCCCGAAGCGGGAGGCATCTGAACATTCTCCACAAGCTCACGGATAGCCTCAACACCATTGTTGGACGCAGCGTCAAGCTCTATGACATTCAGCGATGTCCCGGCATTGAAAGCTCGGCAGGAATCACACTCGTTGCATGCCTCGCCGTCGGAGGTGCGGTGTTCGCAATTGATTGTTTTGGCAAATATGCGGGCACATGAGGTCTTCCCTACTCCGCGCGGACCGCAGAAAAGATATGAATTGGCAATGCGCCCTGTGGCCACTGCATTCTTCAATGTGGCAGCCAATGCTTTTTGTCCCACCACCGATTTAAAAGTGGCAGGGCGGTATTTCCGGGCTGATACGAGATATTGTTCCATTTAGTAAGATGACTATTCCGAGCACAAAAATAATCAAATTCTGCGGGATTTTTTGACGCACATTTGGCCCATAATAAAAAAAATTCTTAATTTTGAATCCTTGAAAATTGGGTTTGTCCGTCAATGGCCATCCTGTTTTCCGAATAATAATCTAATTACAAACACATTATGGAACTGCAAGAAAAGTCAGCCCCCGAACTTGACTCCCGGCTCGACTCACCCCTCGCTGAAGATTCCGCCCTAAGCGCGGAGTCTCTGACTCTATCAGAAGATGAAACTGCCACAAATGCTGATACCGACCCGGATGTATCCGGCCCGGCAACGAAAGCCGAAGCAGTGGAATTGTTACGCGCCATCGCCGCAAAAGATCCTGCCGAAATAGGCACGGACGAGACCGGCCGGCTCAAACAATTGTTTTATGCACTCCATAATGCCGACTTACGCCGGCAGCGTGACGAATATGTAGCTGCCGGAAACGATCCGGAAACTTTCACCACTCTTCCTGATCCTCTGGAAGATGAGTTCAAAGAACTGCTTACGGCCATAAAGGAGAAAAAATCGGAATTCCGGGCCGCACAGGAAGCCGAACGCGAAGCAAACCTGAAACGTAAACGGGAGATAATAGCCGAGCTGAACAGCATGGCCGATGACACTGACAATGTCAACCGCCACTATCAGCGTGTAAAAGAACTCCAGGCTGAATTCAAGACAATAGGCGAAGTGCCTCCAACAGAATCTACCGATGTGTGGAAACAGTGGCAGGAGTCAGTGGAACGATTCTACGACAGGCTCAAAATCAATATGGAACTGCGCGACTACGATTTCAAGAAAAACCTTGCCGAAAAGCAGCTCATAATTGCCGAAGCACAATCACTTAAGGATGAAGAAGATGTGATAGCCGCATTCCGCCGTTTACAGGATCTCCACGACAAATGGCGCGAGACAGGCCCCGTGGCCAAAGATATCCGCGAAGAGATATGGAACACATTCAAGGATGCCTCGGCAGAAATCAACAAACGTTATCAGGCATTTTTCGAGGAGCGCAAAGCCCGTGAAAACGAGAATGAAGCTGCCAAGACCGCCTTATGCGAACGCATTGAAGCCATGGACTTCTCTGCCATAACCTCCTATAAGGGCTGGGATGAAATGACCGAAGCCATAATCGGCCTACAGAACGAATGGAAGAAAATAGGGTTCGCCTCACGCAAAGTCAACAACAAACTGTTTGCCCGTTTCCGTGAAACCTGCGACAAGTTCTTTGCCGCCAAAGCCGAATTTTTCAAATCCATGAAAGAGGAGCTGGCCGAGAACCTACGCAAGAAGACAGCTCTTTGCGAACAGGCCGAGGCTCTGGCCGAGAGCACTGAATGGCGCGCCACTGCCGATAAACTTGTAGAGCTCCAGAAAGAATGGAAAACAATAGGATCGGTGCCCAAAAAGCAAAGTGATGCCATATGGAAACGCTTCCTTTCCGCATGCGATAAATTCTTCGACCGCAAAAAGCAGGCTACCTCCGGCACCCGCAAACTTGAACAGGAAAACCTCAAGATCAAACGCGGACTCATTGAGCAGCTTAAAGCCATAACTCCCGACACGCCACGCGAAGAAGCCATAGCCACAGTAAAAGATGTACAGGCCAAATGGCGTGAGACAGGACATGTGCCGTTCAAAGAGAAAGATGCGCTTCACGACACTTACCGCACATTGACAGGCGACCTTTACAAATCGCTTGACATACGCGGCGATGTGGCACGGATGAACTCGTTCGAGAACTCCATCAACGAAATGAAGGGTGACGACAACAAGCTGTTCCGCGAACGCGACAGGCTCATGCGTGCGTTTGAGCAGCGTAAGAGCGAACTCCACACCTACGAGAACAATCTCGGTTTCTTCAATTCCAAAACAAAATCGGGAGATTCAATGCTTCGGGAAATGGAGCGTAAAATACAGCGGCTCAAAGAGGACATCGCAACCCTTGAGACAAAAATCAAACTGATAGACGAAAAACTTTAATTACCACACCCGACGTACGGGACAAGGAGCCTATACACTCCCTGTCCCGTACGTTGACAAATATATCTCCTCGCATTAACGAATGCCCTACACACGTTCTAAAGCGCAAGGATTCGGCCGCTATCTCAACAATGTACTGACAGCGGTGGATTTTCTTGTACTGAACCTTACATTCTTAATCGCCACCCACACCCACCCAGAGCTTACATGTTCGCGCGGAGGGCTTGTGTGGTTACTGCTGAATCTTGCCATGCTCCCCACTATCGGGCGGCATCACAGGATATTCAGCGTGCGGTCTATGCCTATGGAGAAACTGTTGCTTAACTCCTGGCGCACTATCGCCGTGCAGTTTGCCCTGTTCGTAGCCCTGCTTTTTATAGTAGGGTTGGATACCATTTCGTGGCATTCCATAGGCTACTACTACTCCATACTGGCCATTGTGTTTCCCCTCGTAAGGATTCTTGAACGCATAGTGGTAAAGTATGTCAGAAAAAAAGGCATTAACTTTGCCAAGACAGCAATAGTAGGCACCAACCCTACTGCACTGAGACTAAGAGAGGAAATGGCCTCGGATTCAGGATTCGGATTCAACTTTGTAGGATACTTCGGCAAAAAGAATCCTGACGCGGAACTCACCGGCAAATACATAGGCGGTGTGGATAAACTGCGTGAATGGATTGAGGCGGGAAAAGTGTCGGAAGTATATTTCACGATGTCGGGGGAGGATCACACTCTGCTTAAAGAAGTGATAAAGCTTACTGACCAGAACATGATCCGTTTTTTCTATGTGCCTCAGATATCACGATACATCAACACTCAGTTCCAGCTTCACCCGTTAGGCTCAATGCCAGTGCTGTCAATACGGCCTAACCCGCTCTCATCAGTGTTGAACCGATGGATGAAACGAGGGTTTGACCTCCTGTTCTCATCTGTGGCCCTGATATTTTTTCCATTGATCCTTATTCCGGTGGCAATAGCCATAAAATGCTCGTCACCCGGACCGGTATTCTTCGTGCAACAGCGAACAGGCTACAAAGGCCGCTCATTCGGATGCATAAAGTTCCGCACCATGAAAGTAAATGCTGCCGCAGATTCAATGCAGGCCACACGCGACGACCCGCGCAAGACTCGCGTTGGGGACTTTCTGCGCCGCACATCAATTGATGAACTTCCACAGTTTATCAATGTATGGCTCGGTCAGATGTCGGTTGTAGGCCCACGCCCCCACATGGTAAGGCAAACCGAAGAATATTCACGTCTCATTGACCAATATATGGTACGCCACAACGTGAAGCCGGGCATTACCGGATGGGCGCAGGTAACAGGATTCAGGGGACGCACCGAAGAGTTATGGCAAATGGAAGGCCGAGTAAAGCGCGATGTATGGTACATCGAGCACTGGAGCTTTCTGCTGGACCTTAAAATCATATATAAGACTCTTGCCAACGCCATTCAGGGCGATGACAACGCATTCTGACCAATGACGGGCACCTCACCGCGTTCACTCGACTATACCCGTCAGGCCCAGTTGGCCCTACGGCGGTTCTACGGCTACAGCGCTTTCAGACCAATGCAGCTTGAGATAATTCTCAATGCTTTGGAGGGAAATGACGCACTCGTACTTATGCCCACCGGAGGCGGCAAATCAATCTGTTATCAGATCCCGGCTCTGCTGCGAGATGGAGTCACATTGGTAATATCACCTCTCATATCACTTATGGCTGACCAGGTTTCGGCCCTTCAGGCCAACGGAATTCCTGCCGCAGCCATAAATTCAGCCAATGCCGAGGATGCAAACCGGACTATAATGGAAAATGCGGCACGCGGACAGATCAAACTGCTTTATCTGTCGCCTGAGCGCATGATGGCAGATTTCGACCGCATTTCCTCCCTGCCGATAAACATGGTGGCAATTGACGAGGCCCACTGCATATCGCAATGGGGACACGATTTCCGGCCCGTATATACACAGCTTAATGCCATACGCCGGCACATGCCTGAAATTCCGGTAATGGCTCTTACCGCAACAGCCGACCGCCTGACGCGCACCGATATAATAAAACAACTGAATCTGCGCGACTGCCGGGAATTTATCAGCTCGTTCGACCGGCCCAATATATCCATACGGGTGATCAATGGCTCTACTAAATCGTCGCGGATCGCTTTCATAGAACGGCTTGTGCGCAAATATCCCTTCGACTCTGGCATAGTCTACTGCCTGTCGCGCAAAACCTGTGAAACAATGAATGCCGAACTTCAACGGCGCGACATAGCTTCGACTGTGTACCATGCAGGTCTCACACCTGAACGCCGCGACACAGCCCAACGCAGGTTCATCAACGGCGAAGTACAGGTAGTGTGTGCCACAGTAGCATTCGGCATGGGCATTGACAAAAGCAACATCCGATGGGTTGTGCACAACAACATGCCGCAAAGCATGGAAAGCTATTATCAGGAAATTGGACGCGCCGGGCGTGACGGAATGCCGGCCGAAGCCATAATGTTTTTCAACTATGGCGACCTGATCACTCTGAGATCGTTTGTTGAGGAGAGCGGCCTTAAAGCCGTTAATATGGAGAAACTAAAGCGGATGCAGCAGTTTGCCGAGGCCTCGGTATGCCGGCGCCGTATACTTCTGAGCTATTTCAACGAATCAGTGGACCATGACTGCCACAACTGCGACATATGTCTTGATCCGCCCACACGCACAGACGGCACCGAAATAGTGCTGAAAGCCCTTTCGGCAGCCCTCCGCACCCGCGAACGTGCCGGCATAACAATGCTCGCCGATATACTTATTGGTTCTGCTCGGACTGACATTGTTTCCGCCGGATTCCACCTTATAAAGACCTACGGAGCCGGACGTGACATGCCCCGCAACGCATGGCTCCACTATATTACACAAATGATACAGCTGGGAATTCTGGAAATCGCTTACGATGAAGGAAACCATCTGAAAGTAACATCTTTAGGCCGCAATATCCTCAACTCACGGCGCAGGGTGGAGCTTACTGAGTTCAAACGTCCCGCAGCAGGGATATCCAAACGCAAGGCTATTCCGGCGGCTCCAGTTTCGCCTGACGAAGACCTGCTGAACGACCTGAAGCAATTACGCCGCAAAATCGCCAAAGCCGAAGGGGTTCCGCCATATATAGTTTTCTCCGACAAGTCTCTTGCCGATATGGCTGGCCGCCGGCCTGTAACACGCGAGGAATTCGCGGAAACAGAAGGCGTTGGCGAAAAGAAAACCGCAAAGTATTGGAGAGCGTTTACCACCGAGATCAAACAACACTTGTAAAAACAATATTTAATTCCACATAAATGGCACTTATCAAATGTGACGAATGCGGTCACAAAATATCCGACAAATCGATAGCCTGTCCTAATTGCGGCTATCCCACTCATCTTAACAAGGCTTTAGCCGTACCGACCCCGGAGCCAAAACCGGCTCCTTCACAGGAATGTGAGATGGCTCCACCGGAACCGGCAAAGAAAGCCACCGAAAAGGCAGCTGTAGAGACAGACGCACTGGCTGAATATGAAGCATCGCTGACGCAACCCGACACGCCCGAACGAAACGAACGCAAAAAGCTATGGTTTTATATAGCTTTCTTCGCTGCCATGCTTGCTATTGTGGGAGGGCTTTACTATTATGCAAAAGCCAATCCCACCGAAAGCGAGGAGGACGCTGCAGAAGAAAATGTGGAACTCGCGGAACCTGCTGCCACGGACTCTGTGGCTGACAGCGTGAACAACCTGACAGAACCACAGCCTGCACCAACTTCTGTTTCGGCACAAACTCCTGCAAAACCGACGCCAGCTAAACCTGCGCCCACACCTGTCAGAGAGCAACCACAGACATCTGAATCCACAGAAAGCGCGGAGAGCGTAACTGCCGATCCGCAACCTGCCGCAACAACATCGGGCACCACCACTACTACAACTACCACAACAACTACTACAATAACAGAATAATCCTTTTTAATCATGAATATCGGAGATCATATACCCGAAATACTCGGAATAGGCCCTGACGGCAAGAAAGTGAAAAGTTCAGATTATGCCGGCAAACCTCTCGTTATATATTTCTATCCCAAGGACAATACTCCTGGATGCACTGCCGAAGCATGCTCTCTGCGCGATTACAATGCGGAAATTCAGGCCAAGGGATATGAAATAATAGGTATCAGCAAAGATTCAACTGCAAGCCATGAAAAATTTGCTAATAAATACTCTCTTCCATTCACACTCCTGAGCGATCCCACCACTGAGGTAAACCAGGCTTTCGGAGTATGGCAGAAAAAGAAAATGGCCGGCCGTGAATATATGGGCACCGTCCGCACCACATTCCTTACGGACAGCGACCACCGCATCACCCACATAATAACCAAGGTGAATACTAAAAACGCGGCCTCGCAAATATTAGACCTAATATGACAGCCTCCCAGTCCTGAGGATTATATATTTATCAACCAGCCATTTATACATTTAAGTTAAAAATATCAGTAAATTTCATGCCTTAAAATTTGGCTGGTTCATAAAAACTCCCTATCTTTGCAACGCTTTTAAGGAAGAGATGATTCGCTAGCTCAGCTGGTAGAGCACAACACTTTTAATGTTGGGGTCCTGG
>OGXX01001944.1_pt1 | contig 19865 bp, 18 predicted proteins | sample 1576301 | NCBI WGS metagenome assembly OGXX01 (sample SAMEA3541469, study PRJEB24748) | human gut metagenome | biome: human gut; feature: human-associated habitat; material: faeces | place: China | collected 2012
CCTGCCCGCTTCGGATGACCTCGACCATGAGCATGAGCACGGGCATGAGCATCATCATCACCACCATCATGACCACGAGCACGGCGAAGGCGAGGCCGAGGAATATGGCGTCCAGACTTTCGTATACTATCGCCGGCCTCCGTTTGACCTCAACCGGTTTGACTATGTGGCAGCCAAAGAATGGCCTGCAGAAATTATCCGCTGCAAGGGGGTGATTTACTTCAACTCTGACCGTGACATGTCATATCTCTTCGAGACCGCCGGACGCCAGAAAAAGCTCACGCAGGCCGGTCTGTGGTTTGCGACTGCACCAAAAGACGAGCTCGAACAGCTGATGCAGCAGGACCCCGGCCTGGTACGCGACTGGGATCCGGAATACGGCGACCGCATGATAAAACTTGTGATAATCGGCCGCAATCTCGACCGCCACGAAATCGAAGCGCGTCTCGATGCCTGCCTCGCTCTGGCCTGAGCCGATCTTTGAGCACTTACGTATAAAAACACCCAAAAACCGAATACTTAATATGCCAACCAAACCTTTCCACTATCAGGAGCCGTTCCCTCTCGGCCCTGATACCACCGAATACCAGCTCATCACCAAAGACTATGTGAAGGTAGAGAACTGGAACGGCCATGAGATGCTCGTAGTTGACCCGGAAGCCCTGACTCTTCTGGCCAACGTTGCCTCGCACAACTGCTCGTTTATGCTCCGCCGCGAGCACAACGAGATGGTAGCCAGGATACTTCACGACGATGAGGCGTCTGACAACGACCGCTTCGTAGCTCTCACTATGCTCCGCAACGCCGAAGTGGCCGCCAAGGGCGTGCTCCCCTTCTGCCAGGACACCGGCACAAGCATCTGCGCCGGATACAAGGGCCAGCAGGTATGGACCGGTTGCGACGATGAAGAGAAAATCTCTCTCGGCGTGTATAAGACCTACACCGAGAATAATCTCCGCTATTCGCAGAACGCTCCCCTGAACATGTACGACGAAGTGAACACAGGCTGCAACCTGCCGGCACAGATCGACATTCACGCCACCGAGGGCGACGAATACCACTTCCTCTTCGTGGCAAAAGGTGGCGGCTCCGCCAACAAGACATATCTCTATCAGGAAACAAAGGCCCTGATAAATCCCAAGACTCTCGTGCCCTTCCTCGTTGAGAAAATGAAGACCCTCGGCACCGCCGCCTGCCCCCCCTACCACATAGCATTTGTGATAGGCGGCACATCGGCTGAAAAGAACCTTGAGGTGGTGAAAAAAGCGTCGGTGAAATATCTCGACAATCTGCCTACAGAAGGTAATGAACTGGGCCATGCGTTCCGCGATGTGAAACTTGAAAAAGAACTCCTTGAGGCCTCGCGCAACATCGGCCTCGGCGCACAGTTCGGCGGCAAATACTTTGCCCACGACATCCGCGTGATCCGCCTCCCGCGCCACGGTGCCTCATGCCCAGTAGGCATGGGCGTGAGCTGTTCGGCCGACCGCAATGTCAAAGCCAAGATCAACCGCGAAGGCCTGTGGATAGAACGCCTCGACAGCAACCCCGGCGAACTCATACCCGAAGCCTACCGCAATCAGGGTGAGGGCGAAGTGGTAAAGATCGACCTCGACCGCCCCATGCCTGAAGTGCTCGCCGAACTGTCGAAATATCCCGTATCCACACGCCTTTCGCTCAAAGGCACCATCATAGTGGGCCGCGACATAGCCCATGCCAAGATCAAGGAGCGCCTTGACCGCGGCGAAGAGATGCCCCAGTATCTCAAGGATCACCCCATCTATTATGCCGGCCCTGCCAAAACACCCGAAGGAATGCCTTCCGGTTCATTCGGCCCCACCACTGCCGGACGCATGGACAGCTATGTCGATCAGTTCCAGAGCGCAGGCGGCTCAATGATAATGATAGCCAAAGGCAACCGCTCCAAACAGGTGACCGACGCATGCCACAAACACGGAGGGTTCTATCTCGGATCCATAGGAGGCCCTGCCGCCGTGCTTGCCAAGAATTCCATCAAGGAAGTGGAACTGCTTGAATATCCCGAACTCGGAATGGAAGCCATATGGAAAATCAAAGTGGAGGACTTCCCCGCATTCATCCTTGTAGATGACAAAGGCAACGATTTCTTCACCGAGATTTCCGAGAAATGTAAAGCTTGCCCGCTGACCAAATAATCCTTGAAAGGAACCTATAAATAAAGGGAGCGGGGCGTAATGACCGGCCTTCGCTCCCTTTTCCATATACATACATGGTCATTTATCCATAAAATAATAAGGAAGCTATGAAAAAATGCCCTTACTGCGCCGAAATGATACAGGACGAAGCTGTGAAATGCCGCTATTGCGGAAGCGACCTGTCAACCGTCCATAATGCCGGCCAGTCACCATATTGCGGCCCCCAACAGCCCTATAACGCTTTTGAGGCCAACGATCCGTTTGCCGAATCGCCCGAGGGCAAAAGCCGTGGAGTGACCGCCCTGCTGGCACTGCTGCTCGGCTCCTTCGGAGTGCAGTATTTCTATCTCGGCAAAGTAGGCGGCGGTCTCCTCACCATCCTGCTGAGCCTGTGCACCTGCGGCATATGGGCAATCCTGATGCTCGTGCAGGGAGTGTTGCTGCTGTGCATGAACAACGAGGAATTCCGCCAGAAATTCGTCCTCTCCCAGTCCACCCTACCCCTGTTCTGATTCGCAGCAGACGAAAAAACAGTGAAAATATTGGGGCGGAGGGTTGCAGGATCCGGCTGAAAGGGTTAACTTTGCAGCCGCTGTCACGTGTGGCAGCATACCATTACAAAACCATAAACTCAATCAACATTAACTAATGGCAACAAAAATCAGACTGCAACGTCATGGCCGTAAGAACTATGCGTTCTATCCCATTGTAATCGCCGATAGCAGGGCACCACGAGATGGTAAATTTATTGAAAGGATAGGTTCCTATAATCCGAACACTAATCCTGCTACAATAACTTTGAACTTCGAGCGGGCTTTGTATTGGTTGAATGTAGGCGCCCAGCCCACCGACACCGTGCGTTCGATCCTCTCAAAGGAGGGCGTGCTCATGATGAAACACCTCCAGGGCGGCGTGAAGAAAGGCGCTTTCGACGAAGCTGAGGCTCAGCGTCGCTTCGAAGCTTGGAAAGGCCAGAAGCAGAAAGCCATCGACGCAATGAAGTCGTCAATGGCCGACAAGAAATCGCTTGAACTCAAACAGCGCCTCGAAGAGGAACAGGCCAAGAACAAGGCTAAAGCCGAGGCTGTAGCCAAGAAAAAAGCCGAACTCGCCGCAGCTGCCGCCGAGGCTGCCGCAGCCAAAGCCGCTGAAGAATCAGCTGCCGGCAACGACGAGGAAGCTCCCGCAGCCGAATAACAGGCATAAGCCTGCCAAGGCTCATCACATCATCATAGCGAAGGCGCACACCATCCATAGGGAGGGTTGCGCTTTCGCTTTTTAACAGGCGTACACAATAGAAAAACTTATATAAGCACATGGCGGTAATAGAACTGACCGATATCAACGACCCGCGCGTGGCGTGCTTCACCTCGCTGACAGAAGCGGAGCTGCGCAGCGAGGCCGTAACTCCGCATCCGCTGTTTATAGCCGAGAGCCCCAAAGTGATCCGCACAGCTCTTGATGCGGGGATGCAGCCTGAAGCCCTGCTGTGTGAACGGCGCCACATAACCGGCGACGCCGCGGATATAGTGGCGCGGTGCGGCGACATGCCGGTATACACCGCTTCACGTGAGCTTCTGGCCTCGCTCACAGGCTATACCCTGACCCGGGGAGTGCTGTGCGCCATGCGCCGCCCCGAACTTCCCGCAGTAGCCGACATATGCCGGGACGCGCAACGCATAGCCGTGATCCACGGAGTATGCGACACGACCAATATAGGAGCTATTTTCCGCTCGGCCGCCGCACTCGGTTTCGACGGCGTGGTTCTCAGCCCGGATTCATGCGATCCGCTCAACCGCCGCAGCATACGTGTGTCGATGGGCACCGTGTTCCAGATCCCTTGGACATGGCTGCGCACAGGCCTCAGCGAACTCCACGAAGCAGGATTCACCACCGCCGCCATGGCGCTGGATCCACATGCCTTGCAACTCGACGCCCCATGCCTGCAAACCGTCAGCCGGCTCGCTGTAGTGCTCGGAACAGAGGGCGACGGCCTGCCCCGGAGCGTCATAGAGGAGTGCACCGTCACCGTGACCATACCCATGCAGCATGGCGTGGACTCCCTCAATGTGGGCGCCGCTGCCGCGGTGGCTTTCTGGCAACTGCGTGCACCGTCAACCCGGCCACATCACAAAATGCCATAACCCACCCGGCAAGGTTATCAACAATATGCCCGGGTTATGAACATTTGAGGCATTTTAACCTGCGTTATTTTGCCATGTGGTGAAAATGTAATTACTTTGTAGCCGGTTTTTTAGAAGCTATTTTTAAAATGGGAAAAATCATAGCGATAGCCAACCAGAAAGGTGGTGTGGGCAAAACCACAACCACAATAAATCTCGCCGCCTCTCTGGCCATGGAAGGAAAAAAAGTGCTCATAATCGACGCCGACCCACAGGCCAACGCCACGTCAGGCTACGGCATAGATCCGAAATCCATGTCATCGTCGATATACGAATCGCTGGTCGACGGCTACCCTGTGGCCGGGGCCCGGGTCAACACCTGCGTGGACGGGCTTCAGTTAGTGGGATCGCGCATCGACCTTGCCGGCGCAGAGCTTGAGCTTATATCACGTCCTGAACGCGAAAAAGTGCTGAAAGAACTGCTCGCCCCCGTAACCGATGAATACGATTACATACTTATCGACTGCTCCCCCTCACTCGGTCTGATCACAGTCAACGCCCTCACGGCGGCACACTCCGTGATAATTCCGGTGCAGGCGGAATATTTCGCATTGGAAGGAATAACCAAACTGCTCAACACCATCCGCATAATAAAGGCAAAACTCAATCCGGGCCTGGAGATAGAAGGCTTCCTGCTTACGATGTATGATGCGCGCCTGCGTCTCGCCAACCAGATTTATGAGGAACTTAAAGGTCATTTCGGCGATATGGTGTTCGACACCGTCATACCCCGCAACATACGTCTGAGCGAGGCTCCCTCACACGGATTACCGGCCATAATCTACGATCCCGCGAGCCGCGGCGCCACCTCACACACATCGCTTGCCCGCGAACTCATAGCCAAACACCGCCACAACCGTTAACCCACACCACATGGCAATAAAACGCAACGCATTAGGCCGAGGCCTCGACTCATTGATATCCATGGACGATGTACCCGCACGGGGATCATCTGCCATCAACGAGATCGACATAGACCGCATAACCCCTAATCCCGAGCAGCCCCGCACGTCATTTGACAACGAGGCTCTGGAAGAACTGGCAACCTCCATACGCGAGCTTGGTATAATACAGCCGTTGTCGCTGCGCAAAACCGGACCCGAAAGCTATCAGATAATAGCGGGCGAACGCCGTTACCGTGCGGCTATTCTTGCAGGGCTCACCTCAGTGCCGGCCTACATACGCACGGCCAACGACACCGAACTTACGGAAATGGCCCTTATCGAGAACATCCAGCGCGAGGATCTCAATGCCATAGAGATAGCCCTTACATTCCGCAAACTCATCGACCAGTATCAGCTTACACAGGAACGCCTGAGCGAACGGATAGGCAAAAAACGCGCCACGGTGGCCAACTTCCTGCGCCTGCTCAAGCTTCCGGCCGAAGTACAGTTAGGATTGCGCGACAAGCTCGTGGACATGGGCCATGCGCGCGCATTGCTCTCAATAGCCGACCCCACAGTGCAGCTAAAGATCTACAACATGATAGTCAAAGAGGGCCTGTCAGTGCGCCGTGTCGAGGAGCTGGCCAAGGCCGCTGCCGCCGGCGAGCAAACAGCCAAAGCCGCCAAGCCACGTGAAGAAAACGCCCCCAACCATGACTTTGACCTGCTGCGCAACCACCTGTCGGCCCGCTTCAAGACCCCGGTAAAATTCACCTGCGACCGCCGGGGCCGGGGCAACATCACCATTCCCTTCACCAACGAGGATGAGCTACAGCGCATAATATCCATATTCGACAAACTGTAAATATCCGTACCTCATCCGGATTTTTACAGCAGCAACAACAAGCGATTAACGTATATTTTGAAAAGGATTAAAAGGGTTTAATATTTTTGCGCCCTTTGCGATATTTGCTAAATTTGCATTCGGCGCGGTGGAAACGCGCTCCCCAAAGGGTAACCAACGCGTTGATGACCAATCTCATACAATCAAATAACAAACCATCGTGGAGATGCGGAACCATATGGAGGATTCCGGTCATTGCCGCGATGCTTGTATGTGCGGTGACCCTTCATGCCGAGGATCCGGAAACCCACAGACGCCCCGGACGACGCCCCACAGTGACCCGTCCGGCCGTGCGTGAAACCATAGTGACCACCGACTCCATCCTCGCCACAGGCGCCGACTCGCTTGTGCTCGCAGCCCCCGACACCCTCCTCATCTCCTCCACCGACTCAATAGCCCGGATTGACCCATGGGCCGCAGAGGAACGGGAATTCACATTCAATCCGGATCCCACGCGTGCCGTATGGCTCGCAGCCCTGTTTCCGGGTCTGGGACAGCTCTATAACCGCCGTTACTGGAAACTGCCAATCATTGTGGGAGGCTTCATGGGACTGGCCTACGGCACATCATGGAACAATTCGATGCTCCGCGACTACACACGTGCCTATGCCGACCTGCTCGACAACGATCCCTCCACCAAGAGCTACATGAACCTCTTTCCGCCCACCACTTCCGAAAGCGATCTCGACAAGACATGGCTTTCAAATATGCTCCGCAACCGCAAGGATTTCTACCGCCGCAACCGCGACCTGTGCATAATAGCCATGGTGGGCGTATACATACTTGCCATAGTCGACGCCTATGTCGACGCCTCACTCGCCCATTTCGACATCTCACCTCAGCTGTCGATGGACGTAGCTCCGGCCATCATACCCGATTCGCGCACAAAACTGCCGGGCCTCGGGCTTCAATGGGCCTTTAACTTCTAACAACCTGACCGCGATGAAGAAACTGATCATTACTTCCCTCCTTTCCACATTTGCCGCAATGGCCATTGCCGCCCCGTCGATCCTCGACATAAAGCATTCGATCACGGACGACAACATCGTGGCACCAGAAAGCTTCGAGACCAAGACACGCGAGCTGGAAGAAAACTTCTACCTCCAGACCTACACCACCCCCAACGAGAACCGCGAGAGCACCAACCGGCTCGGCACACCCAAAGAATACGAGGAACGGCTCAGCCGGCTGCCTACCGAGATAGAATTGCCGTACAACTCGGTGGTGGGGAAATACATCGACATGTATCTCGGACGCCGCAGCGGCATGGTGGCCGACATGCTTGCCCTGCACAACTATTATGGAAACATATTCGTAGAGGAGCTGCTCAAGGAGAAGATGCCCACCGAGCTGCAATATCTACCTATAATTGAAAGCGCCCTGAATCCCAACGCTGTGTCGCGCGCGGGAGCAGGCGGCCTCTGGCAGTTCATGCCCGCCACGGCCAAAGGTCTCGGCATGGAAGTGAACTCACTCGTGGACCAGCGCCGCGATCCTCGTTTAGCCTCGCGCTATGCAGCCAAATACCTCAAACAGCTTTATGGCATATACGGCGACTGGTCGCTTGCCATAGCGGCCTACAACTGCGGTCCGGGCAATGTAAACAAAGCCCTGCGCCGTGCAGGAGGCGGTAAGAAAGACTATTGGGAAATCTACAATTATCTCCCCTCCGAAACACGCGGATATGTGCCTGCATTCATCGCCGCAAATTATGTGATGAACTATTACAACAAGCACGGCATAAAACCCCGCGTGGTAAAACAGCATCTTGTCACGGACACAGTATTGGTCAACAACCGCGTGCATTTCAACCAGATAGCCAATGTGCTCAACATTCCCGTAGAGGAAATAAGGATGCTCAATCCGCAGTTCCGCAAGGATATAATTCCCGGCAACAACCATGCCTACGCCCTTGTGCTCCCCTCGCAGCAATGCCTGAGCTATGTGATCAGCGAACCTCAGATTCTCGACTATGACCGCGAGCTGTATGCACAGCGCACATATGTGGAACCGGGCGCAACTGGTTCCGACGACACGGCTACCGACGACTGCGCCACCCAACCCGAGATCCAGCAAAGTCTCAATGCCACCGAAAACGTGGAGATAGCACAGAACATAGCTACTACCCCCAACCGGATAATCCACACCGTTTCCCGTGGCGAGAATCTCCGCGACATAGCCAAGAAATATAATGTGTCGGCCACCGACATAAAGCATTGGAACAATCTGCGCCGGGGTAAAGTGAAAGAGGGCGATCAGCTCACCATCGAAACATACGACCAGGCTCTCATGGCCTCCGCCACAACGTCACGCACAGTGCCCGCACCGGCGTCCAATGGCCGTACGGCCACTCAGGCGTCAGTGCCCATGCCCCCCAAAAAAGCTGAACCAGCTCCGGCAGCTTCAGTTCCCGAACGCCGCGTCTACAGCTCCACCACCAAACCGGACGGCGCATCGGCACAGGTGCCCCAGCGCAGAAACAATTCCTCAACCCAGCCCTCCCCTTCCTCGGAACCGGAGTCAACCACAGCGGCCCCGTCACGCAAACGCGAGCGTCAGGCACGCGAGTCCGCGTCAGGCACCCCTACCCCCTCGAAAGCAAAACAGGGAGGCAACAAGACTCAGAATTCAAAATCAGGATCCAAGAAAAACAGGGCCAATGCAAAGCCCAAGCCTGTAACACACAACGTGAAGCAGGGCGAATCGCTTGAAAAAATAGCGAAACAGCACGGTACCACAGTGGAAGCCATACGCTCGGCCAACGGCATGAAGAAGAACGAGACTACTATCCGCACCGGACAGAAACTCAATATCCCTTCTTCAGGAAAAGCCTCTGCCTCCTCATCCAAAGGCAAGAAACAGAGCGCAGCCAAAACCTCATCAAAATCCAGGAACAAGAAATCGTCCGGCACGAGAAAGAAACGCCGCTGATCCGGTTACGGCCATTATACACCATTAAATCCTCCCGTATTATCCACATTCAGGCAATACGGGAGGATTCTGTTTTGAGGCACGTCACTTATTAACCTAATTTAATTGTCTTAAATATATTTTCAAGATAATAAGACCTATATTTGTCGCGTAATAGCTAACCCATTTAATACTTAATATACCATGGACATTAATAAAGTCATCAGCAACCTGGAAGCCAAGCATCCGGGAGAGAAAGAGTATTTGCAGGCAGTGAAGGAAGTGCTTCTGAGCGTAGAGGAAGTCTACAACCAGCACCCCGAATTTGAAAAAGTGAAACTCATCGAACGCATGGTGGAACCCGACCGTATCGTAACTTTCCGCGTAACCTGGACCGACGACCGCGGCGAAGTTCAAACCAACCTCGGCTACCGCGTGCAGTTCAACAACGCCATAGGCCCGTATAAAGGAGGTATCCGCTTCCACGCATCCGTAAACCTCTCTATCCTGAAATTCCTCGGCTTCGAGCAGACATTCAAAAACGCCCTCACCACCCTTCCCATGGGCGGCGCAAAAGGCGGTTCCGACTTCTCGCCCCGCGGCAAGAGCGATGCCGAAATCATGCGCTTCTGCCAGGCATTCATGCTTGAGCTCTGGAAACATGTAGGTCCCGACCGCGACGTTCCCGCAGGTGACATAGGCGTAGGTGGCCGCGAAGTAGGTTATATGTACGGCATGTACAAAAAGCTCGTCAACCAGTGCGACGGCTCGTTCACCGGCAAGGGTCTCGACTTCGGCGGCTCACGCATCCGTCCCGAGGCTACCGGTTTCGGCGCTCTCTATTTCGTTCAGAGCATGCTTGCAGCCAAGAACGATGATATCAAGGACAAGACCATAGCCATCTCCGGCTTCGGCAACGTGGCATGGGGCGCAGCCCTCAAGGCTACCGAACTCGGCGCCAAGGTTGTGACTATCTCCGGCCCCGACGGCTATATCTATGATCCCGCAGGCCTCAACGCCGAAAAGATCGACTATATGCTCTATCTGCGTGCCACAGGCGAGGACATCGTTGCTCCCTATGCCGAGAAATTCCCCGGCTCCACATTCTTCGCAGGTAAAAAGCCCTGGGAACAGAAAGTGGACATCGCCCTTCCCTGTGCAACCCAGAACGAGGTCAACGGCGAAGACGCCAAGATGCTCGTAGCCAACAAGGTTATGATGGTGGCCGAAGTTTCCAACATGGGCTGCACACCCGAAGCTATCGACACATTCATCGACAACCGCGTGACCTATGCTCCCGGCAAGGCCGTTAATGCAGGCGGTGTGGCCACATCAGGCCTTGAAATGAGCCAGGACGCCATGCACCTGCAGTGGAGCGCCGAGGAAGTGGACGCTAAACTCCACACCATTATGCGCGACATCCACGAACAGTGCACAAAATACGGCACACAGCCCGACGGCTACATCAACTACATGAAGGGCGCCAACATCGCAGGCTTCATGAAGGTGGCCAACGCCATGATGGGCCAGGGCATAATCTGACCATGAGCGGAACTTACAGTTAAGTTTCAAACACAATTATCTTAGAATTCACTATTTTTTCCGATAGCCTCCGGAGTGCATCCGGGGGCTATTTCATTTATTAACATCATTTAACCAAATGGGGAGGGTAATTCACGACGGTTAGGTATCTTTGCAGATCACTTAACCATACTTACAGATGAAATTCACCTCATTATTATTATCAATGGCCATGGGCCTGACATGCGCCCTCTCAGGCCACGCGGAAGTAAAGCTCCCCTCGGGAGAGATTGACAGCAAGTATTTTTACGACACAAACGGCGCCGTCCTCAACGAAGGGGATGTGTTAAATGTATACGGTCAAAAATGCCTCGTGCTCCGTTCAAATATAAATGAGCCGGGGCTCGTGATAGCTCTTGATGCCATCTGTCCCATAAAAGAGAACGGGCAGAATGCCGGATCATGGCAACGCATACAAGGTCCATTTGACAACAATCCCCGCCACAAGGAATTCGAAATCGGACTGAAAGATGAGGACTGCGGGCTTATAAATCTGTTCCGGTTACAGAAAAAAGTGGATGCATCGTTTGACTACTCGATGTCGGACTTCCACGCATTCAATGCCTGCGAGCTGATGGGCCACGGATGGTATCTCCCGGCCATTAACGAACTATTGCTGCTTTCCAAAGTGCTCGGCATAGAAATCTCGCCAGATGCAAAAGGCAAAGAGAAGCGCGAAGTATACAATGCTTTTCATAATTTTCTCAAAGAAAACGGGATACAACTCCGTCACTCATATGGAGGATTTAGCATATACTCCTCCACAGAAATCAAAAAAGACGAAGCGTGGGCTATAGCAGGTGGTTGGCAGAAATATAAAGCCCTCAAATTCTCTTGCGACGGATATAACATTATGCCGGTGCACTTGGTCAAGGCCGTGGAGGGCGAAACATCCACAAAACCCTGAGCTCAACCATCACAATGATATAAGGCCGGAGCAGAAAAATCTGCTCCGGTTTATTTTTACGGAATTTTTAGAATCGGAGTGTAAGCAAACTCAAAAAATTTTGTAATTTTGCAGCATATATTCCATAAACCTTAAAAACTAAGGTCTAAATCATCATTCACACTTATCGCAATATGGCAAATAAGCAATTTGACAGGCTCGATCTTTCAATATTGAAGATGCTGTCCGAGAATGCACGTAAACCTTTCCTCGAAATAGCACGCATGACCGGTGTGTCAGGCGCTGCTGTGCATCAACGCGTACAGAAACTGCTTGGCACGGGGGTTATAACAGGGTTCGAAACACGTCTAAATCCGCAGGCTATCGGCTACAACACATGTGCATATGTGGGGCTGTTTCTGAAGGATCTCGCCGATTTCGAATCCGTAATAGAACATCTAAAGGAGGTTCCGGAAATAGTGGAATGCCACTGCACAACCGGAGGCTATGATCTGTTCATAAAAGTTTACGCACGCAACAACGATCATCTGCTCAACCTTATCCGCAACGACATCCAGCCTCTCGGAGTAGAACGCACCGAAACAGTGATCTCGTTTAAAGTGGTGTTCGAGCGCAAGGTCGGCATAAGCCGCAATAACAACAACTGATCATTAAAACTTCGTCCGGCACACTGCGGCAATGAAAGCATTCTCAGTCATAGTTCCGGTTTACAACCGGGTGGACGAGATACGCGAACTGCTTGACAGCCTCGCCGCCCAGACATGCCGGAATTTCGAGGTTATAATCGTAGAGGACGGCTCAACCGAGCCGTGCCGCGAAGTCGTGGAGGAATTCATTCCGCGGCTTGATGTGAAATATTACTTCAAGGCCAATGAGGGACGTTCCATTGCCCGCAACTACGGGATGGAACATTCCTCGGGTCATATGCTGGTGTTTTTCGACAGCGACTGCGTTATACCGCCGCGATATTTCGAAACACTTTCCGAAATTTCAGCCAAAGAGCCAATTGACTTTTTCGGAGGTCCTGATGCAGCCCATGAATCGTTTACGGACACTCAGAAGGCTATCAACTTCGCCATGACATCATTCATAACCACAGGGGGAATACGTGGGGGAAAGGTGAAGCTTGACAAATTCGTACCGCGCACGTTCAATATGGGCTTTACCCGCGAGGTTTATGGGAAAGTCGGCGGATTCCGCGAGATGTTCTCGGAGGACATTGACATGTCCACACGGATAACTCAGGCCGGTTACCGGGCGCATCTCATACGCGAATGTCCCGTATACCACAAACGACGCGTAAACCTCCGCAAGTTCTGGCGCCAGGTGCATGTGTTCGGCATGTCGAGAATCACGCTCAAACTTCTTTATCCGGGGTCGTTGAAGGCCGTGCACACACTGCCGACTGTGGCTGTAGTCACGGGGGTGGCTCTCGTGCTCGCCGCCATATTCGCATCCCCCTGGTATCTGCTCCCCCTCGGAGTGTATCTGCTGATGCTTTTCCTTGCCGCTTTAGCCTCAACGCGCTCCGTCAAGATAGCGGCAATAGCCGTCCCTGCCGGAATAATCCAGATATGCGGCTATGGCACCGGTTTCATCAAAGCATGGTTCACAAAAATACTCCTCGGCCGGGGACGTGACCTCAACGAGGAGATAGCGCTCCGCAAAGGCAAATGAAACCGCCACTCCAACCGCTCCCCTACCGTGGGCGCATATCGGATCTCGCTCCGGATGACAAACCGCGCGAAAAAGCCATGAAACATGGCATTGCGGCACTGACTGACGTGGAGCTGCTCGCTATTCTTCTCGGCTCGGGCATTCAGGGCAAATCGGCAATAGATTTGGCCAAAGAGATTCTCGGCCACTGCGGCAACCGCCCCGAACGGCTTGCCCGCATGAGCATAGCCGAAATGTCACGCAAATTCGCAGGTGTAGGGCCGGCCCGCGCCGTAACAGTGGCCGCAGCAATAGAACTTGGCGGACGGGTCAACGCCTTTGCCGCCGACCATAATCCCGTGTTCACCGACTCGGCCCGTATCTACAACTATATGCGGCCCCGCATGGCGCATCTCGAGCATGAGGAATTCCACGCACTGATGCTGAGACGCTCAGGCCGGCTTAAGGATGATGTGACAGTGAGCCGCGGAGGCACATCAGGCACAATAGTGGATAAAAAACTTCTGTTCAAAGAAGCAGTGGACCGTCTTGCATCGTCGATAGTGCTCGTCCACAACCACCCGTCAGGCACACTGCGCCCAAGCGCAGAGGATGACCGCCTCACAAATTCCATAGCCGAGGGAGCCCGCCTGCTTGACATAACGGTACTCGACCACATAATAGTGACAGCCGGAGGATATTATTCATATCACGACGAGGGACGCCTCTGACGCATCACCATCCGCCCGACGAACCGCCACCGAGGGTCATTCCGCCACCGAAACTTCCGCCGCCGAAGCCACCTCCTCCGTTTCCGCCACGGCCGCCCGGAATAATGACGGGAGCCACTACCTTGGGAATTGGCTTATGATCCTCAAAATCCTGTCCGCAATGGCGGCAATGATATACACGCGCCACTACTCCTTCACGCAATGTTGTGGGCTGACGCAGCATATAGGTGCGCATAAGCTTGGCCGAGCGTGAATGACACAGGCGGCACGGCATATATCCCGACGAGGCATTGACATATGGCAACACCACGGTATCGCCGCAACGCGGACAGAGCCACACATCGTAATCAACAGAATTGATGCGTTCCTCGGTGTCCTGCGGAGCCGTGAGATATTTATTGTCGGTATCCTCGTCGAGAAGAACCATTTCCGCATCACAGCGCGGACACTTCCGGAGAGTGTGACGCACCCGCTTCATCCGGCGCTTAAGGGCAAGCCACACAATAAGGGGCAGTCCGAGCCCTATGGCGCCCATAACGAGAAGGCCGGTTTTCATTGTGGAAAGCTCATGATACTGCACGTAAAGATCCTCTGAAGAAATGCGCCGGCGCCGCACCGCATACCATATCCATGCCACTATCGTAAGCACCAGCCCCAATCCTATCCACCAGAGGAAGAATGAGGTCATGACGGCAGAAAAACTTTCCTCGGCCTTGGGAGCGGCCGAACCACGCAGCTCACCCACATTGTCGGGATCCTCAAGCCGGTTACGGATAGCGGCCACAGCGGCCACGGTGCCTTCGTCGTAACGCCCCTCGCGGAACTCCGGAGCCATCACATTGCGTATCACACGGTTGCACATGGCATCTGTGAGCACGCCCTCCATGCCACGGCCTGTGCGTATCACGGCACGACGCTGGTCACGGCTTATCAGAAGCAACACACCGTAGTCATTGTCTTTCCGCCCGAGGCCCCAGGCCGTAAACAGATCTGTGGCGAAACGGTCAAGGTCGTCGGTGTCGGCCTCGTCAACGAGCACCACGGCAAATTCGGCCGTAGTGGTGCGCCGCAACTCCCTTATCATGCGGTCAATGCGTCCGGTAGCCTCCGGACTCAGCACTCCGGCCGGATCGGACACAAAGCGGGTGGAGTCGGCAAGCTGCACATTGGGTATATCCTTCACGCCATAGGCAGCAGCCGCAGCCATGGCGAGCCATAAGGCTATAAACGAAAAAATTATGCGTAGTTTCATAAACATATAACGCCACAAGGCATATCAATTGTTGATTTTAAGATTGGTGCCGTTGAGTTTGCGGTAGAGGTCAAGGGCATAGACATCGGTCATTGCCGAAACATGGTCCACCGCCGCCTGCACACGACCGAATATATCAGGGGCATATACATCATACTGCTGGGGGATCTGCGACAGCAGCAGCCGCGAATAATGCAGCTCCGGGTTCAGTATGGCATGTATGAAGGCTTCGAGAAGCGATGTTATGATACGGTGGCCGGCAAGCTCAATGTCAACCACATCGGAGGAGCGGTAGATTTTGGCGAAAGAAAGCTCCACGCACCGCCCATATGCCTCCCGCTCCAGATCCGGCATGGCATCGATGAGCGATCCGCTGAACGTGCCGCGCAATATCTCGTCCTCATGCTCCACAAAAGCATTGGCGCAACGGTGCACCATAGCCCCTATCACTGACGAGCGCAGATAGGCCACCTGCTCGTTGGGATCGGCTACATGGCTCATTATCTCATGGCGCCGCCGGCGCCCCGCACTGTCGAAAAATCCGGTCAGCACATCAATTACCTCCGGTGTGGACAGTATGCCGAGCTTATGCGCATCCTCGATATCCATTATCTCATAGCATATGTCGTCGGCGGCTTCCACGATAAACACCAGCGGATGACGGGCATAACGCAGCATGCCCGACGGCTCGCTGAGGCGCAGCATGCCGAGGCTGTCGGCCACTTTCATAAAGCTGTCGCGCTCAGTGCTGAAAAAGCCGAACTTACCTTTGTCGCCTGCCAATCCGGACTCGTATGGATATTTCACTATAGAGGCAAGGGTGGAATAAGTCATGGCGAATCCGCCGTGACGGCGCCCCTTGAACTGATGGGTCAGCAAGCGGAAAGCGTTGGCATTTCCTTCGAAATGACAAAGATCGGCCCACTGCGCGTCCGAAAGCAGAGGCTGAAGCTCCCGGCCCTTCCCTTCGGCAAAGAAGGTGGAGATGGCTTTTTCCCCGGAATGGCCGAAAGGAGGATTGCCGAGGTCATGGGCCAGGCAGGCCGCACCCACTATCTCACCAAGCGCATCCAATTTATGGATCCAGGGTTCCGCAGCATAACGTCCACGCAGCATAGAGGCCACGTCGGAAGCCATTGACCGCCCCACACTCGACACCTCTACGCTATGGGTGAGCCTGTTGTGGACAAATATACTGCCCGGGAGCGGGAACACCTGGGTCTTGTTCTGCAAGCGCCTGAAAGGGCTTGAGAACACAAGCCGGTCGAAATCACGCTGAAAATCGCTCCGGCCTCCGGCCTTGTCATCGTGATAATGCTCAAGGCCGAAGCGTATGTCGCATATCAGCCCGTCCCATTCCATACGTTGCTGTGAGTCATTCATAATCGGGTATACTATGTAGAGGTGGGGTTAATGCAAAATTACTACAAATATTCGGTATTATTCCCGTTTTCGGGGGAAGTTTCGTAAATTTGCATTTAATCAAAAATCTAAGTAATATGGCTAACTGGTTTGAATGCAAAGTAAGATATGACAAAATGCTGGAGGACGGCAAAGTAAAGAAGGTTAACGAACCCTATGTGCTTGACGCGCTGTCGTTCACCGAGGCCGAAGCCCGCATCATCGAGGAACAGACCCCTTATATTTCCGGCGAATTTTCGGTAAGCTCGGTAAAGCGCACCAAGATTGCCGAGATTTTCTTCAACGACAATGCCGACAAGTGGTATCTCGTGAAAGTGGCGTTCATCACTATCGACGAGAAGACAGCCGTGGAGAAACGCAGCGTATCGCTGATACTCGTGGCGGCCAACGATTTCAAAAACGCTTACGATAATTTCCAGGAAGGGATGAAAGGCACTATGGCCGATTATGACATAGTGTCGATATCGGAGACTCCCTACATGGATGTATACAAAATGAAGGTAATCGGCGAAAACAATGGGCAGAATAGCTGACCGGCTGCATCTTATAAAGTCAACACTCCCGGATGGGGTGACCCTTGTGGCGGTGTCGAAATTCCACCCTGTCGGGGCTATCATGGAGGCTTATGAGGCCGGAGCCCGTGATTTCGGCGAGAGCCGCGTGCAGGAACTCTCCGGAAAAGCACCGCAGCTGCCCGGCGACATACGCTGGCACTTCATAGGCCATCTGCAAACCAACAAAGTGCGCCAGCTTCTGCCCCATGCCACCCTTATCCATAGCATAGATTCGGTGAAACTCCTTGAAAAGGTGGAGGCTGAAGCCGCCCGCGCATCTCTCACAACCGATGTGCTGCTGCAGGTGCATGTGGCCGCAGAGGAAACCAAATTCGGATTTTCGCCTGAGGAACTCGCCGGAGCTCTAACTCCGGCATTCATACAGAATCTTGCACATGTGAGGATACGCGGAGTTATGGGCATGGCGTCGAACACCGACGACACCGCCCGGATAGCCGATGATTTCGCCGCCTTGCGCAGATGTTTCGACACCTTGCGCTCGGGAGTGTTCACCGGCAATGACAGCTTCGACACCCTGAGCATGGGCATGAGCCATGACTATGAGGCCGCCTTAAAGTCCGGCTCGACCATGGTGCGCATCGGGTCCGATATATTCGGGGCACGCGAATACTGAAAAGCCTATCAAATCAAACATATCATTCTCACACCAATGAATCAATCAACTAAAGTAAACCGGAAAGGGAACACCGTGGCCATAATCACGATGTTTTTCCTGTTCGCAATGATCTCATTCGTCACTAATCTCGCCGCACCGGTAGGCACCATATGGAAAAGCCAGTATGAGTGGTCGGGTATGCTCGGTAACCTGATGAACTTCCTGGCATACCTGTTCATGGGCATTCCGGCCGGAAACATGCTTGCCCGCAAAGGCTACAAATTCACCGCCATGGCCGCTCTTATAGTGGGCGTGGCAGGTCTGTTCCTGCAATATATGTCGGGCATCATGACGCTCGACGGCATAACACTGCTGTGGATCTATCTCTCAGGCGCATTCGTGTGCGGCTTCAGCGTGTGCATGCTCAACACCGTTGTCAACCCCATGCTCAACAGCATAGGCGGCGGAGGCAACCGGGGCAACCAGCTCATACAGGCCGGTTCAACGTTCAATTCGCTTGCCGGCACCCTCACACCGTTCTTCGTAGGTATGCTCATCGGGCAGATCACCAAAACCACCACTATGGCCGATGTAACACCGCTCGTGCTCATAGGCATGGGTGTGTTCGCGCTCGCTTTCATAATCCTTGCCGTGGTCCGCATTCCGGAGCCGCACCTAAAAAAACGCACCGAAGGCAAACCTCGCAAATACAGCCATTCGCCGTGGAGCTTCCGCCATACCACCCTCGGAGTGATAGGCATATTCTTTTATGTGGGCATAGAGGTGGGCATTCCCGCCGTGCTGATATTCTACCTGTCGAATCCCGCAGCATCGGGAATCACCGTCAATGCCTCGGCAGTGGCCGGCAGCGTGGCAGCCGTATACTGGCTGCTGATGCTTGTAGGGCGTTTTACAGGTTCGCTCATATCAGGCGTTGTGTCGAGCCGCACACAGCTCATAACCGTGTCGTCCGCGGCCATCATATTGGTAGTGGGCGCTATCCTTACCCCCGCATCGTTAACCGTATCCACACCGGCTTACAGCATAGAGGACGGCCTCACCACAGCCTCCGTGCCAATGTCGGCGCTGCTGCTCGTGCTTGTTGGTCTATGCACCTCGGTAATGTGGGGCGGAATTTTCAACCTCGCCGTGGAGGGACTCGGCAAATACACCGCCCAGGCTTCCGGCATATTCATGATGATGGTGGTGGGCGGAGGCGTCATGCCGTTCATACAGGAACAGATAGCAGGCGATTCAAACTATATGGCCTCCTACTGGCTCGTGGTGGCAATGCTCGCCTATCTGCTCTATTACGGCCTTATAGGATCCAAAAACGTCAACACCGACATACCTGTCGACGAGGAACCAATAGATCTGCGCGATCTCTGAAAACCGCATCACCGTGGATCTGATAGCCCTCCGGATCATCCGGCATTCCGACCGCCACTCCATTCTCCGCGCCCTGAGCCGCGAGAACGGAGTGGTGGCCTTATTGGTGCCCGCCACAGCCTCACGCGAAGCCCGGCGCCTCAGAGCACTGGTGTCGCCGCTGTCGGCCATAACATGCGAAGCAAAGCTGCTCCACGCGCGCGACATCCACACCATGCGCGATGTGAAACCACTGCGCACACTCCACAACATACCGGTGAATCCCATGCGGGCGGCACTCGCCATATTCACAGCCGATTTCCTGAACTCATTCATGCGCGACGGGCAGCCTGATCCCCTCATATTCGATTACACCCTTCAGGCATCCGAAGTGCTCAACGTCACACCCGTGCCCCGGCTCCTCAACTATCATATATGCTTTCTGCGCCATCTCGCGGCATTGGCAGGCATAGAACCCGACTTCGCCACATGGCGCCCGGGAAGCGTATTCGACATGCACGACGGCATATTCCGCCCCACCGCACCTATGCACAACCTGTGGCTACCGGCTCCACAGGCCGAAGCCGTGGCCCGACTTGAACGCATCACATGGGCCAACATGCACCTCTACACCATGACGCGAAACGAGCGCAACGATCTGCTCGACGGCATACTCCGCTACTACACCCTCCACTTCTCCCGCCTAACCCTCCCCTCCCTGGA
>OGXX01001948.1_pt1 | contig 19835 bp, 20 predicted proteins | sample 1576301 | NCBI WGS metagenome assembly OGXX01 (sample SAMEA3541469, study PRJEB24748) | human gut metagenome | biome: human gut; feature: human-associated habitat; material: faeces | place: China | collected 2012
TAATATAAAGCTAATTAGTTAATAATAAATTATTTTTTAGAGGAATATAACTATGATAGTAAAAGATTGGTGCTCATTTTGTGGAGAATGTGCAGGTGTTTGTCCAAGAAATTTAATTGTAGTAAAAGAATATAATTTAGTATTTAATGATGAAGATTGTAGAGAATGTGATACATGTGTTAAGGCTTGTCCTATTGATGCATTAGAAAAAGAGGAGTAAAGGAGCTATTTTTATGATTGAAACTGATGTATTAGTAATTGGTGCTGGACCTGCTGGTTCAACTGCAGCAAAACATGCAGCTCTTGGAGGAGCAGACGTTATTTTAATGGATAAAAAATCTGAAATAGGATCTCCTAAAAGATGTGCTGAAGGAGTATCTAAAAAAGGACTTGCAAAATTAGGTATAGAACCAAATCCACGTTGGATTACTAAAGAAATTGATGGAGTAAGATTAACTTCACCAAATGGTACTGACGTATGGTTAACTAATGAGGAAATCGAACTACCTGAAGCAGGATATATCTTAGAGAGAAAAGTGTTTGATAAGTTTATGGCAATGGATGCTGCTCGTGCTGGTTCAAAAATCAAAATTAAAACCTTAGCTACTGGACTTGAAAAAGTAGACGATGGTTATATTGTCCACACAGAATCCATGGGCAAAAAAGAAGATATTAAAGCTAAAATTGTAATAGCTGCTGATGGTCCTGAAGGACATGTTGCAAGATGGGCTGGAATGAAACCAACTACAAAAGCAAAAGAAATGGAATCTGGAGTTCAATATGAGATGGTTGGTGTTGATTTTGAAAGAGAAGGTGTAATTGAATTCTATTTCGGTAGCTGTTCTCCTGGAGGATATGTATGGATTTTCCCTAAAGGTGATGACATAGCTAATGTAGGTTTAGCAGTTCTTGCACATTTAGCAGATAAACCAGCTATTGAATATTTGGATGATTTTATTGCAAATTGCCCATACACTAAAAATGCTCAGGCTGTTGAGTTAAATGTAGGTGGGGATCCTGTTGGCGGAATGCCTAAAAAAATGTATGATGACAATCTTTTAATATGTGGAGATGCAGCAGGTCAGGTAAATCCATTAACTGGCGGTGGAATTATCAGTGGAATGACTGGTGGAATGTATGCTGGTCAAGTAGCTGCTGAATCTATTGAAGCTGGAGATTATTCTAAAAAATTCCTTAAAGAATATGATTCAAGAGCTCGTGATGATTTAAAACGTGAAATTGACAAATATAAAAAGGTTCAGGAATATTTATTAACTTTAAGTGATGAGGAACTTGATGAAATTGCTATAGCTTTCCAGGATGTTAATTTTGAGAAGATTTCCACTACTGAACTTGTAAAAAGTTTAGTGAAAGTATCTCCTAAAGCATTACTCAAATTAGGAAAATTAATCTAGGTAGTTTTTTCCATGATTTTAATAACAGGTGGAGCAGGATATATAGGTTCTCATACAAACAAGGCATTAAATAAGGCAGGTTATGATACTATTGTATTGGATAATCTGGTTAATGGCTATGAAGGCTTTGTTAAATGGGGGGAATTTGTTAACGGCAATATTGGAAGTAAAGATATTGGTGAAATATTTGAAAATAATGATATTGACACTGTAATACATTGTGCTGCATTTTCATCTGTTGGCGAATCTGTAAAACAACCTCAAAAATACTTAAAAAATAATTATAAAAACACTTTAAATCTTTTAAAATTAATGAGGAGATATGATGTTGATAAATTTATTTTCTCCTCAACTGCAGCAGTATATGGAAATCCTGAAAAGATTCCCATTACAGAAGATCAAAATTTAAAACCAATTAACCCTTATGGGCATTCTAAATTTATCACTGAAAAAGCTCTTGAAAGAGAAGCTGAAAAAGGCGATTTTAATTATGTGTCTTTAAGGTATTTTAATGCTGCTGGATGTGATTTTGATTGTGAAATTGGGGAACTTCACAATCCAGAAACACATCTTATTCCTCTAATCTTAGACGTAGCTATTGGTGCTAAAGATTCAATATCTATTTTTGGAACTGATTATAATACTCCTGATGGGACATGTATTAGAGATTATATCCATGTCAATGACATAGCCGATGCTCATATTAAGGCATATGAATATTTAAAAGAGGGCAATCCTTCTGATGTTTTTAATTTAGGAAATGGTAAAGGATTTTCTGTTAAAGAAGTCATTGAAAAATGTAGGGATGTTACTGGAAAGGAATTTACAGTTAAAATTGATGAACCGAGAGAAGGAGATCCTGATATATTAACTGCTGATGCAAGCAAAATACGTGAAAAAATGGGTTGGGAACCTCAATACGATTTGGAAGCTATTATTGAGTCAGCTTGGAATTGGCATAAAAAAATCAAAGGAATTTAGATAATATGAATAATAGTAATTCATCTGTAAGTAAAGTGGATGTTCGATTAATAGTTTCAGGACCAGAAATGGCAGAACTGGTATCTAAATCCATCCATAATGTTAATTTAGAAGCAGATTATAATATTGTTTTATCTTCAATTATCCCCACCACGGATTTTGATATTGTTAAAAAAGTAACTAATGGCGCAGATATTATTTTAATTGGTGGTGCAGGTCATGATGAAACATATAACGTTTTTTCCAGTGAGCTGAAAGACGAATTTAATCATGTAGGTTTGTTTAATTACAATAATATTATTGATGATAATAACAACTTTGATTTTGATGCTGCCCGTGATGAGATTCTAAATGCAATTATAAGAGCTGGTCTTACTTACTCTTTAAACATTGTTAATATTCACAATTTAGAGAATAAGCTATTAAATTTAACTAATAAATATAACAATCTATTAGATGATTATAATCAGTTAATTGAAGAGAATAAGGTAAATATTCAACACAATCATGATTTGGAGGATGAAGTTTCAAATCTTGAGGATACTATTTCAAATTTAAAATCTAATTTTTCAACTTTTAAGGCACGTTTTGAGGATATATATAAAAAAGATATTTTAGAAATCTTTGATTTATATGAACTTTGGTCAGATTTGTTTAATGAAGAATTGAAAAATGAAAATAAAATTGTTTTGGCTACAAATAAATTTAAACCTGATGAAATCATTATAGGGCAGGGTTATATTGGAGCTCGAGATAAACAGTCAGCTATTGAATGGCTCAAGATTGTTAAAACTAGCTTAATACTTTTAGATAATGATGGAAGTTCTTTAAAATCAGAGTTAGATAATCTAGATGATGAAAATCTGGAAAATGATTCTGGTATGGACATATCTAATACAATTGGAAATTTTTTTGATTAATAATTATTTATACTAGTAATTTGATATTTATTATTACATAATATTTTAAGGAAGATTATAAAATGCATGAGGAATTGCAAGACAAATGTGGTGTAGTGGGAATACATTGTGGAGATAACTCCCAAGATGTTTCTCGTTTTGTGTATTTTTGTTTATATGCACTTCAGCATAGAGGACAAGAATCTGCTGGAATAGCTACTTATAATTCAGAAAATGGATTAAACTATTACTGTGGAATGGGATTAATTACTGATGTTTTCAAGGATTATGAAATCAACAATCTATCTGGAAATATAGGTATTGGTCATGTAAGATACTCTACAACAGGTCAATCAAGACTTGAAAACTCACAACCTTTTGTAACTGATTTTGATAATGGATTTATTGCGATGGCTCATAATGGGGACATTGTTAATTCTGAATCTTTAAGAGATGAATTAATAGAAAAAGGATATGAATTTAAATCAAATACTGATTCTGAAGTTATTTGTTACTTACTTAAACAAGAACATTATGATAATGGTAAAGATATTATAGATTCAATTGAAGCAGTTTCTAAAAAACTTGTGGGATCTTATGCTTTAACAATTATTGTTAATGGAGAGTTGTATGCAGTACGTGATCCTGCTGGAATGAAACCATTATGTATTGGTGAAAAAAATGGTTCATATATTGTAGCTTCAGAAACCGTTGCTTTAGATGTTATTAATGCTAATTTCATTCGTGATGTAACACCTGGAGAAGTTATTTCTTTTCAAAATGATGAAATTAACAGCCATATCTTAGAGATAACCAAAGATACTCATTTAGCACATTGTATGTTTGAATATGTTTATTTTGCAAGACCTGATAGTGCAATTGATGGAATCAATGTTTATGAATCAAGATTGAATATTGGAAAACAACTTTATGAACAATTCCCAATAGATGCAGATTATGTAATTCCAGTACCTGATTCTTCAATTCCTGCAGCTATTGGATATTCAAGAGCTTCTGGAATTCCATATGCTGAAGGTTTGATTAAAAATCGTTATGTTGGAAGAACTTTTATCATGCCAACTCAAGAAGAAAGAGAACTTGCAGTAAGACTTAAATTAAATCCGATTAAGGATGCAATTAAAGGTAAAAAGATTATTTTGATTGACGACAGTATTGTTCGAGGTACTACTTCCAAGTCTTTGATTGAACTTGTAAAAGAAGCAGAACCTGCTGAAATTCACTTTCTTGTTGGATGCCCTCCAGTTATAGCCCCATGTTATTATGGAGTAGCTATGGCAACTAAAAATGAATTAATAGCTGCTAATTACACTACTGAAGAGATAAGAAAACAGTTAGATATAGATTCTTTAGGTTATATTAGTTTAGAATCTCTGGTTAAAGCTATTGGAATGCCTGCTGAGGATTTGTGTTTAGGTTGTCTTAATGAGTGTTATCCAACTGATCTTCCAGATAATATAGAAGCTGAAACTTATTTTAAACCTTAGATTTAATATGGTAGAATTATTAGCTCCTGCAGGAAATTTTATATCACTACGTTCTGTTCTTGAAAATGGTGCAGATGCAACTTATATTGGCCTTAATGATTATAATATGAGGGCCAATGCAAATAATTTTTCTTTAGATGACCTTAAAGAAGTTTCTAGAATAGCTGATGAATATTCTGCTAAAACATATCTTTGTACAAATATTATTTTAAATGAAAATGAAGCCACTAAACTTCAAAAACAATTACCATTAATTGCTGAAGCTGAAATTGATGGGATTATTCTTTCAGATATTGGTCTTATTGAAGACACTATTGGCAATGGTCTTGAAGCTCACATTAGTGTTCAGGAAAATATTTCTAATTCTTTTACTTTAAAAACTCTTAAAAAGCTTGGTGCCAAAAGAGCTATTTTATCTCGTGAACTTTCACTAGAACAGATTAAAAAGATTACAGAAAATTCACCAATAGAAACTGAAGTCTTTGTTCATGGAGCAATGTGCATGGCTATTTCCGGAAGGTGCTTTCTAAGCAATGCACTATATGGAAGAAGTGCAAACTGCGGGGACTGTCTACAACCATGTCGTAAAAATTGGACTTTACATTTTGATGAAAGTACTGACGACAATGTTTCAAATGTTACAGAAATTGATGAGGAATCTTTGGTTATATCAAAATCCTATGACAATACTTATAGAACTAATTTTTTCTCTCCAAAAGACATATGTATGATAGAACACATTCCAGAACTTATTGGAGCGGGAATAGCTAGTTTTAAAATAGAAGGGCGAGGAAGAAGTCCTGACTATGGGGCTAAAGTAACTGGAATTTATAGAAAAGCTATTGATAGTTATTTAGATGATTCTAAAAATTATGTTGTTAATTCAGATTGGATCCGTCAGCTATCTGAGGTTTTTAACCGTGGCTTTGACACTGGTTTTTACTTTAAAACTCCATATGAAACAAGTAAAGATAATCAATCTAAATTCATTAAAAAGGACATTGGTCGTGTTGTTAACTATTATAATAAAGTTAAAGTAGCTGAGCTGAAGATTCATGATGATTTAAGTTTAGGTGACAGAATATTAATTCAGGGGAACAAAACAGGTTCCCAGGAACATGTTATTGATTCTATGGAGATTAATGGGAAAAGTATCAAAAAAGCTTCTAAAGGTTGTAATGTAGCTGTTGCACTTCCTTTTAAAGCACGTGAAAATGATTTTTTGTATAAATTAATAGAGAGGGATATTGATGATTAAAAAAATAGCTATTTATGGTAAAGGAGGAATTGGAAAAAGTACTACTGTAGCTAATCTTTCAGCAATTTATGCTAATGATGGTTTTAACTGTTTGGTTATTGGTTGTGATCCTAAGGCAGATACAACACGCACTCTTTGTGGTGGTAGAATACCTACTGTTGTTAATACATTAAAAGATAATAAGAATCCTTCTCGTGAAGATCTTGTTTATACTGGTTATAATAATATTCAGTGCGTTGAAAGTGGCGGTCCTGAACCTGGTGTTGGCTGTGCTGGCCGTGGTGTAATAGTAGCTATGAAAAAACTTGAGACTTTGGATGTTTTTGATGATGACCTAGATATTGTAATTTATGATGTTCTTGGGGATGTTGTTTGTGGGGGATTTTCAGTTCCTTTACGTGAAAAATATGCTGATGAGGTAGTTATTGTAACTTCTGGAGAATACATGTCATTATATGCAGCTAATAATATTGTTAAGGGAGTTAAAAAACTTAAGGGAAAATTAGCAGGTATTGTTTGTAATTGCAGAAATGTTGATAACGAAATTGAAATTGTTGAAGAATTTGCTAAAAAAATAAATTCTCATATAATTGGTATTATCAATAGAAGTAATTTAATTCAAGATAGTGAATTAGATGCAAAAACCGTTGTAGAAAAATACCCTTCATCAGATGAAACTAATGAATACAAAAAGCTTGCTTCAAATATATTAAACAATAATAATTATTCAATTCCAGATCCTATGGGTGATGAAGAATTTGAGAAATTTTTCAAATCATTTCTAAAAAAATAAAAGAATTATAAATTATAGACTTCTTCAGCAGAAACTATAATTATATTTTCTTTTTCTAATGATGAAATCAGTTCATCTAAATTATCAGTATGGAGTAGAAGAATAGCTTTATCAGTTTTATCATGAGTAAAAGCGTATAAATATTCTAAATTAATATTGTTCTTTTTAATGATTCCAAGAATTGAAGCTAAACCACCTGGTGTATCATTCATTTCAATAGCTATAATATCAGTTGGTTTTACAAGGAAATTATTTTCTTTTAATATTTTAATACCTTTTTCAGGTTTATCTACAACAATACGTAGAATTCCAAAATCAGAAGTATCAGCAAGAGAAAGAGCCTTAATATTAATATTTTCTTTTGTTAATATTTCTAAAGCATCATAAAGGCTACCTTCCTTGTTTTGTAAAAATATAGATAATTGCTTAATTTTCATTTTACTCACCTCAATGTAAATTTCGTTTATCAATAACTCTTTTTGCTTTTCCTTCAAATCTAGGAAGACTTTTTGGTTCAACAAGGGTTACTTTGACTCTAATTCCAGTTTCATTCTCAATAGATTTGCCTATTTTTTTCTGAATATTAACCATTTCTTTAACACCATCAAAGAAAAGGCTTTCAGATGCTTCTACCTTGACTTCAATTTCATCTAAGACATCAGGTCTTGTTACAATAATCATGTAATGAGGTTCAACATCACCAATTTTAAGTAAAGCTTTTTCAATTTGTGATGGAAAAATAGCTACTCCTTTTACTTTAATCATATCGTCGGATCTTCCAGTAATCCTGCTCATTCTTGCAAATGTCCTTCCACATTCACAAGGTTCATAGGTAATTGAAGTTATATCTTTTGTTCTAAATCTTATTACAGGCATCCCTTCACGTTCAATATTAGTTAAAACAAGTTCTCCAGTTTCATTAGGTCCTAAAACTTCTTTGGTTTTAGGGTTAATAATCTCTGGATAGTAAATATCTTCGGGAATGTGCAAACCTTTTTGAGCAATACATTCAATACCAACACCAGGTCCCATAAGTTCAGTTAATCCATAAATGTTAAATGCTTTTGCACCAAAGATTTCCTCTACTTTGTCTCTCATTTCTTCAGTCCACATTTCAGCTCCAAAACCAATTGCTTTAATTCCAAGTTCTTTTGGATCAATACCTTCTTCTAAAGCGATTTCACCTAAATGAATTCCATATGATGGTGTAAAAATAAGCCCTGTTGTTCCAAAATCTTTCATTATTTCAATTTGACGACGAGTTTGGCCGGTAGAAATTGGAATAATGGTAGCTCCAATTTTATGGGAACCGTAGTGAACACCAAAACCACCAGTAAACATTCCATATCCATGAGTATTTTGTATAATATCATCTTCACCAAGACCCATCATAGTTAATCCTCTTGCAATAGTTTCAGCCCAGGTATCTAAATCTTTTCTAGTATACCCAGATACAACAGGTTTGCCTGTTGTTCCTGATGAGGAATGCAGTTCTTTAATCTCTTTTTGGTCTACTGCAAATAGTCCATAAGGATAGCTTTCACGTAAATCGTCTTTTGTAATAAATGGAAGCTTTTCAATGTCTTTAAGAGTTTCTATGTCCTCAGGATAAACTTCAGCTTCACTATATTTTTTATTATAATAAGGAATTTTATCAAAAGCTCTTTTTACAGTTTCTTGAAGTTTTTTAAGTTGTAATTCTTCAAGTTCTTCTCTAGCCATACACTCTCTTTCTTTATTCCATATCATTTTTTAACCTATTATAATTAACTTGTTAATTAATATTGTTTTTATTTAGTTTAAAGTTTATTAAACTAAGGCTCTTTCAAGAATTATAATGATTTTAGTTTTTATATTTTAACTTCAAAATATTGTTGATTTACAAAAAGAATAGATTTGTTGATGGAAATTTTCTGGTTTTACCTACTTTTCTGTAGTCAAAATATCTATTTTAATTTGTTCTCTTTTTATGAATTTTAGATATTTTTTTGTTATTTTTTTTCACTTTTTAATTCACTTTTACCAAATTTTTATTCTTATTTTAGGAAAAATTTCTTGATTTATTTATAAATTAACTTAATATTTCACTTTTTAAGAATAATAATTCCTAAATAGTTAATTTTATATATCTTCACCAGAATATTTTAACTTGAGGTAGAATAATTCAAAGAGTAACTAAGCAGATAAAATTTCTACTTCATCAACTAATTTATCTGTTTATAAAAATCGATAATATGAAATTAAAAAATTTATTATTAATTGTTTTAGTTATTGTTGTTGTTTTAGTTTCATCATCAATAGCTATTGGAGCTAATCAGACTTCTATAGAAATTGCAGGTTCTACATCTGTTCAACCACTTATGGAAAAGCTTTCAGAAGAATATTGCAATAATCATTCAAATGTTAAAATCAATGTTCAGGGAGGAGGTTCAGGAATGGGAATCAGATCCTCAGGACAAGGCATAGCTGATATAGGTATGAGTTCAAATAATTTAACAGAAAATGAATCTGAAGGTTTAGAAATAGTGGAACTTGGAAAGGAAGGAATTGTCATAGGAGTTAATAATGAAAATAAGATTGATGATTTATCTATAGATGATATTAGAAAGATATTTTCAGGAGAAATAACCAATTGGAAGGAAATAGGTGGAGACGATGAAGAAATTCACCTAATTGTTCGTGAAGATGGTTCCGGTACACGAGATGCTTTTGACAGTTTGGTAATGAAAGATTCTGAAGTTAAAAAAGACGCTATTGTTCAAAGTTCAACAGAATCTGTAAAGCAGGCAGTTTCATCTGATCCTAACGCAATAGGTTATGTTTCACTTGCACACATGAGTGATGATATTAAAGGAATTTCAGTAGAAGGAGTTGAAGCTTCAACAGATACCATTTTAAATGGAGATTATGAGCTTCAAAGACCTTTTATTATAATCTTTAATAATGAAACAGCGTCTGATGATTTAAAAGATTTCATTAATTGGATTAAATCAGATGAAGGAAAAAAAATTATTGAAGAAGAAAAGATTGTACCTTCAGTTTAAGTGATTATAATGGAAAGAAATAATTTAAAAGAATTTTTAATTGAAAAAGGATTATTCGTTCTAGCTATTTTCTCTATTATAGCAATAGCTATGATTATAATATTTATTTTTAGTGAGGCATTTCCAATATTTGAAGAAGTGAACTTTTTCAGTTTTTTATTTGGAACAATATGGGATCCTTCTAAAGATCAATATGGCGTGTTTAGTATGATAATAGGTTCTTTTGCAGTAACATGTATAGCTATTTTAATTGCAGTACCTTTATCTTTACTATGCGCTATTTTCATGGAGGAAATAGCTCCTAAAAAAGTTAAATCCTTATTAAAACCTATTATCCAAACATTATCAGGAATTCCATCTGTTGTTTATGGGTTCTTTGGAATAACCGTTCTTGTTCCTTTTGTCAGGCAAAGTTTTGGAGGAACTGGTTTTAGTGTTTTTACAGCTTCTTGTATATTGGCAATAATGATTTTACCAACTATTATTTCAATCAGTCAGGATGCAATAAGAACAGTACCTGATTCATTAAAAGAAGCATCGATTGGCTTAGGTTCTACTCAATGGCAGACAATTCGTCATGTGATATTTCCAGTTGCATTTCCAGGAATTTTAACTGCAATCATCCTTGGAATCGGACGTGCTTTAGGAGAGACTTTAGCTGTTATGATGGTTGTAGGTAATGTTGTTCAAATTCCAGGTTCAATATTTGAACCTGTAAGAACTTTAACTACAAATATTGTTCTTGAAATGGGTTACGCAACAGGAATCCATTACAATGCATTATTTGGAACAGCAGTTGTTTTGTTTGCAATGATTATGGCATTACTGTTAATTGTTAATTATATTCAATGGAGAACAGGTCTTAAGTTAGAAGGTGAAAAAATATGAATCTAAAACTTCCATGGAGTGCTAAGGCATCTCAAAAAGCCATGAATTCCATTTTTATTTTATCAGGTATCATAACTCTAGTGATTTTACTGGTAATTCTATCATATATTCTTATCAAAAGCCTTCCAGTAATTAATTTTGATTTTATATTCTCCAATCCAATTGATTCTGGTGAAAAAGGCGGAATATTTCCTATGATAGTCTCAAGTATCTACATGACTTTCGTGGCAGTTGTTATTGCAACACCTATCGGAATAGGATCAGCTATTTACATGTCAGAATATGCAAAAAATCAGAAAGTCATTAATGCTGTAAGATTTGGTTCAGAAATATTGGCTAGCGTTCCTTCAATAATATTTGGTTTGTTCGGCCTAGCCTTTTTTGTAATATTCCTGAATTTAGGATGGTCTATACTATCAGGCGCATTAGTACTTGCATTAATGAGCATTCCGACAATATATCAGGTGGCAGAGTCAACTTTATCCTCAATTCCGAATAGTTGTAAAGAAGGAGCATACGGGCTTGGAGCAACAAAATGGCAAGTGATTTGCGAAATAATCATTCCAATGGCTTTGCCGGGAATCATTACTGGAGTAATTCTTGCAATAACAAGAGCTATTTCAGAAGCAGCAGCTGTGATGTATGCTGTTGGTGCATCTTTATCTGTACCAATTACATTGTTTGACCCAGGAAGACCATTACCTTTACATCTGTATATGTTAGCTACTGAAGGAATATCCTTGAGTAATGCATATGGAACTGCTGCTGTTTTAGTAATTATCGTATTAGGTTTGACAATTTTAACCAATTATATTGTTGAAAGATATCAAAAGAAGATTAGTGGAGAAATATAATGAAATTAAAAGTAAACAATTTAAATGCGAAATTTGGGGATTTTCATGTTCTAAAGGATATTAATGCCAGTTTTTCGAAAAATTCGGTTACTGCTTTAATAGGGCCTTCTGGTTGCGGTAAATCAACATTTATCAGAACCATAAACAGAATGAATGATCTGATTCCAACCTTTTCACATTATGGTGAAATCCTACTTGACGGTAAGGATATTTACAATGAAGACATTGATGTTGTAGATTTGAGGCGAAGTATTGGAATGGTTTTTCAAAAAGCTAATGTTTTTCCAAAATCCATTTATGACAATGTTGCATTTGGTTTAAAGATTCAGGGAGAAAATGACAAGGATAAGATATCTGGAATAGTTGAGGAAAGTCTAAAATCAGCAGCACTTTGGGATGAGGTTAAGGACAAACTTGATAAATCAGCTATGGGATTATCTGGAGGTCAACAGCAGAGGTTATGCATTGCACGTACAATAGCTACAAATCCTGAAGTAATTTTAATGGATGAACCCTGTTCAGCACTGGATCCAATATCAACATTGAAAATTGAAGATTTAATACACAGACTTAAGAAGGATTATACAATAATTATGGTTACTCATAATATGCAACAGGCGTCAAGAGTTTCAAAATACACATCATTTTTCTTAAATGGTGAAATAATTGAATCCGGTCTTACAGATCAAATATTTATTAATCCAAAAGAGAAGAAAACTGAAGAATACATAACTGGAAGATTTGGTTAAAATGGCAGCTAAAGAATACCCCTCTATTATATTTAAAAAAAGAAGTAAATCAATTAAAAATAGATTAACAGACTATTGTAAAGAAACAATGGAATTATATCAAAAAATTAAAAATCTAATTGATAATTATGAGGAAACCATTGTTAAAGAGTGTAATGATAAAAGTAAAGAATTGGATATTGAAGGCTATGAAATAGAGAAAGAATGTATAAATTTTATAGCAGTTGAAAAACCTGTAGCTAGTGATTTAATGTATATTGAATCAGCTATAAGAGTTATTTCTCATGTGAAAAGAATAGCTTATTTATGTAAAAATATTGCAGATTCATCAGAGGCTATTAATAAAGTGAATATTCCAAAAGAACTCTTGGAAGAATTGAAGTTCATGGCAAATTATGTTCAGTTAATGATAACTAATGGATTTGATTCCTTTATAAATCAAGACATAACAACTGCAGCAGATCTTGAAGAGGATGACGATACTGTAGATCAGCTGTTTGATAAGATATTAAATGAAGTTACAGGATTACTATCTAAAAAAACAGATTATGCCATTAATATTATGAACGTACTTTTCATTGCAAGATATCTTGAAAGAATAGCTGATAGAGTGGTTAATATTGGAGATAGAGTAATTTATATTAACACCTATGAAAGACCACATATTAAAAGCTTAAAAGAAGGGAGTAAATAATATTTACTTCTTTTATTCCTCATATTTTTTGTAGAGAGCATATCTCTACATTTCCAAAATTTTTTTATCTTTTCAACTCTTTTAGATAAATGGCTATCTTATCTTATAATTTTCAGATCTGATAATTTTTGCTTTGATTTAATTCTAAATAATTATACTATGGCAAGTTGAATTTTCCATATGCATATTCATTGATCCATATATCCTTATTTGTGTTTTTTGTGTAATTGTAATAGTATAAGATAATAAAAAATAATTTTTTATACATAAAATTTAACTAAAATAAATCATGTTTATATTGTATTAATAGCAATTATTAGTTAGGAGGATATTATGGAATTCTGTCCGAATTGTGGTTCAATGTTACTTCCAAAGAATGGTAAATTAAAATGTAATTGTGGTTATGAACTTGAATTAAATAATAAAGAAGAATATAAAGTTGAGGGTGAGACTAATCCTCAGCAAGAGGTAGTAGTTACAGATAAAGCCAGTAGTGCTATGCCTACTAAAAAAATTACTTGTTATAAATGTGGTGGGACTGAAGGAGTTTGGTGGGTTGTTCAAACTCGTTCTGCTGATGAAGCTCCAACATTTTTTATCCGTTGTACCAACTGTGGAAATACTTGGAGACAATCTAATTAAAATTTTTCAATTTCCTATGGTATTTAAACAAACATTTATATTAATGATTTAATAATTTATTAGATGCTGAATAAGTTTAGAGATTGAAGTTATTTTACAAGTGATTGTTATTTTTCATCTCCTACTTTTTAAGAAAGCATATATCTATTACCAAAACAAAAACTTTATGAATAATGGATATTTCTAAAATATTCAGCATTGATGGCAATTACCATTAATTAACATTTATAAATGTCGAAATAATTAGAAATTGAAGTTATTTAAACAAGCATTTATTATTTTCATCTCCTACTTCTTTAAGAAAGTATGTGTCTATTACCAAAACAGCAATGCTTTTTAAATAACGGATTTTTCTAAAAGATATTATATCCCAAAATAAGACTGTTTTTTTATTTATTCTAAATTAATTAGTGCTATTACTTTATTGAAAAATTAATTATTTATGACAAATTTTTAGAGTTTTATTTGATTATTTTTTCATTTTTTTCCTATTTTTTCTTATTTTTTTAAAATATTGTGATTTTTTAAATGTTTTTTCTGATAATTTATGAATTCATTTTCATTGGTTTAGAAATTTACTTTTCATGTTGTATATTTTAATATTGTTTTCAGTAATTTTTAGTATTTTAAATCAATTTTATATATTTATTGTTCTTTTTGTATATGTAAATATCAAAACATTTATATATTAGCTATACAAATTATATAATTGCTAAAAGGTTTTAGGAATTGAAATTATTAGACATATGATTGTTATTTTTTTCATCTCCTACTTTTTAAGAAAGCATATATCTATTACCAAAAATCATTCTAATAGATAATGGATGTTTCTAAAATCTCTTTAGTCTATCTATTTTTTATAAAAATTATATACTATTTTAAATAATAGATATGATTAATGAATTTTTTACAAAAAACATTAAGGTCAATTACAGATAATCCTCGAAGAGTAGCAATACTTATTTTAGAAGGAGTTCTAATTGGAATTTTTGCAGGATTAATAGTCTGTCTGTATAGGTTTTTATTAACAGAATCGGAATCAACCTTGCAGGGTATTCTCAGTGCCATAAAAGGAGATATCTATCTAATAATTGGATGGTTTGTCATACTGGTTATTTTAGGTCTTGTCACTGGACGTTTATTGCGATGGGAACCATTTGCAACAGGAAGCGGTATTCCTCAAGTTACAGCAGAAATCAAGGGATATTTCAGCCCTAAATGGTGGAAGATTATTATATCCAAAACTATTGGCGGAACCTTATCTACTTTAGCTGGTCTTTCTCTTGGTCGTGAAGGTCCTTCAATTCAGTTAGGGGGAATGGCTGGAAAGGGTATCTCTAAATTATTTAAAGGATCTAAAACTGATGAATTCAGATCAATAATTACAGGTGCATCAGCAGGTCTTTCAGCTACTTTTAATGCTCCTTTATCAGGTGTTGTTTTTTCACTTGAAGAAATTACTTATAATTTTGATAAATCCATAATTTTTGTAGGTCTTACTGCAGCTATTGTAGCTGATGTTATTTCTAAGTACTTTTTTGGTCTTTCAGCAATTTTCAGATTCCCTTCGTCTAATTTTCCTTTAAAATATTTCTGGTTATTCATAATTCTTGGAATTATTCTAGGATTTTCAGGCTATTTCTACAATAAAACAATGGTTGCAGGATTTGATTTTTCTTCAAAAGCTACAAACATTCCAATTGAAGTGAAATTAGTCGTTACATTTCTAATAGTTGGTGTTGTATCTCTTTTTATCCCTCAAATTCTAGGTGGGGGACATCTAATGGTTGATACATTATATGTTGCAATTCCTCCATTATCAGTAATCATTATTCTGTTAATAGCCAAATACCTTTTAGGCATTATCAGCTTTTCATCTGGTGCTCCAGGAGGCATCTTCTTCCCATTACTTGTTATTGGTGCTTATATTGGAGCTGCTTTTGGAAGTTTCTTTGTTCCAATTTTCGGGCTTCATGAATATTGCGTATATAAATTTATTATAATAGCGATGGCAGGTTTTTTCACAGCTACTGTAAGGACTCCGATTACTGCCGTTGTTTTAGTTTCTGAAATGACAGGTACTACTGAAAATATTGTAGCAACTTTAATTGTCTGTATAATAGCTTATATTATTCCAACACTTTTAAACAACAAACCAATTTACGAATCTATATTTACAAGACTATTAAAGAGCAATAAAATTTCACAAGAGACAACTAAAGGGAGACATATATTAAAGGATTATGTAGTGCCGTTAAACAGTTATTTAATAGACAAGAAAATAGAAGAAATCCCATTATCAAACAATTCAATAATAGTATCTGTTTTAAGAGAAGAAAATTACATAATTGCCCGTGCTGATTTAAAAATTAAATTTGCAGACCATATTTATATATTAATAGATCAAGAACACTACACATTTGAAAATAAAGAAATAGTTACACTTATAAATAAAAAAAATAAATAAATAACCTGAAATGGAGATGAAATTATGGATTTTATTTTTAAAAGAAGAAGTGTTAGAGATTTCGAGGATATAGAAATAGGTATTCCTCAGGTAGAACATTTAATAAAAGCAGGGATGCAAGCACCATCAGCATGTAACAGCCAACCTTGGGAATTTTTAATAGTTGAGAATGAAAAAGATAAAAAAGCCATTAGTGAAATGAGCCCTTATGGAAAACCAGCAGCAAATGCTAATAAAGTCATAGTAACAATGGCTAATTTAGACTTATTGAAAAAGACAAAAAGTGTTGACTGGCTCTGTCATGATATGAGTGCATGTACTGAAAATATACTGCTACAGGCAACAGTTGAAGGAATAGGTGCAGTATGGTTAGGATTTTATCCAGACAATGAAAGAGTTGAAAAATTAAGAAACTATTTTGATATTCCTAAAAACATAATCCCTTTCTCTGTAATTCCAATAGGATTTCCTAAACAAGAAATGCCTGTTCGTGAAAATTTCAAGCCTGAAAAAATACATATTGGTAAATATTAAAAAATAGATAAGAAATATCTTTATCTAAATGATAAAGATTTCTTATTAAACTTATTCTTCTAATCCGAAAGATTTTTTAAGTAATTCTACATTTACATATCCTGCTTTGTAGATTTTACCAGTAGTCATATCATTAATAACAACTTCAGCAGGAGCAAACATTCCTTTATCAATTTTATAGAAGTCAAATTCTGCTTCTTTAAACACATCAAAGAATGGTTTACCATATCCGTCAGCTGCTGAAGATGGTAATTTAGCAGCTAATTCAGCAACGTCGTCTCCTTCTTCAGATTCAATGTAGTAGTAGGTTCTTCCACCAAACAATACTGCATCATTAGTTTTACCCATAGCTTTTAATCCATCAGGATCAATAGGTGCAATAGGTGCAATACCTGCTGCATGTTTTACTTTATTAACATCAAAATCAAGAGCTTCCATCATCTTATAAGTACCATTTTCAACAACTCTTCCGGAAATTTGAATAGAACCAACAAGAGATGAAGTTGGAGCAACAAGTAAATAAACGTTTTCTACTTTAACATTACATTCATCAGCAATATATTGAGCTACGTCTTCACCTGGAAGAACATCAGCTTCTAAAGTTAAAATAGCTATTTGTGGATCTTCGTCTTCATATCCAATTTCTTCATATGTTTCAGCTGGTTTTTTAGCTATTGCTCTTGCAGGACCAGATCCAAGTGCAAAGAAGTCACCTACAGACACAGACCAACCAGCTTTTTGTGAACCTAAAGTTGAAATTGCAGGAGAATCAGTTTTAATCTTTACTGAAGGTAATGCGAACTTTTCAGATAGGTCTCCAGGAATAGAAATACCTACATCAGCTAATCCACCAAGACAAACTTTAGTATAAAGTTCTCCTGCTTTAAAACTTCCGTCTACATTTACACCACAATCAAGAACTGTAGCACCATTTGATAATTCTTCGACAAAAATGTTTAATTCATTTGCACGTTTAATCATTTCATCGACAGTTTTTTTTGCTTCAATATTTACACTTACCATGATTTAACCTCATGAACAATAATAACAATAATTGTTATCTTATAAAAAATATATAACGATATTCTTATTTATAATTTATTTAACATTCTTATATCAATTTTTTATATAAGTTTCAATAAATAGACTTATGAGGTGATAAAATGGAATTTTCAAATTTATTTAAAGATTCATTAAAATATCCGACAAAAAATCTACAAATTTTAGTAATATTTGGAATAATTGTAATTTTTGCTAATCTAAAATCTATATATGATGCTTTTGGAGGAACTCAAAATCAATATTTAATAGCTATATTCGGAATCATATCCCTAATTTTAGGATTTATAGTAAGCGGATACATATTGTCAATTATTAAAAATACCATTGAAGGATCAGATATTGTTCCCCAATTTCAATGGAAAAATAATTTTATAATGGGTATTAAATATCTAATTTTAGATATTATTTATGCTATAATTCCTGCTATAATCATTTTCCTTGTTTTATTTGTAACAGGTTCATTTAGTTCAATGACATCTTTAATCTCATATTCTCAAATGGGAAATACAGCTATGGTTAATGCAGTGGCACAAAATATGGCTCCTTCAATTTTAATTACATTAGTTGTAGCTATTATATTATTCATTATATTTGGAATATTATGTACAATTGCAGAATGCAGATTAGCTATTAGCGGCAGCATAAGTGATGGACTAAAAGTCAAAGAAATAATCAATGACCTTTCTAATATTGGATGGGGTAATTTTATTGTTTGGGCAATTATATTGATAATAATTCTATTTGTAATATCCATTATCTATTCAGTCGTAGCATTTATCCCAATTATCGGATTTTTAATTTCCTTACTCTTGATTTCTCCATTTATGGCAATGTTTACTGCAAGAGCTATGGGATTGATGTATGCAAGCAAATAATTGATAACTGTTCATTTTGAAATAATAAATTAAATATTATTTCAACTTTTTTTTTCTTATTTCTGTTAAAATTTTATTGGTTTTATTGAATTTATGTAAATTCTTTATTATCGCTAGTAAATTTAGATATTCTTATAATAATAGGACATTTTATATAATACATTAAAATTATTTTTATTATTAGTGTTATATTTTCTTAGAATAATCTGTATTTGTATATTTTTAAGATTATTATCGATTATACATTTTTTATTTTTTTTAAAAAATGTTATTTCTCTGTTTTTATTTTGCTATTAGAAATGAATATTGTTGTATTATAGAAAACATTTATTAAAGACTTTGTACAAATTATAAAATAACAATGTTTGGTAATGCATTGTTGGAGATGATGAGATGAAATTTTTAATAACAATCAATGAAAAAGAGTATTTGGCAGATATGATTGAGAGCAATGTTGTAGATCAGATTGCAGAGTTATGCCCATTTGAGGCAACTTACAAAAGTCATCAACAACATGAATATTTCACTAAACTACCTACTGAAGTGAATGATGATGGATCTCAATTAACAACAAAAGCTGTTAAAAATAAATTATATTTCTTCAAAAAATTTAATTCATTTGCAATAACCTTTGACGATGCTAATATAAGTCCTAATTCATTAGTACATATTGGAGATTTTGAAGAGGATATTAGTGAATATTTAACTACTAAAGGAAGGAATGTACACGTAACTTGTGAAGTAGTACCTGCTTAGGTACTTTCACATTTTTTTTTAAAATGGATATTACTTATTTTTTTTAAAATAACTGGATGTTATATTATTAATTATTTATTATATATCTTAAATTAACTCTTTTTTAAATTAGGTGTTATATAATTTTTTATAAAGTTAAATTACATTATAGTTTAAAAATATAAAATAGTTAATAAATGATAGCTATCTAATATATGTTCAATAGTTACAAGATATTTCTAATAATCATATAAAGTAAATAAATTTATATAAAGTATTTCAGGAGGCAATCATTATGTCTAAAGTTATCGGTATCGACCTTGGCACCACCAATTCCTGCGTCGCCGTGATGGAAGGCGGCGAGGCTGTCGTTATCCCCAACGCGGAAGGCAACCGCACCACCCCGTCTGTGGTGGCATTTTCCAAAACCGGCGAGCGTA
>OGXX01001949.1_pt1 | contig 19795 bp, 18 predicted proteins | sample 1576301 | NCBI WGS metagenome assembly OGXX01 (sample SAMEA3541469, study PRJEB24748) | human gut metagenome | biome: human gut; feature: human-associated habitat; material: faeces | place: China | collected 2012
CAAAAGGTGCAGGTAGCCGCCCAGGCCGATACGGTCGATCTTGACCCGCAGCAGGGCGCGGCGGACATGGTTCCAATACTCAGCTGCATCGCGGGTGGGGTTGCCGCCTGGTGCAAAGGTCGGTGCACCGCCCAGGCCCACCGGGAACAGGTACGGATGGAACCGCAGCTCATGCACCGGCGCATCAAAGCCCGCGCACATCCGGGCTTCATAACCAGAAAACACGCACTTGATGACGCCGTCAAAGCCGAATTCCTTAAAGTGCGGGCCGTAAGGTTCAACGCCCACCCAGCTATCGTCATAAAATACATAGGCACGCTTGCCGTAACTGTGGACCAAATCCACCAGTTTTTTGCCGTACCCGGCCACAAACTGCTGGGTAAACTCCATGTAATCCCGCTTGTGAGCCGTCGGCGGCATGTGGGTCACCTGCAGGCTGCACTTGTTGATAAAGTCCTCTGCCGTCAGGGTATACCCATACTGGGCCGCAAAATCATCCAGCGCCTTTTCCGATACGGTAAAGTCATAGCTGCCCCAGTCCGTAAACAGATTCTGGTTGCGCTTATCGCTGCCCCAGATCCAGACGAAGTTATAGAACATACTGGTAAACCGCACCACGTTAGTCTGGGGGTGGGTCTCGCACCACTTTTTCAGCCAGTCGTACAAAAAGTCCTGAGCTTCCTTGGTGCGCGGATCAACAGGCAGCAGGTGCTCACTGGTCCAGCTGTTGGTAACATGGTTGTACATGTTGATCTCTTCCCAGGTGCGCCATGCCAAAAAGCTGACCGTGTAAGCATGGAACGGCACTGGACTTGCCACAGTCACTGTACCTGCGGCAGCATCCCACTGCCATGTGTCCGCAGGCAGCAGCTTGTTGGCCGTGCGGTCCCAAACCTGCCAGTAACGCAGAGCTTCGGGGCGGTCATTGATCTTGAACTGCTCATCAAAGAACCCCGCCATCGGCTTAACGGTCAGCGGCTCTTCGGTAGCAATGACCGGCTCTGTGCTCAAAAAGGACTGCTGTAAACATTCCGGGTGTTCCTTTGCCCAGGCATTGTGGTCACGGATGATGCAGATGGTGGAGTAAATATCGTACCCGGCGTCGAGAATTTCATCGGAAAGCTGGGTGCCATCACTATCGCGGATCACATCCGCGCCCCATTTTTTTGCCAGTTCCAGCGTAAGTTTTTCCTGCCCAGATTCACCCGGCAGCGTAAATCCGCCGCTTGTATGTTCAAATTTCATCTCCAGTCACTCCTTTATTCAAATATGCAGGCGGCGGCAGATTTCTGCAGCGTTACTGCGGTTCAGCGGTTTTGTCAGGGCTTCGGGGGCAATCAGGCCTTCCGCCACAGCCTGGCCCACTGCCCGCCTTGCGTAAATGGGCACAGAGTCCGGCACAGGCACGGCATCCGCCAGCGGGCGGCGGCCTGCAGCACCGGGAATCAGCACAGCCAAAAAGTCAGCCGCTGTTACTGTCTGATTCGGGTAAAGGCTGCCATCCGCAACCCATTCCGGTGGGATCAAGTCATTCTGCGCGGCGCACTGTATGGTTCCGGCATACGTTTCATGCCCGACAATATCGCTGTACAGGTCATTGTACACATTGATGGGAAACAGTTTAAGCGCCTTGATTGCCAGTTCCAGCGCTTCGGCACGAGTCAGCGTATCGTTGGGGCGGGTGGCATCGTAATCGGCAAAGGGATCGCCTTCCGGCGCAGGAACCGCGCAGTCTGCAGGAGCTTCCAGCGGTACAAACGGCGGTGTCGGCGTCCACTCCGGGGCATCCGTCACCATCAGCCCCAGCGCATCGCCCAGGGCATGGGCCACAAAACCCGCCATTTTATAAGCACCAAAATCATTGGTGTGGGTATAGTCGCCTGGGTAAAACCACCGCTTAGCCGTTTCCAGCCCATCCTGCTGCATCAGCGCCATGGCCCAGTTGTGCAGGTCAAGAACCATCACATTTTCAGCTTTGCCCAAAGTCAGCACTGCATCAGCAAAATCTGCCAAAAAGTCGTTATAGTGTGCGGCATCTTTCCAGCTGTTGCGCGCCAGCGGTGTGACCAGCACCGGCACAGCTCCGGCTGTGCGGGCTTCCTTTATATAGGTACGCAGGCGGTCGGTATAGCCGCCGTATGCCTGCAAATGTGCCAATTTCTGGTCATTGTGGCCAAACTGGTAGAGGCAGATATCCCTTGCCCGCAGCCGCGGTTTGACAATATCCCAGTGTCCTTCGCTCGTAAAGCTCTCGGTGGTCAGGCCGCTGTGGGCGTGGTTGGTGATGCAGACATCCGGCAGATAAGCGGGCAGCATCTGCCCCCAGCCGCAATAGCTTGTGCCCGGTGCATAGGGCAGATTTGCCGTCTGATCGGTCACAGTTGAATCACCGCACACCCAGATGCGGCGGACATCCGGGGCTTCGGCCACCGCTGCCGCCGCCAGTGCGCCCCCCACAACCGTCACGTTCACAGCGGTACTTGGCACGGCATCTACCTGCCCGCGCGGCACGATGGGAAACACATCGCAATACGCTGTTATGGTTTTGTTCTCCCCTGCTGCCAGTGTACCGCGCCAGACAAGACGGCGGCGGCCGATGAATACCAGCACTTCCCCTCCATCTGTACCGGTCACGGTAATTTTGGTACGGTAAACACCCTCTGCAGGAACATCTACCCGGAACCACACCGGCAGGCTGCGGCATTCCAGGTCCTCTGCCCGTACTGCATCGGTGGCAGTTGCCTGCACGCCGTATTCCGTGCAGGTCACATCACAAATTGCGGTACCCGCGTACCACCACTGCGGCAAAAAGCTGCTGTTCGTTTCCGGAATGCGCAGCGCCGCATTGGCGTTGTACACCGCACCGATTACAAAACCGAAACCCGTTTGTTTGTTGTAGGAAGATACGCCTTGCGCGATGTTCCATGTAAACTGCATCTTATGTACACTCCTTTGTACATTCAACAAATGGTATATACTTTCCGTGGGCGTTGACGGGTCGGTGCAGGCACCGTCCCTTGCAACGGTTGTTTTGCATAAAAATTGGAGCCGCTGCCCGGCAGCGGCCCCAACAGCGCATGATGTATACGCGATTTTAAATTTTCTTACTTGACAACCAAGACATTGCCATCAGCAATCAGGCTTGCCTTTTCATCGAGGATTTCCTGATAACCGGCATCCAGATACTCCTGGCAGTACTCCTCATACTTGGACTCAAACTCGTCGGGGCTGCAGGTAACGCAGTCAACATAGGCTTCCTGCCACAGGCTGTTCAGGTCGGTGCTGTACTCGGAGGTGGACTCCACAGCCTTGGTAAAGATGGGGGTGATCAGGCCGCCGTCAATGCCCTTCTCGCAGATGTCGTAGGCCTGGTCAATGATCCAGTCATAGCCATCGGGGGCCAGCAGGCTCTTGTTGGCCTTGAGGTCGGTCTCCTTGTCGCCGTAGCCCATGACCTCCTGAACGAGGCACCAGTAGTCCTTGTTGTTGTTCTGGCTCAGCTTGGCCTCACCGTCATAGTCAGAAATCTGGGTGGCAATGCCGTCGGCGTCAACGGTGTAGGTCTCGCCCTCAATGCCGTGCTGCAGGTAGGTCAGGTTCTCGGGCTGGCTCATCCAGTCGAGGAACATGTAGGTGGCGGCGCGCTCCTCATCGGTGGCGTTGGCGTTGATGCCCATGATCATGCCGTAGCTGGGGTACTCATAGTAGTGAGCGGTGTAGCCGTCGGCCACGGTGCCGGAAACGGTGGAGCCCAGAACAGCGACCTCAGCGTTGGGGTCGTTAGCCTTCAGGCTGTCGAACACATCGGTGCCGTTGGACATGTAGAAGCTGTAGGTGGCGCACTGGCCGGAGACAAACTTGCCCTTGGCGAGGGAGTCATCGGTGGTCAGGTAGAACTCGGGGTCGATCAGACCCTCGTTGTACTTGGTGTTGGCATCCTGCAGATAGTTCTTGGTGGCGTCCCATGTGAAGGGGGCAACATTCAGATCCAGATACTTGGCCAGCTCATCCTCGCTGGTGCCATCCTTGATCCAGTTGTAGAAGTAGGTGAAGCTCTTGGTAATCAGCGGGGAGTTCTCAACGCCGAGGCCGGCATCCTTGAAGGCCTTCATGGCGGTGATCAGCTCTTCGTTGCTGGTGGGAACCTCCAGACCGACCTGATCCAGCCAGTCCTTGCGGATCAGGGTGACCCAGTTGTAGTAGATGGGCTCGCGCTCTGCAAAGATGAAGGCATTCTCGCCGTCCAGCTTGCCGTAGGTCTCGATGGTATCCTTCATCTTGTCCCAGTAGGTGGGAGCGTAGAAGGCAACCTCATCGAGGTCGATGGGCTGCATGGCACCCTCAGACCAGTAGTTGACGGCCTGCGGCATGTCGTAGTGGAAGATGATGCTCGGGGCGTTGCCGGCGGCGATCATCTGGTTGAAGTCCTGCACCTCGTTGGAGCGGGCAATAGCCACATACTTGACGGTGACATTGTACTTGTCGCCGAACTCGGACTGGATCCACTTGGTATAGTAGTTGTCGGTGGGGTTCCAGCCCTCAAAGCCACGGTCGTAGACGGGAATCTGGATGGTGACATTCTCCGGGAAGCCGGCAGAATAATCGGTGTAGCTGCCGGTGCTCTCAGCCGTAGAGGTGGCCTCGGTAGAAGCAGCAGTGCTCTCAGCCGTAGAGGCGGCGGAGCTGGCGGACCCGCCGCAGCCGGCGAGCAGGGTGGCGGTCATGGCAGCAGCCATGCCAAGTGCTAATGTTTTTTTCATTGTTTTCCTCCTTATTGAAAAACAAATTCAGTAACAAGGTTGGGTTGCAGGCTTCCCGTAGGGGAAGGGGGGCCGCTTAGCCTTTGACGGCGCCGACCATCGTGCCCTGCACGAAATACTTCTGGATGAACGGATATACGCAGATGATGGGAACAGCGGCAAAGATGATGCAGGCGGCCTTCAGCACCTCGGGGTTGGTCATCGAAACGGTGGCAACACCCTCGGTCTGGAAGCTCTCGCTTGCGGCAACGATCAGGTAGTAGAGTTTGAGCTGCAGCGGGCGCAGCGCAACATTCTGCTTGATGTAGTACAGTGCGTCAGAATAGGCGTTCCAGCGGCCGACCGCGTAGAACAGAGCAATCGTAGCCATAATGGGCTTGGACAGCGGTACCACGATCTTGCCGAGAATCGTGAAGTGAGATGCGCCGTCCAGACGGGCAGACTCGATCAGGCTTTCAGGGATGGAGCCCTGGAAATTGTTTTTCATGATCAGCAGGTTGTACGGTGCAAAGCAGAGCGGCAGGATCAGGCACCAGATGGTATCCAGCATGTGCAGCTGGTTCATCAGCAGGTAATCGGGAATCGTGCCGGCCGTGAAGTACATCGTGAACATGATCATGAAGGTCATGACCTTGCGGCCGCGCAGCTCCGGGCGGGTCAGCGCATAGGAGGCGCAGACTGTCAGGAACATGCCGATGGCGGTAAACACCACCGTGACCAGAACTGTGACCCAAAGGGACTGCATAATGGTCGGATCGTGAAAGACCTTGTTGTAAGCCTCGAGGTTTACGCCGACATCGCTCTTGGGCAGCAGCAGGACCTTATTGGCCACAACATAGGCATTGTCGGAAAGGGACTTCGCCAGAATGTGGATGAAGGGCAGGATGCAGGTCAGCGAAGCGGCCCCAACGACCACAAAGCAGAGAATGTCAATCAGCAGGTCAATGACGCGGGCCTTGGTCCAAGGCTTTTTGCGCTTTTCAACAGCAGATGCTGCGGTAGCAGTCATGTTTATATACCCCCTTACAGCAGACCGTCCTCGCCAAGCTTCTTGGCGATCTTATCGGACGCGACCACGAGAATGACACCGATCACGGACTGGAACAGGCCCAGTGCGGTGGACTCACTGAATTTGTTGCCCTGGAACCATTTGAACACCAGCACCGGGATGGTGGTGGTATATTCGGTTGCCTTGGCGTTGGACAGGGCCACGATACGCTCAAAGCTGCCGCCCATCAGCTTGCCCAGCTGCATGATCAGCATGACTACGATGGTCGAACGGATGCAGGGCAGTGTGACATGCAGGCATTGCTGCCAGCGGTTGGCACCATCGACCTTGGCAGCCTCATACAGCTCGGAGTTGACATTGGTGATGGCGGCCAGATAGATGATCGTGCCCCAGCCCATTGTCTGCCAGATACCGATGAGAATATAGCTGAACAGCCACCAGGCGTCCTCCTGCAGGAAGGGGACCGGGCTTTTACCGGCATTGGCGATCAGCGTGTTGATAACGCCGGAGTTCGTGGCGAACATCGCATAGGCCGTGGCACCAATGACGACCCAGGACAGGAAGTGCGGCAGATACAGCAGCGTCTGGGTAACGCGCTTGAACCACTTGACGCGGATCTCGTTGAGCAGCAGCGCCAGAATGATCGGCATCGGGAAGCTGAACAGAAGATCCAGTACATTCAGCAGCAGTGTGTTGGCAACAGCCTTGCCGAAATCGCGGTGCTTAAAGACCTTTTCAAAAACCTTCAGCCCGACAAACTTGCTGCCTGCATAGCCCTTGCCGATCTTGTAGTCCAGAAAAGCGACCGACAGGCCTGTGTAAGCAAAGTACTTGAACACGATGATGAATGCCATGGGCAGCAGCAGCAGTGCGTACAGCTGCCAGTCACGCTTGAGGTAGTACAAAAATCCTTTCTTCTTGACGGATATTGCATCCGGCGAGAGCATTTTGCTTTTGCTCTGTCCCATAGAAAAACTCGCTCCTCCCGAATCAGTTGATGTTGTGTGGTGCGCGATTGTCATATTCACCACAAATCGGCGCCTTTGTTTGGTTTCATTATGCACTTTGTCTGCACTATTGTCCATGCACTTTTGCATGAAAACTATGCAATTTCGCTCATCAAATTTTTACCAAAGTTTTGGCATATGCAACGATAGTGTAAAAATCAAGCTCTATTGTGCATGAATTGAGATGAAATTGAAACTATTCTTGTCGCACTTCTACAATCGAAAGGCAATTTTGTTGTGCAGACTGCACAGATGTGGTTGTTTTTGGGCAAAGCATATGGCGCTTTACTGCGCGGTGTGCTACAATAAGAAAAAACTCGGTGCCGCACCGTTTGCGGTGCCGTCAGGGAGAGATGCGCCATGGGCCGCCGACCGGCAACCGTAATCGAATACCGCAGCTATGAGTTGCCGTCACATTTCCCGATGCGCATCATCGCAGGTGAGGACTGGCGTATCTCGGATGTCCCCTGCGGGGTGCTGCACTTCCACAACTGTCTGGAAATCGGCCTTTGCGAAAGTGACGGCGGTAAGATAGATTTTGCCGGCCATGTTGAGGATTTTCACGCGGGGGATGTCACGGTCATCGCCGGGGATGTGCCCCATACGACATGGTCGGACGCGGGCACGGCAAGCAAGTGGGCCTATTTGTTCTGCGACCCTGAGGAACTGCTGCGCCCCTTTTTTGCACTGGATACCCTGCCGAACGCCCGCCTGCTGGACGGTTTGCTGCACGGCTGGTGCCGGGTGCTTTCGCCGCAGCAAAACCCCGCCCTTGCACCGCTGGTGCGCCAGATGCTGCGCGAAATGACCCAAAAAGGACTGAACTACCAAATCAGTGTTCGCGGGCTGTTTGTGGCTTTCATCACAGAGCTGATGCGTCTGCCTGCCCACGGCGACATCGGCAGCCTGACCGGCAGCATGGTCATTGCACCGGCCCTGCGGTACATCAACAGCCATTATATGGAGAACTTTACCATAGGCGATTTGGCCGAGGCCTGCAGCATGAGCCACTCGCACTTTCGGCGGGTGTTCCATGAATTGATGGGCATCGGCCCGCTTGAGCATCTGAACCATACCCGCATCACCAAGGCCTGCACGCTGCTGCGGATGACCGATGAATCCATCCTGACTGTGGGTGAGCAGGTCGGCTTTCGCTCAATGTCCAGCTTTAACCGCCATTTTGCCGAGGCCATGGGCTGTTCCCCCTCCGAATGGCGCCGCACCGTGGGTGCCGGGCGCAGCACCTCCATCCTGAAATACAACGGCTGGCTCACCCCGCCGCGCGACAAGTAAGCATGTCGGCCTGACATTGGGCGGACTTTCCCTTCGCTATACGCATGACGCCCCTGCCGGTGAGATTTTACATCTCACCGGCAGGGGCGCTGTTTTATAATATTGTATTGACCGGAGCCTCCCGGGTCCGCATAGTGTGTCGTGACCCGTACATTTCTTGTGTGGAAAACCCGTTGGGGGGACTCAGGTGGTTTTGGGTGTTGTTTTCAGGCAGAGCACCACTGCCAGCAAGCCGCTTAAAAGGCGGCCTGCCATCATCGGCAGTGCGTGTGCAGGGCTGAATTGCAGGGTAAATGCCAGAAAATCGCCGACGCTGTAAGCAGCTACCACGGCATAGGCGGTATTCAGTGTGATGCCGCGTTCCTCCAGCGTATCAAGACTCAGCAACGTGGGGATGCAGTTGGCGGAGGTCACGACCAGACCGGTGATGGAGGCGGGCTCCAGCTGCAGCCGTGCGGCCACCACGGCGGCGAAGCCCTGCCGGAAGGCGCTGCCCAACCCCAGCCGATCACCCAACAAGGTATCCGCAGCACCCAGACAGAAAAATACAGCAGATATCCACGCCATCGCTCTTACGCGCGGCCCGGCGTGTCTTCACTGAAGGGGCTGTTGACATAGTTGGCGCTCTTGGAGGAAACGAACTTCTCCATCGCGCGCTGCAGCGGGTGCTTGTTCCAGCGGTCCAGATCATCCGTCAGCTGGCAGGCAGTCATCTGGAAGAAGGGCAGCCAGCACAGCGGGGTGATTTCCTCCGGCACATCCATAGGCACATACATAACATTGTGCTCGTCCTTGTAATCGGCGCAGCGAGTCAGCAGGAAGGCGTTATCCGTCACGATCTGGGTACCCTCAAAGATGCGGTGGATGCGCTCCGTGCCTTCGCCGCCGTCGATCAGAAATACGCTGTAACGGGGGGTCATCTGGATGTTGGGACCGTGGATGTACTCCTCGACCTCGTAGGCGGCGGTGGGGATGCTGACGGTCTCGCCGAATTTCAGCGCACCCTCGCTTGCGGTGCCGAGGTTGGCACCCACGCCGCAGACATAGGCGTTGGTCATGCCGGACAGCTGACGGTAGTGTTCTTTAATAAAGGAAGGGGTCTGTGCCTGTACGGCGGCGTTGATGTCGGCGGCTTTCAGCAGCTGCTGCTTGACAGCCTCGCCCTCGGCAGCGGTTTTGATGCCCAGACGGACAGCAGCCTCCACGGCGAACAGCATAAAGAAGAGTGCCAGCGTGGTGACGCCGCGGGTGACATATGAGACCGTTTCGCGCCCGACACCGTAGTTGGCGACAACATCGCACACCTTGCCCAGATCGCTGTTGACGTCGCCGGTCAGGCCGATGCAGCGGCGGCCCTTTGCCTCGATGACCTTGATGGCGTCCAGCGCGTTCAGGCTGTAGCCGCTTTGGCTGACAACAACGACCATATCCGTCTCGCCGAAATCATTCTCGCTGGATACAAAATGAAACGGGGTGACGATCTTGACCTCGCACTTCAGATGACGGCGGATAAACTGCCGCGCACAGAGTGAGCCGTTGGAGGAAGAACCGCACGCAACGATCCAGATGTTCTTGTAGCCGCTGTTTACATACTCATCCACAAGGGGCTTTGTCAGTGCGGCGCTGTCGGCAACATTGTTACGGATAAACTCCGGGCAGTCGGCAATGTAGTCCAGCATAGTCTTTTTGTGTTCCATAAAGCAGTCTCCTTCTCATTTTGTCTAATTTTTTAACGGTTGTTTTGTGTAAAACGTTAAAATCTTCGGAAAGTCCCCGAACTCTATTGACAATATACCACAACTTTGGTACATTGTCATTACAATATTACAAAGTTTTTAGAGGAAATTTCTAAAAATTAAGAAATAATCTAAAAGCTTTGCAGTATTTTATAAGGAGGAAAAACTTATGCCTGATATTTTGATGACAAGAATCGACAATCGCTTGGTGCATGGGCAAGTCGGTGTGGCGTGGACCACCGCCTTATAGGGCGTCAACCTTATTGTTGTTGCGGATGATCTGGCAGCTGCAGACCCGCTGCAGCAAAGCCTGATGACCGCCACCGCGAAAAGCTCCGGCTGCGGCATCCGGTTCTTTACGCTGGACAAGACCATTGCAGTCATTCACAAGGCATCCGCCAGCCAGCACATCTTTCTGGTCGTGCGCAACCCGCAGAGTGCCCGTAAGCTGGTGGAGGGCGGCTCGGTCGAAATTGGTATAGCTGACTTGGCCGGAGGCATCCTGCGGTTTGAAACGCGCCCCTTTGCCAACTTTACGGCGAAGGAAAAATATGACGAACCGGCGGATTATCTGCAGACGGTTCTGGCAGAACTTTCCAGTCCATTGCTGGGCATTGGTATTGCGCTGCCGGTGGATGTAGATTCCAATACCGGCAGGATCATCAGCGCATTCAACATCAGTGGCAATGACTGCCAGTGTGTTGAAGAAAATTTCCGCTATCTGGCTGATAAGCTGGGGCTTGCCTGCTGCCAAATCTGGCAACGGCGATGTTCAACTTTGAAATGACCTTTGATATTGGTAACTATGTACTTTCGGGTCTGATTCCCCATGCATTGGGTGAGGATCTGCGCATCCAGCTGGAGGAACTGGTCAACCACATGCTGATTAGCAAGGATCGTTCGATTCGGCTCACCTCACCCCAGGCAGAACACCCAACGTTGATTGGTGCTGCCAACTTGGTATTTGAAAAAACACTGTTGAACGAATTGACGGTATGACCCGCGTCAGCCGCCAACAGTACCGAAAAAGGAGAACCCTTATGGATTATGTGCTTGGTATTGACAGCGGTGGCACCAACTATCGCGTAGAGGCACAGGATACAGACGGCCATCAGCTGGGCTACTATGTGGGTCAGCCGGTCAACCATTACAATTTTGCCAAAGAGGAATGGCAGAAACGCATCAATGAAAATATTGATGCCTGTCTGGCTCAGTTCGGTGGGCAGCGCAGCAAGGTCAAAGCGCTTGTCTGCGGTACCACCGGTATTGACAGCGATGCCGACGAGGTGATGCTGAACGCCTTTTACCGCAGTCTGCCCGGCTTTGCATGCCCGATGCAGGTGGTCAATGATGCCGAACTGGCCCACTACACCGTTACGGGCGGCACCGGCGTGCTGGTTATCTCCGGTACCGGATCCATTGCCTATGGTCGTAGCCGGGATGGTCGCACCTGCCGCACCGGCGGCTGGATGTTTACCATTGAAGGGGACGAGGGCTCCGGTACCTGGGTCAGCCGTATGGCGCTGCGTCAGGTGGGGCGCTACTTGGAGGGCGCTGCCCCCGAAAGCCCGCTGACCCGCGCCGTCTGCGCGACGTTGTCCATCCACACCCGCGATGACCTGAACAGCGTGGCTCTTGCCGGGGGGCAAGCTCCTTGGGAGATGCCCCACTTGGGCAAACTGGTCAACGAGTCTGCCGAGGAAGGAGACGTCGCTGCGGTGAAAATCCTGCAGCAGGCTGCCGGGCTTATTGCCCTCCTGGTCGAGGATAACGTCGCTGCGCTGAACCTGACCGAGACCGAGCCGGATTTCATCATCGGGCTTTGGGGCAGCAGTCTACTCTATTCCCGCATCATGCTGGATGCCTGCCGTACCCGCCTGCAGCAGAAGTTTCCGCGGGCCATCATCCGCATGCCCAACCGCACGGCCACCGAAGGCGCTGCCGACTGGGCATGGAAACTGACAAAAACAAATAACGAACTATAATGCTATATGTTTTTATACATTATATTGTAATGACAATACGACAAATAAGAAAGTGAGGTTCCCGATGGAACTCGTCAATTTTAACGAACAGGACATCATTGCCAACGGTGCCAAGATCTACGACCAGCGCGCCAAGATCGAGGCTATCGCCGATTCGATTGTGGATAACGGGTTTGACCTGCTGCTGTTCACCAGCAGCGGCGGTTCTCAGGCGATGCTGGATCCGTTTGCCTTCTACATCCGCCATATGTCCCGTCTGCCGGTCGAAAATGTACTGTCCGCCAACCTGTTGACCGGTGACTGCAACCGCATCACCGATAAGACCGTGGCGTTCCTGACCTCGAAGTCCGGCGACACCGCCGAGACCGTAAAGGCAGCCAACTGGCTGAAAGAGCAGGGCGTGCGCCTGTTTGCCGCCGTCGGCAAGGAGAACTCCACGCTGGAATCCATCTGCGATGACACCATCGTCTACGGCGAGGGCCGCCCGCAGGAGCTGGTGTTCTACCTTCTGGTCGGCCGTATCCTGTACCGCAGCGGATGCTTTGATGCCTACCCCCGCTTTGCGGATGAGCTGAAGAACCTTGCCTTTGCGCTGGCGCAGGTACGCAAGCAGGCAGATGCCAAGTGCCTGAAATATGCGCAGGATTACTGCAAGGAGCCGTATAACATCTGGATCGGCAGCGGCGATCTGTGGCCCACCGCCTACAGCTACAGTATGTGCGTGCTGGAGGAAAGCCAGTGGATCCGCACCAAGAGCGTTTCCAGCCCGGAATTTTTCCACGGCACGCTAGAGCTGTTGGAGGACGATGTCTGCACCACGCTGCTGCTGACCGAGGGGCCCACCCGTGCACAGGACGAGCGCGTAAAGGCGTTTGCCGCCCGCCATACCAAAAAGCTGACCTGCTTTGACACGAAGGAGTATGCACTGCCCGGCATCAGCGATGAGTTCCGCCCGCTGCTCAGCCCCGTTGTCATGGCGGCCGTTCTGCAGCGCATCAGCAAGAACATTGAGGTCATCACGGATCATTCTCTGGATATCCGCCGCTATTACAGAAAAGAGAGCTATTGAGTATGAAACTGATTGCATTAGGGGATAACGTAATAGACTATTACCACAATACACAGGAGTGCTTCCCCGGCGGCAATGCGGTAAACGTTGCAGTTCATGCTGCGCGGCTGGGGGCACAGGCCGAGTATCTCGGCTCCCTCGGTGATGACAAGATGGCACATATTGTGGAAAAAGCACTCCGGGAAAACGGCGTGGACATCAGCCATTGCCCCGTTTTGCAAGGGCGTACCACCAAGGTGTGCAGCTATGATGTAGTCAACGGGGAGCGCAGCTTTATCGAGGTCATCACCGGGGAAAGCTGGACCGGCCCGCTGCAGATCAGTGCGCGGGAGCTGGACGAGCTGAAAACCGCCGATCTGATCGTCAGCAGCTGCAACGCCAAAATGCCCGAACAGATGGCGGCTGTGCAGGCGCTGCCCGCTGTGTTCGCCTATGACTTCGGCGAAAAGGAAAAGTACCGCACCGATGCCTACTATGACGAGGTTTGCCATGGCATAGATCTGGCGATGCTTTCCTGCAAGCCGATGGACAAGGCTGCTTTTGCGGAATTGTGCGCGCCGCTGCATCGTCGCGGCGTGGTGCATGTGCTGGCTACAATGGGCGCAGCCGGGCAAATGTTGTCCGTACAAGGGAAAATCGTGGAAAAGACTACCCAAATGGTAGAGGCAAGTGATACAATGGGGGCCGGAGATTCTTTCCTTGCCGCCTTTCTCTGCTCGCTGTATACTGCGGGGTGGCAAAAAGCAAAGCCCATGCCGGAGCAGGCGCTTCTGGCTGCACTGGCTGCCGGGCAGCAGGTCTCGGCACGCAACTGTATGGCACAGGGCGGCTTTGGCTGTAAAGCGGAAATCTCCCGGGACACCATTGAATAACAAAAAGGAGATTTCCTATTATGATCGAACTGAACGGAATACAGCTTGACAAAACCAGCGCAGTCCCTCTGTACGAGCAGCTGCGTAAGGCATTGCTGGAGGCTATCACCAGCGGGAAACTGTCGGCAGGGACCAAATTGCCGACGGAGGAGGAGCTGTGCGCCCAGTTCGGCATTTCACGCCCCGTTGCGCGGCAGGCTTACAATATGCTGATCGAAGAAGGCTTTGTGGAACGTATGCGGGGCCGCGGTACTTTTGTGCGCAGCCCCGATACCCGCGGACGCTTCCTGAACAAGCAGCTGAGCTTTGCCGCCGAGATGGGGGTTTTGAATCTGGAACACCGTACCGAGGTGCTGCGTGCAGAGTGGGTAAGCTATACCCCGGAACTGTTTGCACGGCTCAAGCTCGAACGCGAGGACCGCTGCTATCATCTTGTGCGTATGCGCTATGTCAGCGGAAAGCCCTTTGTTCTCGTGGAAAACTATGTGCCGGAATCTGTGTTTCCCGGCATTGATGCCTACGACTTCGCCCAGCGCTCGCTGTACGATGTCTTTGAAACCGTCTATCACGAGAAGATCGTTAAATCGCGCCGTGTGCTGATGGCGCAGATTGCCAACGTCGAGTTTGCCAGCCTGTTCGGCGTACACCGCGGTTCCCCCGTGCTGTATGTCGAAAACACGGTCATGGACCAAAACGACCGTCCAATCGACCTCAGCAAAGAGTATCTGGACGGCGTTACCCAGAAATTCGAATTTGAAGTTGTCAACCAATAAGCCGGGTCTGTGCGCCCGGTCTTTCCAGAGGAGTGTAATTTACTAGGGTAGGTGTAGTTGTGACCGGGCATGGCGGCTTTGCCGCCGGTATGGCTGCCAATGTAAAAATGCTGGCAGGCAGTGATGCGAAAGTAAAGGCCGTGGATTTTGCCGATGGCATGGATGTGGAAGTGTTTGAAAAGCAGCTGGCAGAGGCAATCGACAGCTATGCAGACTGGGCACGAGAACATCGGCAAGTTTGTGCTGGAGGTTCCCGCCCAGCCGCAGGAGGACGAGGACGGTTTCTGAAGGGAGAAACGCCATGAAGCCGATCAAGGCAGTCATCTTTGATATGGACGGCGTGCTGATCGACAGTGAACCGGTCTACCTGCACCATCAGTATGCACATCTGAAGCCGTCCTACCCGTGGATCACTCTGGAAAGCATGTACCCGTTGGTGGGCATTTCCGGGCAGGAATATATGCCCTTTATGGCCAAGCTTTGCTGCCGCACCGACGATGCCGCATTCCGGCAGGAAATGGACGCCATGAACGCCGGCTGCCGGGTGTATTACCCGGACATTCTGCGCAAGGAGGTTCGCCCGCTGCTGCATGAATTAAAGCAGATGGGGCTGCAGGTGGCTCTTGCAAGCAGTAGCAGCCGGGAATGTATTGAGCAGGTCCTGACACAATGCGAGATTCGGGAACTGTTTGACTGCATCGTCAGCGGTCACGAATTTACCCGCAGCAAGCCGGACCCGGAAATTTACCGTTTCACCATGGACAAGCTGGGGCGCAAGCCGGAGGAATGCCTGATCGTGGAGGACTCCACCTACGGTGTGCAGGCAGGTACGGCGGCGGGCGGCGTTGTGGCTGCCCTGCGTGACGAAAGATTCCCGTTTGACCAGCGTGCGGCACAGCTGCATATCGACAGCCTTGCCGAGCTGCCTGCGCTGGCGGCGTGCGGCGGGAAAAGAATACGCGCCGCCTTCTTTGATGTGGATGGCACCCTGCTTACCGTTGGCGGGCATCGGATGCCGCCCAGTGTAGCCCCGGCACTGCAGGCTTTACAGCGCAGCGGCGTGCAGGTATTTCTGTGTACCGGTCGCCACGCGTTGGAAATCGCGGAAGAAAATATGCTGCCCGGGATCACGGTTGACGGTGCTGTTTATATGAACGGCCAGCTCTGTGAGCTGCAGGGGCAGATCGTGCGGGAAACGCCCATTCCCGCCGGGGATTTGTCGGCATTGAAGCAGTTTTTGCAGAAAAAGAACTGCAGCTGCATTTTTCTTGAAAAAGACAGGATGTACGCCAACTGCGTGAACTCCCGCATGGAGATTGAGCAGGCAAAAATCGGCACCGCCGTGCCGGCTGTGCGGGACATCTCCGATTTGGAAAACCGCCGCATATATCAGGTCATCCCCTTCGTCAACGAGGAGGAGGAAGAAGAACTGCTGCGGCAGATGCCCCACTGCCTGACAAAGCGCTGGGGGGATGCCGTGGTGGATCTGATGAGCCGATCCGGCGGCAAGGAAAACGGTATCCGTGCCCTGTGTGCGGCAATCGGTATCACCACGGAGGAAACCATTGCCTTTGGAGATGCCGACAACGATTTGGAAATGCTGCAGCTGGCCGGTATCGGTGTGGCTATGGGCAACGCCCTGCCGCAGGTGCGCGCCTGCGCCGATATGGTCACAGACACCGTGGAAAATGATGGCATCGCCCATGCACTCCGAAGATTAAAACTGATTGAGTAACCACACAACGAGGAGCGTTTTCCCACAGGGGAGGCTCCTCGTTTTCCGAAAGGGGCAGTGTTCTATGATGAAAGAAAAAACGCAGACCCTTGTAACGGATCAGCTGTATAATCTGGTCGCAGGGTTTCTGTATGCCCTGAGCATCTGTTATTTTGCCAAGGGCGCGGACTTTGCACCCGGCGGGCTTGTCGGGTCTGGCCTTGTTGGGCAACTATCTGTGGGGGTTCCCCATCGGCATCACAACGCTGGTGCTGAATGTGCCCCTGATTTTGCTGGGCTTCCGCTTTGTGGGGCGCGCCTTTCTGGGGAAAACCGTCATCAGTATGCTGTGGTGTACCTTATTACGCAGCTGAAAGAGAAAAACTACGATTTTATTGAGCAGGAGATGGCCGGTATTGTAGAGGAATGCCGCGGTGCAGGGGTGATCTCGAAGGTGATTTTTGAGAACTGCTACCTGACCGAGGAGGAAAAGCGCGCACTGTGTTCCATCGCGCGGGAGGTCCGCCCGGATTTCATAAAGACGTCCACGGGCTTTGGCACCGGCGGCGCAACCTTTGAGGATGTGGCGCTGATGAAAAAATGCGTCGGCGATGAGGTGAAGATCAAGGCGGCCGGCGGCATCCGCACTTTGGATACCGCTTTGCGCATGATAGAGCTGGGCGTATCCCGCATCGGTTCCACAGCCAGCGTCAGCATTGTAGAAGAACTGAAGCGTACATTATAAAAAGCAGGTGATGCTGCAAAAGCGGCCATATGGGGAAGGCGCTGCCAGCGGCGCGGCATAGAAGAATCTGAAATATAAAACAAAAGTTATAAACATAAAGGCCTATAGACAGTAAAAATTGACAAATTTGTGCCCGTATGCTATACTCACATCAATCAAAGATGAACCGCATTCATAGCCGGACGCAAGGACGGCTGTGGGCGGGCAAATCTGCCAATGGAACAGGAGGGTCTCTTATGCTGCTTCAAGGTAAAAAGGCAATCATCACAGGCGGTACGCGCGGTATCGGGTTTTCTGTTGCCGAGGTATTCCTTAAAAACGGTGCATCGGTAGCACTGTTCGGCTCGCGTCAGGAAACGGTTGACAAGGCGCTTGCACAGCTGAAGTCGGAAAATCCTGCTTGGGAGGTCATCGGTATGGCACCCGATCTTACCGATTACGCTGCCCTTGATGCAGCATTTTCCGAGGTGGAGAATCGCTTTGGGCGCATTGACATTCTCGTCAACAATGCAGGCATTTCCGCCCGGGAGCCGCTGTATGAGTATACGCCTGAGGCGTTCCAGCGGATCATCGATCTGAATGTGACGGCTGTGTTCAACGGCTGCCGTGCGGCGGCCATCCGCATGAAGGCGCAGGGCGGCGGTTCGATCATCAACACCAGCTCGATGGTCAGTCTGTACGGTCAGCCGTCCGGTGTGGGATATCCCACCAGCAAGTTTGCTGTCAACGGCATGACCCGCAGCCTTGCGCGGGAGCTTGGCCGCGACAACATCCGTGTCAACGCAGTTGCGCCGGGTGTTACCCGCACTGATATGGTCGCAAATCTGCCGGAGGAGATCGTCCGCCGCGTCTGTGCGCCGATCCCGCTGGGCCGCATGGCCGAGCCGGAGGAGGTCGCAAATGTATTCCTTTTCCTTGCCAGCGATATGGCAAGCTATGTGACCGGGGAAATCCTCAGCGTTGACGGCGCAGCGCAGACCTGAGCCGTATCTGTATTATATAAAGAAAAATACCGGTGCCGTAAAATATTATTCTTGCGTTTCTTACCTCCTTGTGCTATACTGACACAGTAAAACTGAATACGACAGCAGGTGCCTTTTTATGCGTGATATGCGCATAGAAAAGGGTAAAAGGGAAGCGGGTGCCAATCCCGCGCGATCTCGTCACTGTGATAAGGGAGTCTGCCGCCACGATGCAGGAGCATCAGCCACTGGGCCATAGCCCGGGAAGGCGGCGGCAGGCGCAGAGCTTTCAGCCAGGAAACCTGCCCGCTGCCGGGTACGGGGGCTAAACGCCCCAAATCACGAGGAATTGGTTGTACCGCAAGGAACCTGCTTAAAAGCCGAGGTCTTTTTGTGTTGCCATTCTGCACGCAAAAGGCCTCGTTTTTTTCGGGCTTGTTTGGGTGTGTGCTGCTTCCTCGGCAATGGCTGTTTTAGAAAGGAAGCAGAACCCATGAAAAAACGCAACTGTAAGAAAGCCGCCGCCGCGCTGATGGCGGCAGCCCTGTCCACCGCACTGCTGGCCGGCTGCGGCAGCACCGCCCCCGTTGACAGCACGCCCGAGAGCGTGGCCGTAAGTGAGGCCGCCCCCGCCCAGAGCACAGAGGAAGGGGATGCAGACGAGATGGCTGCCCGGAATTGTGCCGATTTGATTGATGCGATCTATGTGCAGACCCGCACCGAGGACACCGATGCCCAGTGCGAGGCTGCCAAGGCTGCGTGGGATGCTCTGACCGACACCCAGAAGGAGATGGTGGAGGGCGAGAACGCCGACCCCGACTACTTCGGCCGCGATACCGGTGATGCTGCGCTGGATGATCCCCGCAACGAGGATGACATCGGTGAGAATGAACTGCTGGTCGTCAGTTTCGGCACCTCCTTCAACGGAAGCCGTGCGGCGGACATCAAGGGCGTTGAGGATGCCCTGCAGGCCGCATACCCCGATTGGAGCGTTCGCCGCGCCTTTACCGCCCAGATCATCATCAACCATGTGCAGGCTCGTGACGGCGAGAAGATCGACAACATGCAGCAGGCGCTGGACCGTGCTGTGGCCAACGGCGTCAAGAATCTGGTCGTTCAGCCGACGCATCTGATGCACGGCGCGGAGTACGATGAGATGTGCGAGGCGATTGACGCCTACAAGGATAAGTTTGAGAGCATTGCTATCGCCGAGCCGCTGCTGGGTGAGGTGGGCAGCGATGCCACGGTCATCAATGACGATAAGGAGGCCGTTGCGACCGCCATCACCGATGAGGCTGTAAAGACCGCCGGATATGAGGATGCCGCTGCCGCCGCTGCCGATGGGACTGCCTTTGTGTTTATGGGGCATGGCACCTCCCACACGGCCAAGGTCAGCTACAGCCAGATGCAGACGGCGATGCAGACGCTCGGCTATGAGAATGTCTTTATCGGCACTGTGGAGGGCGAGCCGGAGGATACCGCCTGCGAGGCTGTGATCGAGGCTGTGAAGGCGGCCGGATATACCAAGGTCGTGCTGCGGCCGCTGATGGTGGTTGCCGGTGACCACGCCAACAACGACATGGCCGGTGCGGACGAGGATTCGTGGCTGAGCCAGTTCAATGCCGCAGGCTGCTTTGACAGCGTGAACACCCAGATCGCCGGTCTGGGTGAGATCGATGCAGTTCAGGCTTTGTATGTGGCGCATACCAAGGCTGCGATCGACACACTGAACGGTTGATTTGCCACCTCTGCCCGAAGGATCTGCCTTCGGGCAGTTTTTGGGTGAAAGCGTGCGATTGCGGTTTCCGTATCGCAAAAAACAAAGAAAGTATATGAGGAAAGACAAATGAAGAAACAGCTCCTGATCCTG
>OGXX01001954.1_pt1 | contig 19749 bp, 18 predicted proteins | sample 1576301 | NCBI WGS metagenome assembly OGXX01 (sample SAMEA3541469, study PRJEB24748) | human gut metagenome | biome: human gut; feature: human-associated habitat; material: faeces | place: China | collected 2012
GCATGGGAACGACGGCACTGACCGAAGCGGTCTTTTATATCCTGCTCTCGCTCGATGCGCCGCTGCACGGCTACGGCATCATGCAGAACGTGGAGCATTTGAGCGGCGGGCGCGTGCGATTGGCCGCGGGAACGCTCTACGGCGCGCTGGCAACGCTCACCGAGCGCGGCTGGATCGTGTCGCTCGGCGATGAGAGCGAGGGGCGCAAGAAGGAATATCAGATCACGCCCGCGGGGCGCGAGGCCGTGCGCGCGGAGCTGCGAAGACTGCACGAGCTGACGCAAAACGGCGACAAGCTGACGGAAAACTGGAACTGAAAGGAGGACATACCATGGCGAAAAACAAAAAGACAAGGCTGCATCTGTCGAGCTATGCCATTGATCCCGAGCGGATCGAGAGAAAGGCAAACGAAATGGCGAAAGAGGGCTGGCTTCTTGAAAAATTCGGCTCGCTGTTTTCCACCTACCGCCGCGGCGCGCCGAACGAATACGAGTATCGCGTGCAGGTGAAGGAAGCAGGGATAGACCGCCTTACCTACATCGCGGAGCTTACAGAGTTTGGCATTGAAGAAGTCGGCGGCGTGGGCGACCTGCTCGTTCTGCGCAAAAAGGCGGACGGTACGCCTTTTGATCTGTACTCAGACCTTGACTCCCTCATCGCCCAGCAGAAAAAAGCCGTGCGCTACCTGCGCGCGGGCCTGATCATGAGCTTTTTCTGGGGGAGCAGTATGCTGATGAATGTTCTGACAACGCTGATGAATGCAAACGTCATCGGTAGGTATGCGGGCGTGGCCGCGATAAATTTCAGTACAGTGCAGGTGCTGATGCTTACAGCGGCATCTCTTCTCCTGCTTGTGTGCATTGTGGGGCTTGTCGACTGCCCGCGGGGACTGCGCCGCGCGAAACGGAAGATCGCAACGCTCGAGGCCGAGCGCGTGATTCAGGAGTGAAAGGAGAGCAGAAATGGCAGAGACGATGACGAAGAAGTGGAACAGAGCACCGCTTGCCCCCGAGCGGGTGGAGGAGATGGAGCGCTATCTCAACGAGATGGCCCATGAGGGCTGGCAGTGCTGTGAGATCGTGCGCAATGAGCTGCGCTTTGTGCGCGGGGAGCAGGACGAGTATACCTACCGCGTGCAATACTTTTACGAATCGCGCGACGGCGAGAAGGACGACTATCTGCGCACGCTCGGCGAGACGGGCGCGGCACTGGTGGGCGAGTACGGCGAGGCGCTGATCCTGCGCAAAAAAACGGTGGACGGTGCGTTCGAGCTGTACTCCGACCTTGACTCCAAGATCGCGGCGCTGGAAAAGCGACGCTCACACGCAAGAAACATGATGCTCGGCGCGCTGGTGCTGGTGCTGCTGAGAGGGAACTATGCGTACAAGGCAATCTCGCAGTACGGTTTTTCAAACTGGCTGGACACGCAGCTTGATTCACCTGTATATATGGTGCTGACTATTCTGATCGTGGCGGGACTGTTGGCGGGCGGTATTGCCAGTATGATTTCCGTGCGGCGCGAGGGGAAAAAGATCGAAGAGCTGAAGCGCAGACGCATGATCGAGGAATAAGCCCCGCTTGCAAATCCCACCTATCCGTTGTAGAATAGCCCTGCGAAAGAACAAACAAGCGGGAGGAAAGCCGACATGATCCAGGATATCGAGCCGAAACATCTTTACAACGAGTGGAAGAAGAACGCCGTGCCGAAAAAGAGCAGCGCCGTGGTGCAGTTCCGCGGGCAGGATCTTCTCTGCCGCATCGACGAGAACGGACTGAAATTCCCCGTGCGCTCGATGTTTGCGGAGCCCGACGAGGCGTTTACCTACCTTTTTGAACTCGACGGGCGGGAGTATTACCTGCTCTTTGACGAGAAAGAGCGCACGATCGAGGGCTATTCCTATCGGGGCATCGGCCTTTTCCGCACGGAAAAGCCGCAGGAGCTTGCCTACGCCGCCGTGAGCGCGTGGCATCTGTGCGCGTGGTATCGCAGCGCGCGCTATTGCGGCTGCTGCGGAGAAAAGCTCGTCCACGACGTGAACGAGCGCATGATGCGCTGTCCCAAGTGCGGCAACATGATCTTCCCGCGCATCAACCCCTCGGTCATCGTGGCGGTGACGCACGGGGACTACCTGCTGCTCACAAAGTACGCCAACCGCCCCGGCGCGACACGCACGGCACTTGTCGCGGGCTTTACCGAGTTTGCCGAGAGCTTTGAGCAGACCGTGCGCCGCGAGGTGATGGAGGAGGTCGGGCTCAAGGTCAAGGACCTGCGCTATTACCGCTGCCAGCCCTGGGGCATCAGCGGCAACATCATGATGGGCTACTGGTGCAGACTCGCCGGCGACGACGATACGATCCATCTCGACAACTTTGAGCTGGCGGACGGCGCGTGGGTCAGCCGCGAGGAACTGCGAGAGAACTATACGGGCAACGGCATCGCCCTCACCTCGGAGATGATCGCCGAATTTGCCGCCGGCAGAGACCCCTACAGCCTGGAAGCGAAAAACTAAAACAAAAAACGTCTGTCTCGACCGAGACAGACGTTTTTTCTATGGATTTCAGATGAGACCGACTGACAGCAGACGCATATTGTCCCACTGACAAAGCTCGCGGAGCGCTCCGCTTTCGTACTCGTACAGCGTGCACGGATCCCACCAGTTGACATTGAGCTTAACAAAGGCAAAGTAGCGCTGGCCGTTCACGACGATGATCTGAAAATCGAAGATCGCGTGGTCGATCTGATCGGCGGCGGCGTGCATCATGGAGAGCATCGTCTCATTGGGGGTGACGGTGTTGCCAACGGAGTCATAGAGCGTGGTGGCGACAAGTGTGTTGACCCTGTGCGAGCGAAGCGCGGAGGTGTCAAAGTCTGCGTAGTCGGCGGTGTAAAAGACGCAGGCGTCGGGCGTGAAAGCATCGCAGCGGCGGCTTTTGCCGCTTGCATAGACCGTTTCATAGACGTAGGCGGCGTCCTGCTCGCCGGCGCCTTTCAGCGCGACGTGCAGGATCGGTTCATCGGGCTCGCTTCGGATGAAGAGTAGCAGCGCAAGACACAATGCGAGGCTGAGCAGCGCGGCAAATATGCGTTTCATCGTAAGCCTCCTTGCGATCCGGCAATCAGAAGAGCGCGGGAACGTAGTCCACCGCGTCGGCGATGCCGCTTGCCTGACCGGAGAGCGACAGCTCGAAGCGGTAGACCGGTTGATAGAAGCCCTTGGAATCGGAGAGGTAGTCGAGCGTGCTGGAGCGCACCTCAATTTGCTGGACGCTTTGCGCGAACCACGCGCCCTCGAAGCTCTTGCCCGATTGCAGCGCGGCGAGCGCCTGCGCGGGGGAGAGAATAGGCTCTTCGCGCACGGGCGCGAGCGTGGTGATGCGGTTTTCGAGCTGCGAGAGCGTCGATTGACCGTCGCCTTGTGTTCTCAGATCACAAGTGAGCGTGCCGTGGAGGAAGCCTCCCTCCGTGGGGAGAAGATCGGCGGAGAACACCGCGCGGTAAGAGGAACCATACGGCAAAAGCGTGAATGTGGCGTCGGCGGGGACGGAGAAGCCAAAGTTGTCGAGCGTTTCGCGCAGCATGTCCTCTGTGACACCAGACGCGGGCGCATCGAAAACGGGCGTGTGATCGCGCCCAAAGCTGTATTCCCACGTGCCGTCGTGCAGGGTGACGTCGAGGAAGTCGCCGGAAGAGTGGTTGGCGTAGATCACAAGGTCATCGTAGTAGTACGCATCCGGAAATTCGACGCCGTGCGCGGCGGCGAATTCCGCGGCGAAGCGGTCGGCACCCGCGTTGTCGAGCGCCTGTGCCTGATAGACCCAGGCGGTCTTGCTGTCTTCGTCGAGCGCAAAGTCGACCGACCAGCGGACGCCGCTCAGGTCCGCCGTTGTGACGGAGGCGTCGCGCAGGTTGCCGTAGGGCTGCGCGGCGTAGGAAATGAAAATGGCGGATAGTGCGAGTGCGAACGCGGCGGGCAGCGCGCAGTAGCGCGGCCACGTCCTGTTCTTTTGATGCAGCGCGAGCACGAGCATTGCTGCACACCAGCCGAGCATCGCGCCGAGCGTGTTGGTGAAGAGGTCGTCCACATCGCACATGCCGCGCCCGGTGAAAAACTGCGACAGCTCGATCAGGAGCGAAACGCCAAAGCCCGCGCCGAGGGCTGCGTACCACTTGCGAAACGGCTTAGAGAGCAGCGGCAGCAGAAATCCCAGCGGGACGAAGAGCGCGATGTTGAGCAGCACGTTGAGCCAGATTTGCAGCGTGAAGCGCTGGTACGCCTCGCGCCAGGCAAGGAAAAGCTGCAAATTGCACTGCCGCGCGGCGAATTCATTCGGCTCGCTGCGCAGCAGCGTGACGAAGACCGTGACCGCCGCCCAGCCGACGAGCAGCAGCGCGCAGACCGCCTTTCCCCACGGGAAGCGGCGGCCCTGCCTGCGGCAGACGGCGTAGCAAACGGCCAGAATAAGACCGCAGACGAGCGCGGCGGGCACGGCAAAGCGCATGCCGCGCTGCAAAAGATAAAAAAGATAGGAAACAAAGTCGTGCATGAGCTCCCTCCCAATTTGATTTCTCAGTTGGTTTCACTGTTCGCGGTTTTGTCCTCTTCGATGCGCGCGCTCACGTCCTGCTTAAAACTAAGCCACGCATCTTCGTTTTCCACATAGTATTTGGGGCAGATCTTGCCCGTCACGTCGTAGTGGCGAATGACGTCCGCGTCGGGGTCGAGGTCGAAGGTCTCGCAGAGCCACGCGACGAGTTGTTCAAGGCTCTCCATCGTCGCGTCATCAAACTCGCCCGTCTCATCGGCGTGGCAGACCTCGATGGACACGGTGTAGTCGTTCGCGGTATTGGAACAGTAGGCGATCTCCGTCAGCGGCACGCACTGCAAGATCTCACCCTCCAGCCCGACGACAAAGTGCGCGCTCGCGTAGGTCTCGTGCGTCAGGGCGAGGTTGGCGAAAAAGCTGCGGTTCGCCGCGGCGGTCGTGCCGGGATTGCCGACATAGTGCACCACCACGCCGGAAATTTCCCTGAGCGGCGTGCCGGGGCGGGAGTATTCGTTTATCGGAATGTAGTCGACCGTGACAAAGTCCGGCACGCTGACATTCGAACCGGGGAGATTCCGGTGCGCGAGCGCATAGCGCAGCTTCACGCCGCCGAGAACGAGCAAAACGAGCGCGAGCAGGACGAGGAAGGCTTTCTTACTCCCGGTGCGGCGGCGCCTGCGCCGCCGCTTTGTTTTTTCTGCCATGTTAGTTCACGCTTTCCGTGGTGGAAGCGTCCTCTGTGGCGGGGAGAGTGTGAATGCCGTCGTCGCTGGGCGGCGTTACGGTATTGGATTTCAGCTCGGGCAGCAGCTCATTCAGTACTTGCAGGGTGTTGGGCGTTGAGTTATTCACATTGGGGCCGAGCGAATATACCTCCGGGCGGCCTTTTTCATTGGTGGACTCAAAGTACAGCTCGAGCCAGAAGAAGATGGGGGAATCGTACAGGTGTTCCTGCACGGCGAAGATGTCGCTGCCGCCGTTATCGGAATCCTGAACGTCCTGCATCAGCGCGGCGTAGACCTGCCCGGCCTGCGCGGCGGTGAGAGCATAGTCCTTTGTGTTGGAGTTCTCATCGTAATAGTAGCAGTAGCTGTCGAGGAAACGCGGCGTGTCGCCGAGGTGCTCGTAGCCGTAGCCGTAGCCGAGGACGCGGCAAAGCACGGACTCTCTGCACATATAGAGCGCGTTCACGCGCGCTGTGACGGACGAGGGCACGGTGAGCTCGCTTCTCCGCAGGTAGAGCGAATAGGAGCGCGAGAGCTGCGAGCCGTCCTTGAGGTAGTAGGTCAGGCGCAGGGAGAAGGGTTCAATGTCGTCATAGTCGCTCTGGGAGAGCGTATCCGCGTCCCATGCGTCTGCGATGCGCGCCTGCTCGTTCCGGTTTTTGACGATGGCCCGGTGTGCCGCGGTGAGGCGGCGGATGGTATCGGCGTCGTCGGTCGTGACGTTTGTCATGCCGGAGAAGGTGTAGAAGGCGGATTCGATCTCGCTCTCGTCCGGCACGCGCTTTTCATAGCCCGTGAGGTCGAAGCTCATTGCAACGCCGAGCAGCACAAGAGCGAGCGAAACGATGGCTGCGCCCTTTGCCCCCGCGCGGAAGACGCGGAAGCTCTTTTTGATGAGCATCTCGGCGACAAAGTAGCCCACAAGCCCCGCCGCCGCCATGCAGAGGATCGTGCCGGGCAGGGAATCGCTGCCGCCCGAACGGTACTGGCCGAAGAGGAAATAGTAGAGGAACTGCCCGAGGGCAACGGCGGTGCAGAACGCCACGCCGTACTTGAAGATGGGCGTCGCCCACGGGAAGGCGACCGTCGAGCCGGTCATCTCGCTCTTGCGCGTGCGGTAGAGGAGCAGCGCGATGAGGGCGATGACAAGTCCCGCGAGCGCGTAGGCGGCGAGGATCATGAAAGAGCGGTGCTCAAGCGCGTAGGCAGTCACATAGTACGAGTCGCTCTCGCAGGTCTCGATCGAGGCGATGTCCACCCTGAGGTACATATAGAGGGGCGGGGAGAGGAAGTCGAGCGTAACGTCGGTGTGCCCACTGTAGCCGTAGAGGAAGTTGCCCGCAAAGTTGCGCAGCAGATATTCCATTCCCGGAACAAGAATATTGCCGACGAAATAGAAGACGGGCGCGGCGAGGATCTGCCCCGTCATCATCATGCACAGCACGGCGAAGGAGTAGAAAAAGACGGCTTCGAGCATGGCGCTGCCCATGGCCGCGGCAGTGACGCTCCAGAAGCTTAAGTGCAGCGGCGCGGAGACCGCCGCGCCGAGCAGGAACGTGACGAGAATGCTGGAAACCTGGCAGAACAGTCCCGTGAGGTAGGCGGTCAGAAAGATGGTCTCGCGCCGCATGGGGAGCGCGTGGAAGCCGTTCGTCGCGCGGCTTTGCGTCAGGTGCGAGAAGGAAAGCATCGCAAAGAAAAGGCCGAAGACGAAGGAAATGAAGACGCCGCCGCGCACGCCGGCATTGAGCAGCAGACTGGACGCATCCGCTGCGCTGTAGCTGCCCTGATAGGCGGAAAGCTCTGAAAAGAGCGCGACCGGCACGAGGAAGAGCCACAAGGCGGTGTAGCCGAGCCAGAGCGGCCAGGTGTGCTTGAGCTGGCTGCGGAATAGAGTCTTATCAAAGAACGATGTCGCGGATCGCATAGTCCTCACCTCCCAGTTCATAGATGAAAATTTCTTCAAGTGACAGCGGCACCGCGTCGATAAAGATCGGGTGCAGCGCGGCGAGCTGCTGTTCCAGTTCCTCTGCGCTGCCGCGGCAGATGAGCGTGTGGACGCGCCCGGTCTGCGCGTGGTGCAGCACCTTGATCTCCTCCGGCAGGGCGGGCAGCTCCGCGCCCTCAAAGGCGAGCTGGAGCTTGACGGTATAGTCCTGCAATTCACTCAGCGAATGCTCAAGCAGGAGCTTGCCGCGGCTCATCACGTCTACGTGGTCGCACACGTCCTCCAATTCGCGCAGGTTGTGCGACGAGACAAGCACTGTCGTGCCGCGCTCGGCAACGTCCTGCAAAATGAGACTCCACACCTGGCGGCGCATCACGGGGTCGAGACCGTCCACCGGCTCGTCGAGAATGAGGTAGTCCGGCATCGTGCACATGGCGAGCCAGAAGGCCGCCTGCTTCTGCTGGCCCTTGCTCATGCGGCGCAGGGGACGGGTCTCGTCCAGCGCAAAGACCTCTTTGAGCTTTTCATAGCGCTCTGCATTAAAGTGCGGGTAGAACCCACGGTAAAAGCGCATCATATCGCGCAGCCCCGCCTGCATAAAGTAGAACCAGTCGTCGGGAATGGAGGCGATGCGCGCCTTCACGTCCACGTTTTCCCAGACGGGCTGGCCGTCAAAGGTCACGCTGCCGCTGTCCTGATGATAAACGCCCGTCAAGTGGCGCAGCAGCGTTGTCTTGCCCGCGCCGTTCGGCCCCACAAGGCCGTAGACCGCGCCGCGCGGTACGCTCAGGTCTGCACCGTCAAGCGCGGCAAAGCCGTCAAAGGTCTTTTTAAGACCGCGTACTTCGATCATTTCGCTTCTCCCTCCCTGCACAATGCTTGAATATCTTCTTCGCTCACGCCCATGGCGCGCAGCTCCTGCAAAAGCTCTCGGAGCTGCTGCTCAAGCGATAAGCGGCGCGCGTCGTCCTGCGCGCGGTAGGTGTGCACGGCAAAGCAGCCCTTGCCGGGCACGGAGCAGCAGTAGCCGCTCGATTCCAGCTCGTTGTAGGCGCGCTGGATGGTATTGGGGTTGATGGCAAGCTGCGTCGCCAACGCGCGCACCGAGGGGAGCTTGTCCCCGTCGGCGATCGCGCCCGAGACGATCAGCCGCCGCAGCCCGTCGCACACCTGCTCGTAGATCGGGCGCGCGTCGCGGTAATTTAAGGTGATCATGGCATTCCTCCTGCATTCATCGGCTGCACAGCACGGCGAGCAGCAAAATGCCGAGCAGCAGTACAACAAGAACCGGGATCAGAAAAATCAAGTGGAACATAGGCGCCTCCTGCTGTATTAAGTGTGTTAGTACAGTTAGGATAGCATGTGTACACTGCGCTGTCAAGCGGCGGCGGGAAAAAATTTTCGTCCGATCCGGCAAAGATGCTAAGATTGCATAAAAGAAGCGAGAAAAGCGAATAAAAACGCACGCTTTCGCAAAAATGCGGGGCAAAAATCGTCTTCTGCCCCGTTGACATAGCGCGGGTGATTTGTTATTCTTTTAGCCATGAAAGAATTTCATCAATTGTTTTAAGGAATGTGATTTCCGGGAAGGAGAAGGGTATGGAACAATTTGTAGCCATCAATAAAGCGGTAAACGGCTTTGTCTGGGGGCCTGTGATGCTGGCACTGCTCGTCGGCACGGGCGTTTACCTGAGCGTCGCCGTGGGCTTTATCCAGTTTTCCAAGATCGGCTACTGGTGGAAAAACACCATTGGCAAGATCTTCAAGAAGGGCGAGGCGGGCGACGGTGAAATTACGCCCCTGCAGGCCGTATCCACGGCACTTGCCTCCACCGTCGGCACGGGCAACATCGCGGGCGTCACAGGCGCCATCGTTCTCGGCGGCCCCGGCGCGGTGTTCTGGATGTGGCTCTCGGCACTGTTTGGCATGGTGACGAAGTTCTCCGAGGTAACGCTGGCTGTCAAATATCGCGAGCGCAACGAAAAGGGCGACTGGTGCGGCGGCCCGATGTACTATATTAAAAATGGCCTCGGCCCGAAGTGGAAGTGGCTCGGCGGCGTGTTCGCCGTCCTCGGCGCGATCGCGGCGTTTGGCATCGGCAACATCGCGCAGGTGCATTCCATCGCGGACTCTGTCAAGTCCGTCGCCGTTGCGTTTAATGAAAACGCGGCGAGTAAAGAGACGATGATCTGCCTGATCACCGGTATCTGCGTTGCGGCCTTCGTGGCGCTCGTGCTGCTCGGCGGCGTCAAGCGCATCGGCCAGGTCACGGAAAAGCTCGTGCCCGGCATGGCGATCATCTACATCGTCTGCGCGCTCATCGTGGTGTTTGCCAATATCGGCAGTGTTCCCGGCGTGTTCGCCTCCATCTTCAAGGGTGCGTTCAATCCTGCGGCCGTCACCGGCGGCGCGGCGGGCATTTCCATCAAGCTTGCCATGACCAAGGGCGTTGGCCGCGGCGTTTTCTCCAATGAGGCGGGCCTCGGCTCTGCGCCCATCGCGCACGCCGCCACCTCGGAGAAAAACCCCGTCAAGCAAGGCCTCTACGGTATTTTCGAGGTATTCATGGATACGATCGTCATCTGCACGCTCACGTCCCTTGTCGTCCTCTGCTCCGGTGCGGCGGACGGCAACTACGGCAACGATGCCCTCGCGGGCGTTCCCACTGCGGTCGCGGGCTTTTCGAGTGTCTTCGGCGACAAGGTCGGCTCTCTGATCCTTGCGGTCGGGCTGCTGCTCTTTGCCACGTCCACCATCCTCGGCTGGGCACTCTACGGCACGCGCTGCGCGGAGTTCCTCTTCGGCAGCAAGATCATCCGCCCCTATCAGATCGTTTTCTGCCTTGTGGTCATCGCCGGCGCGGTCGCGGACCTCACGCTCGTGTGGAACATCTCCGACACGCTCAACGGCCTCATGGCCATTCCCAACCTCATCGCGCTGCTGCTGCTCAGCCCCGTTGTGATCAAGCTGACGCGCGAGCACTTCAAAAAATAATCAAAAAACCGTATTATTTCGAAGGTTTTGCTTTACAATAGGGAAAAGCTGTGTTACTATAATTCAGCACGCTTATCGTGCATTCCCGCACTTAGGACGTGGAGGATTCACCGACCCGCCGCTCAGTGCCGGGAGAATTTCAGAAAGGTGGATCATACACTATGATGCTCAAAGACCAGAAGACGGCCATCATCGAGGCCAACCGCACCCACGAAGGCGACACCGGTTCTCCGGAGGTTCAGGTTGCTATCCTCACCGAGCGTATTGCTCAGCTCACCGAGCACCTCAAGCAGCACCCGCAGGACAACCACTCCCGCCGCGGCCTGTACAAGATGATCGGTAAGCGCCGCAGCCTTCTCGACTACCTCATGAAGAAGGACATCGAGCGTTATCGTACCCTGATCGCCAAGCTGGGTATCCGTAAGTAAGTTTGAAAACAGGGTGATGCGCATGCATCACCCTTCTTTTCTTACCGTCCCTCTGCACTTCCCCGCGCGTATGAGAGCCTGCTATGCTTTAGCAGTTGAAAAAGCGGCGGCAAGCCGACGTTTTTTCAAGTGCTAAACGGTCGGCTCCCATACGGAATTTTACAAAAAGGAGATCGACAAATGTCTACCATCATCACCAAGAGACAGTTCCCCAACTACCGCAAGTACGAGATGGATCTCGCGGGCCGCCCCCTCACGCTCGAGGTCGGCAAGCTCGCCGAGCTCGCCAACGCCGCCGTCATGGTCGGCTACGGCGACACCCGCGTGCTCGTCTGCGCTACCGCTTCCGCCCGTCCCCGCGACGGCATCGACTTCTTCCCCCTCTCCGTTGACTTTGAGGAGAAGCTTTACTCTGTCGGCCGTATCCCCGGCTCCTTCAACCGCCGCGAGGGCCGTCCCGGCGAAAAGGGCATCCTGACGAGCCGCGTCATCGACCGCCCCATCCGTCCCCTCTTCCCCTATGACTTCCGCAACGACGTTTCCATCATGGCGACGGTCATGAGCGTCGATCACGACTGCTCTCCCGAGATCGCGGCCCTGATCGGCACCTCCGCTGCCCTTGCTATCTCCGATATTCCCTGGAATGGCCCTGTCGGCGCGCTCAAGGTCGGCCTTGTGGACGGCGAGCTTGTCCTCAACCCCACGAGCGAGCAGCGCAAGGTCTCCGACCTTGATGTCACCGTCGTTTCCACCGGCAAGAAGGTCGTTATGATCGAGGCCGGCGCGAACGAAGTCGACAACGACACCATGTATAAGGCCATCGAGCTTGCCCACAACGAGAACCAGAAGCAGGTCGAGCTCATCAACCGCATGGTCGCCGAGATCGGCAAGCCCAAGTTCGACTATCCGCACGCAAGCTTCAACCAGGAGCTGTTCGACAAGATCGTCGAGAACTTCATGGACGAGGCCAAGGCCGCGATGGACACCGACGATAAGAACGTCCGCGAGGCCCGCTGGAATGAGATGATCGAGCACTGGCACGAGAAGTACCTCGAGGAGTATCCCGACATGGATCAGTTCCTCGACGAGATCACCTACAAGTTCCAGAAGAAGATCGTCAAGGCATGGCTGCTCGAAGGCCACCGTGTCGACGGCCGAGCGAAGAACGAAATTCGCCCTCTCGCCGCCGAAGTCGGCGTGCTGCCCCGCGTCCACGGCTCGGGCCTCTTCACCCGCGGTCAGACGCAGGTGCTGTCCGTCTGCACGCTCGACACGCTTTCCGCCGCCCAGAAGCTCGACACCATCTGGGAAGAGACCGAAAAGCGCTACATGCACCACTATAACTTCCCCGGCTACTCTGTCGGCGAGGCCAAGCCCTCCCGCAGCCCCGGCCGCCGCGAGATCGGCCATGGCGCTCTTGCCGAGCGCGCGCTGCTGCCGGTGATTCCGTCTGTTGACGAGTTCCCGTATGCCATTCGCGTTGTGAGCGAGGTCGTCTCCTCCAACGGTTCGACCTCTCAGGGCTCCATCTGCGGCTCCACGCTCGCGCTGATGGACGCCGGCGTGCCCATCAAGGCGCCCGTCGCCGGTATCTCCTGCGGCCTGATCCAGGACGGTGACGATTTCACCACCTTCATCGACATTCAGGGTGTTGAGGACTTCCACGGCGAGATGGACTTCAAGGTTGCCGGTACCAAGAAGGGCATCACCGCCATTCAGATGGACCTCAAGAACGACGGTCTCACCATGGCCATCATCAAGAATGCCCTCGAGATCACCTATGACGCGCGCGTTCAGATCCTCGACCAGATCATGCTGCCCTGCATCGCAGAGCCGCGCGCCGAGGTCAGCGAGTACGCGCCCAAGATGATCACCATGCACATCGATCCCGAGCGCATCCGCGAGGTCATCGGCAAGGGCGGCAGCGTCATCCAGAAGATCGTGGCCGACACCGGCGCCAAGGTCGACATCGAGGACGACGGTACCATTCACATCGCCTCCGCCAACGCCGCCGCGTGCGACGCTGCGAAGAAGTGCATCGACGATATCGTCTTCGTGCCCGAGGTCGGCAAGCTCTACTACGGCCGCGTTGTGCGCCTGATGCAGTTCGGCGCGTTCGTCGAGATCGCCCCGGGCAAGGACGGTCTGGTCCACATCTCCAAGCTCGACCGCAAGCGCGTCGAGAAGGTCGAGGACGTGGTCACCGTCGGCGACATGATCTGGGTCAAGTTCATGGAGATCGACGAGAAGGGCCGCTGGAACCTCTCCCGCAAGGACGCTCTCATCGAGATCGAGGCTCAGCAGGCCGCCGCGAAGGCTGCCGAGCAGCAGTAAGCGGTTTCTCCAAAAAGCAAACAGAAAGCAGCGCCGAAAGGCGCTGCTTTTTTGCGCTTGCAGCGAAATCGGCAGCATGGTATGCTGGATGTGGAAAAGTAGCACCTATAGGGCGCGGTGAATTTATGAAAATCCGGGAGGAGCTTTCGATGGATTATATTCGAATCACCGATGAGAATATTGAGAAGGAGCACATCTGCTGTGCGATGTCCGGCAAGCAGGGCGTTATCAAAAAGGAATGGCTCAAACAGCGCTTTAAAGAGGGGCTGGTCTTCTGCCGGAGCGTGGAGCGTGGCAAGTGCTTCATTGAGTATATTCCGGCGGAAAACGCGTGGGTGCCTATTCAGGCGGACGGGTATTTTTATATTGACTGCCTGTGGGTCTCCGGCTCGCTGAAAGGGCACGGATATTCCAATGATCTGCTGGATAGGTGCATACAAGACGCAAAGAAGCAGGGACGAAAGGGACTGTGTATTCTGTCTGTCGAGGGGCGAAAGCGGGAGTTTCTCTCCGACCCGAAGTATCTGGCATATAAAGGATTTGCCGTTGCCGACACGTCGGAATGCGGGATCAACTTGATGTATCTGCCGCTTGCACAGGATGCAGAGCCGCCGAGGTTCAAGGCCTGTGCCAAGCACCCTGCGGTGGAAGAGAGCGGCTTTGTCCTCTATTATACCGACCAGTGCCCGTTTACTTACTACTGGGTGCCGCGCGTGGAAGAGGCTGCGAGAGCGTACCGCGTGCCATTGAAGGTCATTCATATTACTGACAGGGAGCAGGCGCAGAGCGTGCCCGCTCCGGTGACGACCTACGCGCTGTTCAAGGACGGCAAATTCCTGACCCAGAGCATCCAGACCGACAAAAAATTTCTGAAACTTGCGGGGATCAAGATGGAGCAGCATTCGGATGGAAAATAAAAGCACGGTAAGGGGCGCGGCATTGCCGCGCCCCTTTTCAAATTCCCGCCTGTGTGCTATACTTCCTCTATATGAGATAGAAAAAGGGGGGAGCTGCATGGAGCTGATCGCAGCCATCGCCACGGCGCAGAGCCCGTCGGCCATCGGTATTGTCAGGCTGAGCGGGGAAGGGACGAGGGACGCGCTCGCCGCGCTCTTTACGCCGGCAAACGGCATGGTGGTCTCTGACCTTCCGTACCGCCGCATGACCTACGGCGATGTGCGAGACGAGACGGGCGCGCTGCTCGACCGCTGCATGGCGGTCTGCTTTTCCGCCGCCCACAGCTACACCGGCGAGGAAAGCGCCGAGATCCATTGTCACGGCTCACCCGTGGTGCTCGGCGAGGTGCTGCGGGCCGCGTTCCGCGCGGGCGCGCGGCAGGCAAGGCCCGGCGAATTCACGCAGCGCGCCTTCCTGAACGGCAAAATGGACCTCACCGAGGCGGAGGCGGTCATCGACCTCATCGACGCCGAGACTGCGGAGTGCGCGCGCAACGCCGCCGCCCAGCTCTCCGGCGCGCTGCGCCGCCCGATCGAGGCGGTCTACGACCGCCTGCTCGATAGTTCGAGCCGTTTTTATGCCATCGTCGACTATCCCGACGAGGAGATCGAGGACTTATCACGCGAGGAGACCGCCGCCTCGCTTACAGCGAGCGAAGAGATACTTTCCGATCTGCTCGGCACGTTCGCGCGCGGCAGGGTGCTCAAAAGCGGCGTGGCGACCGCCATCGTCGGCGCGCCGAATGCGGGCAAAAGCTCGCTTTTGAACGCGCTCGTCGGCTTTGAACGCGCCATCGTCACGGACATCGCGGGTACAACACGCGACACCGTGGAGGAAAAGGCGACGCTCGGCGGCGTGCTGCTGCGGCTCATCGACACCGCCGGCATCCGCGAGACGGCGGACACGGTGGAAAAGCTCGGCGTGGAACGGTCGAAAAAAGCCGTCGAGGATGCGGATCTCATCCTTGCGCTGCTCGACGGCAGCGCACCGCCTGCGCCTGAGGCGCTCGAGCCGCTCGCGCTTGCCGCGAGAAGCGGCAAGCCATGGCTGCTGCTGCTGACCAAATCCGACCTCGGCGGCGTGCAGGACGTTCAGTTCGATGAGGACTGGCGCGCGCCGGAGGCGGTCGTTTCCCTCTCAAGCGTGACGCACGAGGGCTTTGGCGCACTCGAGGCCGCCGTCCGCAGGCTCTATCCTGCGCCGCGCGCGGGCAGTGCGCTTGTGACGAATGCCCGTCAGGCCGAGGCCGTCCGCCGTGCGCTCGACAGCGTCCGCGCGGCGAAGGAGGCACTGCTCGGCGGCATGACACCGGACGTGGTGCTCACCGAGGTCGAGCAGGCGCAGACGGCTCTCGGCGAGCTCACGGGCCGTACGGCGCGCGAGGACATGGTCGCGCGCATCTTCGAGCGCTTCTGCGTCGGGAAATGACTTGACGGCGCATTTGCACGGTACAGAGAAATCTGGTATAATAAATTGTTCCGGAATCCGGAAAAAGGAAGACAGAAATGTCCTCCCGGAAAGGAGAAAACGCCATGCGTGATTATATCATCATGACCGACAGCTGCTGTAGCTTGAACCAGCAGGAGGTCGACGAACTGGGCATTACCGTTTTGCCGCTTTCTTTTACGATGGAGGGCAAGACCTATCTTGATACGCCCGACCATGCGGATATGTCGCCGGAGACCTTCTTTCAGAAGATCGCCGACGGCGTGGACTGCACGACTGCGGCGGTCAACGTCGGCCAGTTCACCGACGCGATGACATCGGCGCTGACCGCAGGCAAGGATATCCTGTGCATCAGCTTTTCGAGCGCACTTTCCACGACTTATCAGTCCGCGTGCATCGCGGCGGAGGACTTGCGCGCGGAGCACCCGGAGGCGAAGATCATCGTGATCGACTCTCTCTCCGCCTGCCGCGGGCAGGGCATGCTCATTTACCGCACGGTGCGCGAGCGGCGCGAGAAAAATCTCGACATTGAGGCACTTGCCGACTTCGTGCGCGGTACGATCCAGCATCAGGATCACTGGTTCATGGTGGACGATCTCAATCACTTAAAGCGCGGCGGACGCGTCAGCGCCGCGGCTGCACTGGCGGGTACGGTGCTCGGCATCAAGCCTGTCATGCACACAGACAGCGAGGGAAAGCTTACCCCCGTGAGCAAGGCGCGCGGCAGCAAGGGTGCGCTGCGCGCGCTGGTGGACAAGATGGAGGAGCTGGGCATCGAACCGGAGAAGAACCAGCCTGTCTTCATCTGCCACGCCAACTGCCCGGACTATGTTGCCTATGTCAAGGAATTGCTCAAAGAGCGCTTCAATGTGACCGATGTGCGCGCGGACTTTATCGGCCCCGTCATCGGTGCGCACACCGGCTGCGGTACGCTGGGACTATTCTTTGTGGGGACGAAACGATGAAGTGGTTAGAATTACATCTTGATATGAACCCTGCGGGCATCGAGCCTGCGACGGAGCTTTTGAGCGCCTACGGCATCGACAGCCTGATGATCGACGAGGAGGGCGATTTCAAGGACTTCCTTGAAAACAATCACCAGTACTGGGACTATGTAGACGAAGATCTGATGCAGTCCATGCACGGCAAGAGCCGCATCACCTTCTACCTGGAGGACAGCGAGGAGGGCTTCAATACCCTTGCGCAGTTCCGCATCGGCCTTGCGGCCTTCAAAAAGCAGCACCCCGAGTATGCTCCCTTGATCCTCAGCATGGAAAACGTGGAGGACGCGGACTGGGAGAACAACTGGAAGCAATTCTATAAGCCCATGGAGATCGGCGAGCGCCTGCTTGTTGTGCCGGAATGGGAGCAGGCGGAGGGGGATGGGCGCGTCAAGCTCATCTTAAACCCCGGTCTCACCTTCGGCACCGGCAGCCACGCGACGACGCGCCTTTGCCTGCAAGCGCTGGAAAAGCATATCCACGGCGGGGAAAAGGTGCTCGACCTCGGCTGCGGCAGCGGCATCTTGTCCATCGCCACGCTGCTGCTCGGCGCGAAGGACGCCTTCGCCTGCGACATTGACGATAAGTGCATCGGCGTCGCCTACGAAAATGCCGCGCTCAACGGCGTGGGACGCGAGCACTACACCGTCCGCGCGGGCGACGTGCTCAGCGACAAGGGCTTGCAGAAGGAATTCGGCGGCGACTATGATGTGATCGTTGCGAACATCGTGGCGGACGTGATCATCGCACTTGCCCCGCAGGTGGGGAGGCTGCTCAAAGAGGGCGGTATCTTCCTCTGCTCCGGCATCATCGACGACCGCGCCGACGAGGTGCGCGAAAAGCTCGTCGAGGCAGGCTGGACGATCGAGGAAACGCGCAGCAGCGAGGGTTGGTTTTCGTATCTTTGCCGATAAAAAGCAACAAAGAGGGAAGCTTTCTTCAAAAGAAAGCTTCCCTCTAATTATTGTGTGTTTTGCGCCGTACCGGAGAGACCTTACGCCTCCGGCGTGAGAATGCCCTTCTCGGTGATGAGCATGGTGCAGCGCATGTCGTGCTCCTCGACCGGCACCTCGGGAGACATCAGCTGCTCGCGGCAGATGAGCGCGGTGGGGCAGCGAAGCTGGGGCAGCAGACGGTCGTAGTAACCGCCGCCCTGGCCGAGACGACGACCCTTGCGGTCGAACGACAGGCAGGGGACGACGGCGAAGTCGATGTCCGCCGCGGTGACGAGCGCGCAGTTCTTCTTCGGCTCTAAAATGCCGTAGGCGCCCGTCTCCAGGTCGTCCATCGAGCGCACGACGCACAGGTCGATGGTGTGTTCGGCGGCGCAGCGGGGCAGAATGAGCGTCTTGCCCGCGGCGATGGTCTCATTCATAAAGAGAGAGGTGTCGATCTCTTTCTCGGTGCCGGCAAAGGCAAAGACGGTCTTGGCGTTTTTATACTCGTCAAGCGCGAGCAGGTGGCGGCAGATGGCCTCGGAGCTTTCTGCCTTATAAGCGGGATCGAGCGTGCGCTCCTTCTTGCGGATAAAGGTTCTCAGTGCTTTTTTCTCTTCGATCACAGACATGGGAATGACCCTCCTGATGGTTTCAGAATTTGACGCCTTTATCGTAGCAAAAAGTCGGGCAAAAGGCAAGCTGCCGAAGAAAGTAAAATTATATCCCGGCACGTCTGTCAAAAGAAATTGACAGCAATTTTTAATTTTGTTATCCTAAGTAAGAATGGATACGCGGCTGACCGCGTCAAACAGAGGAGGATTTTACCATGGCTATGCTGCTCAAGGGAGCTGAGGTCGCCAAGGCGCTGACCGAGGAGCTCCACGCAAGAAGCGAAGAACTGAAGAAAAACGGCACCGAACCCTGCCTTGCTATCCTGCGCGTCGGCGCACGCGAGGATGACCTTGCCTATGAGCGCGGCGCGCTTAAGCGCTGCGAGAAGGTCGGCGTCGCCGTCCGTCAGGTCGTCCTGCCCGAAGATGTAACGCAGGATGTGCTGATGGAAAATATCCACGCGCTCAACGCAGATGAAAAGGTGCATGGCGTGCTGATGTTCCGCCCGCTGCCCAAGCATCTCGACGATGAAGCGGCGCGCGCGGCGCTCGATCCCAAGAAGGACATGGACGGCATCACCGACGGTTCCATGACCGCCGTTTACGCCGGCACGAAGGGCGGCTATCCTCCCTGCACGGCCGCGGCCTGCGTGGCGCTGCTCAAGCACTACAACATTCCCATCAAGGGCAAGCGCGTGGTCGTCATCGGCCGCAGCCTTGTCATCGGCAAGCCTGTTTCCATGCTGCTGCTCGCCGAGCATGCGACCGTGACCATCTGCCACAGCCGCAGCGAGAACCTGCCCGAAATCTGCCGCGAGGCGGATATTCTTGTCGTCGCCGCCGGTAAAGCCGGTATGGTCGGCGCGGAGAGCGTGCGCGCCGGCCAGGTCGTGCTGGACGTGGGCATTCACGTCGGCGCGGACGGCAACCTCTGCGGCGATACCCGCTATGCCGAGGTCGAGCCGGTCGTCGAGGCCATCACCCCCGTTCCCGGCGGTGTCGGCACCGTGACGAGCACGATCCTTGCAAGCCACGTTGTCGAGGCGGCGGAGCGCGCGGCGAACCAGTAATTTTCGCAATTCAACCCAAATAGAAGAGAAAGGAAACCAGCGGACAAGAGAACAGGAGGAAACTTATGGGACTTTACGATTCCGTTGACCGCGGCAAGCCAAAGCCCAAGCGTTTGACCGGCCCCATCGCGCTCTGCTGCGCGCTGTTTCTGCTCTTTGGCGGTCTGACATACTGGGCATGTCACTACCAGTTCCGCTTCCACGCGTTTATTTCCGACTTAACGGACAGCACGCGTGATGCGCGAAGCACAGAGACGTTTCGCGTTACAGTGAACGGAAGCGAAACGGACGTATCGATCGACGATCTCAGTGACCTTTTATACCTTGTCGACAAGGCTGGCGCGGGCCGCACCGCCGCTGCGCCGGAGGAGGTGCCCTACGCCGTGATCGACTATGGCGACGGCTCGACGCTTGAGATCTGGAAGGTCGAGCTCGCGAATCCGTCCAACGACTGGACGGAGGGGCCGTTTTTCCGCTACACGGACGCGAAGGGGAAGTCGTATGGCTACGACACGGACCAGATTCGCTGGGAAAGCGTCGTTCGGCTCTTGGGAGAGTGAAAAAAGGGAGCACCCGCAGGGGTGCTCCTTTTTTTGCGCGCTCTCCAGCGCGGCAGCGCTGCAGGGGTTGCGCGCCCACAGGGCGCGGGGATTTTGCAGCCCGAAAGGGCTGCTTCTGTCCCTGCACCGTGCAGGGGGCGAGTCAAAGGGGCCATTCTCTTTCGCAAAAGAGAATGGCCCCTTTGGAACCCC
>OGXX01001956.1_pt1 | contig 19701 bp, 19 predicted proteins | sample 1576301 | NCBI WGS metagenome assembly OGXX01 (sample SAMEA3541469, study PRJEB24748) | human gut metagenome | biome: human gut; feature: human-associated habitat; material: faeces | place: China | collected 2012
GCTACGGCTACGATGCGTGGGGCGCGCCGCTGTGGTGTACCGGTGAGCTGGCGGAAACGCTGGGCAAGGTGCAGCCGTTTAGGTATCGCGGGTATGTCTACGACGAAGAAACCGAGCTGTATTATCTCAGAAGTAGATATTATGCTGCTCTTCGTTCAAGAATGCTCAATCATGATTCTCGCCTATTTAAAAACGAAACTTTTGAATTTAATGGCTATGTATATTGTATGAATAACCCTATTGCATATCATGATCCGAGCGGCACTTGCGTATCTTGCGAAACAGTAGACGAAGTTGGTTATCGAAAGACCACCACGGACGACGATTTCAATTCCACTGTAACCCAGGGTATGCGAAATCTATTATATAATGCCGATGACTACTATTATATTAGTGCAAGCAAAAACAATAAAGGCGGTATTGACTGCATTTGGGCGGTAAATAAGGCACTAAACAAAAACACTTGGAAAGTGGTAAATGCCGCTTGGCAATCATATGTGCGTAGCAATACCACACGAGGGCGCATCCTTGATCTGAATGACTTGCAACCGAGTGACATCATCTTCTCCATAGATCATAGGGATCGCAATTATGGAAAGGATGTTAAGGACATTGCACGAATTGATCCCGTAAAAAAGGGTCATATCGGCATTGTTGTTTCGTTCGATTTCGGAGATGGAAATGGTGAAGTTTTAGCAGTTTTCCAATCCTGCAGTGAAAAACTTTATCCTGATAAGTGGACTGCTCTGTTGTATGATGATACAGGTCCTAATATCACCGCTCTGGAGGATAATGACGGAAACAGCAATTGGGCGTTCTATGTACGCCCGAAAAAATAAAATGTAACAGGAGGAGTTGCAGATGAAGAGAGCTTTCTTAACTATTCTATTCTTTATGTCTCTATTGCCATGCATAGTATATGCCGAGGAATTGTTCTTATACATATCCGATGGCCAATGGGGATATGCGACAGACGACGGGACAGTAGTTATCGCTGCATCTTTTTCAGAAGCAACTCCCTTTTACAATGGCGTGGCCAAGGTGCGTACTTCCGTACCGATGAATCATTATTCTTTGATTGATTTTCAGGGGAACGAAATTACTCCCCCTTGCTATGATATCTATGAATTTGATTCAGCTTTTATCTATGCAGTAGATGCTGGAGATGTCCTCTTGTTCGGTTTCTATGACAAACAAAGCGGCTATTTATCGTCAACATATGACGCAATCAAGCTAACAGATCCATATATCAACGAACAAGAATATATTGCAGTCCAGGATAATGACAAGTGGGGATTTGTTCATCGTTCTACTGGTAATGTCATCATTCCTTGCGTATACGATGAAATCGTCGAACCTTTTCAGAACGGTTATGCATTAGTAATCCAGGCGGATCACCAGATTAACGATAACTTTGATAGTATGGACGATTACATCTTAATTAATTCAAACGGAGTCCCTGTGACTTTTGATGACGGGATTGTGCCAATGAGTTGTCCCTCCTCCGTGGGTCTTATAGCTGTTGTCCAAAACGGTTTGTACGGTTTAGCTGATATTTACGGCCGCCTGATGATTGAACCACAGTACGAATATGTCGATTCACCTACAAATGATCGATTTTGGTATCAAAACACGGCTGGTTATTGGGGCGTCTTAGATGAACGTGGTGCAGTGATTGTTGAGCCAAGCTTTTTGCATAACGATCTGTTGTACGGAACACCTCCAGCCTATGTGAATGACTATGCAGTTGTAAGGCTGAAGGATCAGGTTGTCATACTTGACTTGGCCGGTACTGAAACTGTTATCAACCGCGCCCCTAACATCACTGTTGGAAACGTGATTGACGAAGTTCAGATGCTCTCGTACTATGATTCATCAACTGATCGCTACGGATTTTATAATGTTTATGGGTTGATGTTAACTTCGGAATTGTATGAGGATTATTCACCATTAACCAATGGTCTCATAACCGTGAAGCGCGAAGGAAAATGGGGAGTATTGGATAACAATGGTATTGAAATCCTCCCGTGCGTGTATGACGAAATCAATCGTTTCAACAATTCGACTATCTACGTCATTCAAGACAGCACTATATCTTACATATCAATCAGCAAGGGAATATAATATTTCTAGATTATCGTTGCTAACATATCCCCTCGATAGTACATTCTGGCCATTCGTCATACGTCGGGTGGCCTTTTCTATGCCTGAAAATTTTCTTCATTTTCGCGTTTCAGAAACTGAAATTTAGGCAGTCCGGAAAGGCGGACATTGCCCCGATTTTCAATCGGACGGCAAAGAAAAAAGTCCTGAACCCCTTGGAATTACTGGGGTTCAGGATTTCAGTTTCTGGTTTTGAATTCGCGAACTTTTCTGCTATGATGAGGCTACGAAGCAACGACAGGAGGTTTGCGGAATGAGCATTGCATGGAACTATCTGGACAAGCGGAGCGCGGCAATGGCGGCGCTGAAAGATTATCGCAGTATGAAGGCGATTCTGGCGACAACGGCGGAGGAGATTGCGAATGTGCGGCAGGACATGGTTCGCATTGGCGGGATGCGCTTCGAGGAGTCGGCGCATGGTGCGCGAAATCCGCAGGCAGGCGAAAACCAGATCCTGCATGGAATTGCGGAAATTGATGTGCTGGAAGAGCGGAAGCGGCAGGCGGAAGAGTTCATGGCGTGGTTTCAGCCGGCGTGGGATGCGCTGGGGGAGGACGAAAAAACGGTGCTGACGATGTTCTATCTATCAGAAAATGGGAAAACAGACGCGATAGAGGAAATCAGCGAGCGGTTTTGCGTGGAGCGGAGCTCCGCCTACAAGAAGAAGGATCGCGCGCTGGCGCACTTGGCGCTGCTGCTGTATGGGAGGTGAAAGGGGAGGAGAAGTTGATAGATGATATTGACAGGACAATCACATTATGTTACAATAAACATGGAAAACTTAACTGCAAATATATCTAATGCTGATTTTTGCAGCAATAAATGAACTTCAGAATAATCTGAAGCTGAAAGGAGTGGAATTGTGAAAGCAAATGGCAATAGGGTGGTGACAAGAGGCAATTCTGACGCAACAGAGCAGATTAGGAAAACGCGAATGCCCCCAAATACATCACACCTGTTTGCTCAAATGCTGGTCAAAAGGCTAACACTTTCCATATGTACATAATGACTGTGATTGCAAGACCAGCAGCTCAATTGCTTTCTTTGAACAGTCAAAATGTATGTGCGAAAAAGATAAATCCATAGAGCTGTCTGACGGTCAGGATTAGTTCTCAAAAGAGAACTATTTCTGACCGCTTTTTTTGTAACAAAGAGCCGTATGCAGAATCCCTTCGGAGCCGGCATCCCCGAAGGAATTGCCGAATACTATTTTCTGCATTTGCCTGCGCCCGCTGCTTGCGCCTTTTTCCTTCTGCCGTCCGCTCATTCCACTTAGCGTAGCGCTGCTACGCTGCGTTTCATTCGCGTTAGGCAGAAGAAAAAATTCGCGGCGCATCAGGCGCATTCTCATTTGAAAATAGTATGCTGAAGGATACGGCGCATATCAGCATCAGCCGAGGCAATGGCTGCTGCCAACCAAATGAATGGAGAAATTCATGATGGTAGGCGGCACTGTTCAGTATACCCTTCTTTTGCGATTTTCTCCATTCGAGACAAAGGAATGGAGGAAAAATTGCAATGTCACAAGGACGTTACGTTTGGATTGCAGGGAAGAAAGTATATCTGAATCCGGAGCTGCAGAAGGAATGGGACAAACTCATCAACAAGGAACGTTATCGCCTGCATCAAATGCTGAAGTATATAAGAGAACATCGGAGTACATTCTGCGATTTTTGATGTGGCATTATTTCCGGTTTCGACGCATCATCTGCTTGCGCGTAGCGCTGCATTTCACTTCTGTTCGTCAGCGTGAAAAATTTTTTTGCAGAAATTCTTGAAATCGCGTAAAAAAACCGATTTTTTTTACCAGTTATGGTGAGAGGGATAAAAGTCTCTTTCAGCAAGAAGGGGGAATCAGCATGCCCGGCATTAACTTTTATTAGGAAATAACATCCAGTATGACTGGAATCATGAGGAGCAGCGCTTTCTGCCTCTGCCCGTGCTGCGGCAACATGATGAAAACGGGAGAAGGCTGATGCAGCTTCTGGTTGGCTGCAATGGGTGAGCAAATGTTGGTTCGTCGGGAACAGCCAGCGCGTTTCCAATAACAGGAGGTGACTTATGTGGCAGAAGCAGCCGAAAAGAATAGACAGTCTATCTGCATTTCTCAAAATAGTCTTGTGTGGCAGGATGATAGTGTTTTCAAACTGTATTACTACTGTATGAATTGTGCCTGCCGTCAGAAAGCTGAAATCTGCGGGAAACAGCTTATGCCGGGACAACTGCTCTTCTCATACAGAAAGACAGCGCTTGAACTGGGCTGGTCTCGTGATAAGCTGACGAGGAAGATGGCTGCACTGGTTCAAATGGGCTATGTTCAGATACAAACAGCGCGGGACGGTTCTATCGTTACCGTATCGAACTGGCTTGAAAATCAGACCGCTGGCGGTATGAAAATAAGGCTACTCTGTCCCGAAAATCAGTACGCAGACGGTACTGAAATAAGCACGCCGTGTGCTGAAAACAAGTCCATATGCGGTACGAAAGAAAGAGCGGAAAACGGTGCAAATGCGCATTTTTCAGCATTTGCACATCGCAGGCGGCTTGAAAATCAGCACACCCAGCAGCAATATAATAATAGTAATACGATAGATACACTATCTCATTATCCGGATGAGTTTGAAAAGCTGTGGTTTGCTTATCCGGCTAATCGCAGAAATGACGGGGATGAGGCCTTTCGCATATATCAACAGGCACTGCGGCATGGTGCGACGCTTGAAATAATCATGACAGCGCTTGAAGCAGCAAAAAGTTCTATCGCATGGACGAAAGATGGCGGGCAGTATATCCCCGGCATTAGCAAATGGCTTCAGCGCGAGCCGTGGAGAGAGGCGAATCTACAAAAAGCGCAAAAGGAGAATCAAGAACAGTGGAACTCGCAGTAAAGTGGCTGTCCTTGCTGCATGAACCGGATGCAATCATTGAAATCAGGAGTATAGACCCTAAGCCTACTGTCAGCGGTTATTTTCGTGCGGACAGTCCGCGCATTGCTGCTGAATTGGCAAAGTATCCGAATCGAACGTTTTACCAGTCGCTGAACCCCGTCAAAAGTGCCTGCTATGCGCGTGCTCAGCATGGACGTCTGGTAGAACGTCCGAAGGAAACAACGTCTGACAATGACATCATAGGATTTCAATGGATTTTGATTGATGCAGACCCAGTCCGCCCCAGCGGTGTCAGTGCATCGGCAGAAGAAAAGGAAGCAGCACACGCTGTTGCTGGAAAGACAATGAAGCGGCTGATGGCAACGGGATTCAGCGAGCCAATTGTTGCAGACAGCGGCAATGGCTATCATCTGCTTTTTAAGGTACATATCAGCACAGATGACCGGCAAGTGGTTGCGGATTTTCTCTCTGTGCTGGACATGTGGTTCAGCACAGACGAGGCAAAAATTGATACGGCGGTGTATAACCCATCAAGAATTACCAAGCTGTATGGAACAATTGCAGCGAAAGGAGCCCATACGCCGGAACGTCCGCACCGACAGAGCTGCATCATCCGCTATCCGGAGCAGATTCGGGAAACACCCATTGCGCTGGTCAAGAATATTGCAGCGGAACTGCATCAAGCGGCGATACCGACAGAAGCTCGGCGTTCCGGCAAAGAAAGCACTTGGGACATTGAGCATTTTCTTTCCGCACATGGCGTGGAGGTGGAGAAAAAAGTAGCCATCAGCAGCGGTACAAAGTACCAATTAGCACACTGCCCGTTTAACGATTCGCATCAGCACGGAGATGGCGCCGTGTTTGCGTACCATCAAGGCGGTTTCGGATTCCACTGCTTCCATAACAGCTGCGCCGGATACCATTGGCATGAGTTCCGGCAGAAGGTAGACCCGGCAGCTTACAGCAGTAGCCCTTATGCAGTAACGCCTGCTGTGCCGAAAGCAAAAGTCAGCACGGCGGAAAATTCTCCACTGCTTGGCAAGGCGAAGGCACGGATGCTGGACTTTGCAGAGATTCCGAACGTAGACCGCAGCAAAATTGTGGAATTCGGTCACGGCTCAGTTCGCTTGACGCAAAGATAGGGGGATTCAATGCAGGCGAAATGTCCATTTGGAGCGGGGGCAATGCTTCGGGCAAGTCAACGCTCGTCAGTCAGATTGGTTTGGCTGCTGTATCGCAAGGATATAAAGTCGCGCTGTTTTCAGGAGAAATGACGGCATCACGGATACGAGAATGGATACTGCTTCAAGCAGCAGGCCCAGACTATGTAATGCCTGATCCACTGAATCCCAATCATTTCTGCCTGAAGCCCGGCATTGAGGCGAAGCTGGATGCTATGCTGACAGGCAAGTTTGCCATCTACGACAATGACTTCGGCACTGATTGGGAAATCGTTATCAGCACAATTTACGATTGGGTTCAGCAGAACGGTGCTTCGGTGGCGATTGTCGATAATCTGATGGCACTGGATATTCAGCTTGGCAATGTGGACAAATATGAGATGCAATCCCGAATTGCCAAGCGGCTCTCCACAATGGCAAAGACGTTGAAAATTCACGTTCATTTTATCTGTCATCCGCGGAAAACAGAAGCATTTCTGCGCAAAGGCGACATCAGCGGAACAGCCGACCTTACAAATGCAGCCGACAATGTGTTTATGGTTCATCGGGTCAATGCTGATTTTATGATGCGCTATCGCTCGGTATATCCCAAACTTGAGATTCAGCCGGATGTGGGAAATGTGGTGGAAATCATGAAAAACCGTGACCTTGGCGTTGTGGATGAGATGATAAAACTCTATTTTGACCGCCGAAGCAGAACTATGTCGGATGTGAAGGGACTTCCGCCGCAGCACGCATGGTCTGAAAAGATTGAGCAGATGCTGATGGAAGGTTTCACGCGGGTCAATCAAGGCGAACTTCCTATGGAATGGCGGTGAGAACATGCATGGCAAAGTGAACGATGATGAATGGGAGATTTTCCGCGATGCGTTCCGCCTGTATGCAGCGCATTGTGATCCGCCGGAGAATCAGGCACAAGATGCCGAAGAATGGTGGCTTTCAATGGTAAAGGACGCCAGTGAAAAAGCTGCAAAATGGAATAATCATCCCTTGATGATGCTGCTGTTTCGAGCTGTTACTGAGTATGTTGAGCAAAAAGCAGCAGGAAAAACGCAAAGTACAATACACAAATAAAGGAATATCTGGCGGAGGTGCTGGGATGAATCAGAGAAAAAACTGCTCCCATTATGTTTATGGAGAAAAGGAACCGTGGAAAGCGTTTGCGAGTGCAGTGATTGTTCAGGCGGTCAAGGATTTCCGCAGCTGCGGTCGGATGCAGTACGAACTTCGGCAAAAGTTCCGCAGCGAGACAAAGCTGACAGCAGAAGAACGAGACTATCTCACATACCGCATCATGCAGTACAAGCAGAGGCTTGATGAACTGCGAATCTTTTTTCAGTCCGGTCGTTTTGTATTGCTTACTGACATAGATGGTATCCAGCTGCTGAAAAGATTGGAGCGTGAAATTGCATGAGGAAAGCAGTTGCATTTTTTGAAAAGGGCAGAAGCAGTTGAACAGAGAATAGATGCCCTTCTCTCGCAGATAGAACTCTACAAAAGCCTTACGCAGCGAGTTACGGCATCTTGGGGAAGCGAATTTACCGCCCATGCGCGCAACGTGGGTGCGAATGAGAATGCGATTATTCGTCTCACGGAAGCACGCAGAGAGTTGGAAAAATTGACACAGGAGTATCGGGATGCCGTTGAAGAAATCACAGCTGTCGTAAACAGCATGGATAATCAGGCGCACCGGATCATCCTCTTGAACTATTATCTTTCTCATATGAATTTTGAGAAAATTGCTGAAAGAATCGGATTAAGCCGGTCGCGCGTGTATCATTTGCACACTCAGGCGCTTGATGAACTGGAAATGCTGCTAAGTGCAAGCAACTGAATAGGGGACAACACGGGCGGCAATCGCGCAAGATAGCAGCAAATAGCATGAAATAGCATCGCGCAGCACAAAACAGGACAAATTAGCAGCGAACAAGACAAATTAGCACGCTTTAGCAACGAAACCTGTGCTATAATAGTAGTGTCGAAAGAGACGAAGGCATTGATGGAGCAATCTGTCGATGCCTTTCTATTTTCCAGAACAGGAGGTGTGAAATATTTACAGGCTGAACCCACCATCAAACAGCAGTGGAGGGCAGGGAAGTTCTGCTGCCACGGATGAACGAGTGCAGGAAGGAGGAAGTGGATGAATCCCACGGTGCTTGCGACTGTAAATCAAAAAGGAGGGGTAGCGAAAACGACCAGCTGCATCAACATAGGGGCAGCGATGGCACGGGAAGGAAAAAAGGTGCTGCTGGTGGACACTGACCCGCAGGCCAGCATGACCATCAGCCTCGGCAATCAGCAGCCGGATCAGCTTGCGCCCACAATCGCAGACCTGATGACCAAGGTCATGAACGATGTCCCGATTGCGCCGGGCGAGGGCATACTGCATCATCCGGAGGGAATTGACCTGCTGCCTGCTAACATCGCGCTGGCGGGAACGGAGGTGTCGCTGGTGAATGCAATGAGCCGCGAAACCATCTTGAAGCAGGTGCTTGCCCGCAATCGGCAGGACTACGACTGCATCATCATCGACTGTATGCCGTCGCTGGGGATGCTGACCATCAATGCGCTGGCGGCGGCAGACCGTGTAATCATCCCGGTGCAGGCGCATTACCTGTCCGCCAAGGGGCTGGAACAGCTGCTGCAAACCATTGCAAAGGTACGCAGGCAAATGAATCCTAAGCTGAAAATCGACGGCATCCTCATGACGATGGTGGATGGGCGCACGAACAACGCCAAGGAAATCACGGCGCTGATTCGGGAGACTTACGGCGGCAAAATCAAGGTGTTCGAGACGGCGATTCCGAATTCCGTCCGTGCAGCAGAAGCGAGCCTGACCGGGAAGAGTATTTTCGAGTACGACCCCGGCGGCAATGTGGCACAGGCGTATCGCGCGCTCACGAAGGAGGTGCTTCAGCTTGAAAAGCAGCGGCAGAAAGCCAAGTCTGACCTCCTACGATGACATTTTCTCCACGGAAGCCTCACGCCAGCAGGAGCAGATTCAGCGCCTTGCGCTAAGCGAACTTCACCCCTTTAAAGATCATCCATTCCGCGTACTGGACGATGACCGGATGATGGAAACGGTGGAGAGCGTGAAGGAATATGGGGTGCTGGTGCCGATTATTGCTCGACCGATGCCGGATGGCGGGTATGAAATTGTGTCCGGGCATCGGCGGAAGCGCGCCTGTGAGCTGGCGGGGCTGAACGAGATTCCCGCCATTGTCCGTGATTTGGACGATGATGAAGCTGTCATCATCATGGTGGACAGCAATTTGCAGCGCGAGAACATTCTGCCCAGCGAACGTGCAAAGGCGTATCAAATGAAGCTGGAAGCCATAAAGCATCAGGGCGAACGGCGTGACTTAACTTGTGCCCAAATTGGGCACAAGTTGCCTGATGGAGCAAAAGCCCGCGACATAGTTGCGCAGGAAGCCGGGGAAAGCAAATCGCAGATTCAAAGAATCATTCGGCTTAACCAGTTAGAAAAGCCGCTCATTGATAAGGTGGACGCTGGCAAACTCGCCTTTACCCCCGCCGTGGAACTTTCGTACTTGAAGCCGGAAGAACAGCAGTGGCTGGATACCGCCTTGGAAAACACGCAACAGACACCGTCCCTCTCGCAAGCCCAGCGCATGAAGCGCGAAAGCAAACAGGGTACGCTGTCGGAACAGGGCATCATGGAAATCATGACGGAGAACAAGCAGACGGTTCCTGCCAAGGGGTCTGTCGTGCTGCCGCAGGAAAAGCTGACCAAGTATTTTCCACGTTCCTACACAACGGAGCAGATGGAAAAGGTAATTTTCAAGCTGCTGGATTACTGGGTTCGGAAGCGGCAAATGTCGCAGGAGCGATAAAGACGCATGAAACGAAAACTGGATATTCTGCTGATTGTCATGTTTCTGTTCGGAAGCATGGTTTTTCTTTGCCCAATTTTCGGGCAGATAAAGGAGGTCGAAGAAGATGACCGTGTATACACGCGCATGTCCGCAGAGGTTAAGCCCCCTCAACAGGCTTCGGGACTGGTGGAGGATGCGCCATCCCCCGCGGCAGCCGCCGTGCAGACCGTGCTGCCCCTGCTGCTGGAAGTGCCGCTGCCGGAGAAAACCGCTGTGCCCGCTGCCGCGCCGTCCCCCGTACGCCCGGCTGCTTCCGACACTGCCGCGCCAGCACAGGCAGAGCGGACAGCAAATCCCCGCAGTGTCGATGTAGAAGCCTGCGTTGCGCAGAATCCGGATTTTGCCGCATGGCTCACCATTCCGGGTACGCCGGTGGATTATCCGGTTGTGCGGTCGAACAGGACGGATTACTACCTGACGCACCTGTTCAGCGGCGAAAACAGCAAGCTGGGATGCCTGTTCTCGCTGCCATCGGCGGATTATCAGACACCGAGCAGGAACATTGCCATCTACGGGCATCACCTGAGCCATAGCGACGCGATGTTCAGCAGCCTTGTGCAATACAAGGATTCGGGCTACTGCGCTGCGCACAGCATCATTCAGCTGTACACGATTTACGGCGAACGCACCTATCGGATTTTCGCCGTCGTCAACATGCAGGTTGGTGACTGGGATGCAGCAGCGGCCGATTTTGCCAGCGGACAGGCGTTTCGGGCGTATGTAGACCAGGCACGAGCCAAAGCCCTGTATGATTCAGGCGCGGCAGTCGGTGCGGATGACCACATTCTGACCCTGATTACCTGCGACCGCAGTGCGGGCGGTGCAAGCGGCCGTCTGATTGTGCTGGCAGTTCAAGAATAGGAGGAGCAAATGAAATTGAAATCCAAATTGAAACGATTTGCATCATTGGTGCTGTCTGCGGCGCTGGTGCTGACCTGCATTCCGCTCTGTGCGGCAGCAGAAGAAGCAGCCACGCCCTCGGACATCACAGGAACGGAAGTCATTGTGCTTCCGGCAGAAGAACCGGCGCTTCCACCCGTGGAGGAAGCGCCTGACGAATCCGCATCCGATGTGCCGGATGAGCCGTCCCATGACGAAATACGCCCCAATTCGGAGGAGGAAAGTTCGTCGGACAACCGTCATCCTTTGCAGGCGGCGATTGAAGAACATGGGTATGTCTACGTCCGGACGGTGCGGGCAGTCAGCGTGTACGCCAGCGCAGAATCGCAGGAGCGCATTGTTTATGCCGCAGCCGATGATGCGTCCATTCTGCTGGCGACGGCGTTTTTCAGCGGTCATCAAGCCGTGCAGGTCTGGTTTCTGGATGCGGAGCAGCAGACCATCTGCGGCTTTGTACCGGCAGCGACGCTGGATACCCGCTATTTGACGGATGCGGATGTGTCGGGCATCGCCGACGTGCCATCCTGCGACGGAATGACTGCCGTCGGTCAAAAGCGATTGTTCGTGGTCAATGGCAGCCGCCCGGAAGAAGCATCCGATGAAGAAGAAACGCCCGCGGATGCACCTTCGCAGGACGCGCCGCACCAAGAATCGAATCTGCCCGAAGCGGATGAAAGCGGTGATTCGGAGCAGCCGGATGCCGCAGAACCGCCGGATGCTTCGGTACATCCGGAAATTAGCAGCGCGGAAGAAATCGACGAAACGGTGCCACCTGTAAGTCTCGGCGATTTTATCCGCGTCAGTACGGACACGCGCGTCTTTTCTGCGGTGGATGATGATGCGTCCGAAACGTATTTTTCCAGCGAGTATCAGGGCAATTTCGTCAAAGCAGCAGCGGTGCAGGTGGTGTCCATTGCGGAAGATGCTTCGGGCGCAGTGTGGTATCAGGTGCGCTTCCTGTACGGCGATTCTTTCCCCAGCGGCAAGATGAAGTGGACGGCTGACGAAACAGTGTGGGTAATGGCAGCGGAAACCGGCGAAACGGATGCGGATGCCTGCACGGTGACGGATTTCGCGTATTCCAAAGAAATGCTGCGTCTGCTCCGGGAAATGCAAACGTACACCGCAGAAACGGACGGATTCAGTCTGAAGAACATTCACGGCAAAATCGGCAGTTTTCAGGCGGGACAGTCGGGGTTGCAAGGAAGTTCCGGCAGGGACGCGGCATATCCCCAGCTGGCGAAATCGGCATCGCACGGCACGATTTATGCGACACCGCACTATCTGGAGAGCTACCCCGTCTACTGCCTTGAACATACGCTTTCCGGCCCCGGCGAAGGGTCGGGCGCGAACAAAACAGAAACCGGCCCGTATGCGCTGCTGGATATGGAGGCGTTCGTAAACACCGCAGAAGGCGGCGGCGTGAACGGGGTGCGATTCAAGGCGCAGACCATGCACGCCATCGGCTGGGTGCTTCGGCACACCTACCCGTTTATGGTGCTGGATCGCAGCGATGCAAACAACGAAGTGTGGAGCCGTGTCGCGGGTCAGTTTGCTATTCGCGAGGTGATTAAGCAGCTGGAAGGCGCGCAGTACGTCCGCAGTTATTGGGACATGGATAATTTCTACGCCTTCTCCGGCGGCGCACCGGAAGTGTACTTGACCTATGCCCGCTGGCTGGCGAAAAACGCGATTGCGCACGCGAAAATCACCGGGAAAATCACGGTCAGTGGTCAGCGCATCCAAGCGTCAGACGGCGGCTATATCGGTACGGTTACGCTGACGACGGATGCGGATTTGATTCGGATTTCCAAGGCAGTGGGCAGTATCACGGGGAACAGCGGCGGTTCGGATGAAGCGTACTACTATGTCAAGAGCGGCGATACCATCCGGATTTTGTCGGACAAAAGCAGCTTCTCCGTTTACATGGAATCAATCGCGTCCAGCGCGGAAGAAGCAGGCTTTCTGGTCGGAATCCCCAGCGCCTCCATCCAGAAAGTGCTTGTCCCGATTGACGGTACACCGTACCCGCTGCAATCCGCCGTTGTCACGTTTGAACTGCTGTATGGCACTGTGTTTGTGACCAAGCAGTCCATGGACGGCATTTTGCTGCAAGGTGCAGTGTTTGAGCTGCTGGATGAATCCGGCGCGGTGCTGGCAGAAGCAGTGACGGATGCGCAGGGGCGTGCCGTTTTTTCCGGGATTGCACCGGGACGCTATCAGGTTCGCGAGAAAACCGCACCGCAGGGGTATCGGCTGTCGGTTGTCTCGGCGCAGGAAATCATGGTGACGGCGGGGGCAGACACGGCGTGCATGTTCATCAACGAGCGCATGATGGGCATCATCCGGGTCATCAAGACGGATAGCATGACGGGAAAACCGCTGCCCGGTGTCACGTTCACGGTGACGAGATTGACCGCGCCTGCATCGGACAATGCTTCCAACATTGGCAAGGTTGTCGCAACGATTACGACGAATGCGGATGGCATCGCACAGACCGAAGCGCTTCCGTGGGGAGAATATCGGATTGCGGAAACCAATGCGCTTGACGGTTATGTGGATACGGACTTTGTGAGCATCGTTCAAATCAAATAACAGGAGGAAGAAAAATGAAGCGGATGAAGCAATGGATGCATTGGGTGCTTGCGCTGGTGCTGCTGATGATGAGCCTGTCTGTTCCGACAGCGGCGGCAGAAACCATTACGGTGAATGTGACCAACACGCCCGTGCGTGGCAGCGTGGCGCTGGAAAAGACCGGCTTGCAGCTGGTGCGCTTTACGGACGAGCAGGACGAATGGGGCAATACCGTTATGAAGCCTGTTTATCAGCAGAGGTATTTGACGAGCGCTGTGTTTGAACTCCGCGCCGCAGCGGATGTTGTCGGCAAGGAAGGAACGGTTTTCTACAAGCAGGGGGAACTGGTGGAAACATTGACCACCAGTGCAGACGGCGCAGTGAACTCGAAGCTGCTGCCGCTGGGCAGCTACTGCTTGCAGGAAGTTTCCGCTCCGGACGGCTATTTGCTGGATAATGCCCCGTATCCCTTCACGCTGACGGCGGCAGGCAGGCAGACGCCTGTCGTGGAAGTGAAAGTGTCCGCTGTCAACACCTATCTGCCGATTCGGGTGACGCTGCACAAACAGCAGGAAGCGATTCGGGTGGATGAAACGGCGGACGGCATGATTCTCTCGTCCATCGAGACAGTTCCCGGCGAGGGCTGTGTGTTCGGCTTGTTCAATGCAGGGGTGATTTCCTACGGCGACAGCCAGAAGCTGCCTGCCCATACGCTGATGGCGACTGGAATCACGGATGCCAAGGGCAATTTGACCTTCTCCGGCATGTATCCGCATGGCGCGTATTATATCAAGGAACTGTCCGCGCCGGATGGCTGGATGCTGAATACCGAGCAGTACCCGGTGCTGCTGACACCCGAAAACATGGATGCAGCGGAGGAGGCAATCGCAATCACGCTGGATGCGCCTATCCTGAACCGCCTGATTTACACGCCGGTGACGATTACCAAGCATGACATTACCGGCAAGGAACCGCTGCCCGGTGCGCTGATTGAAGTGTACGATGCGCAGGGCAGTACCATTTACCGCGCGTATACGGATGAAAACGGTCAGCTGCCGGATATTCCGCTTGTTCCCGGCTCGTATACGTTCAAGGAAACCTATGCGCCGGAGGGGTATGCGCTGAATGTGGCGGTAAAAACCTTCACGGTAACAAGCGAAGGAAAAATCATCGGGGAAACCGAAATCCGGGATGAAATCAACAAGATTCAGCTGAAAAAGGTCAAGGAGAACGGCGAGCCGCTGCCCGGCGCTGTGTTCGGCATTTACGATGCCAGCAACACGCTCGTGCAGCAGCAGACTTCCGATGCCAGCGGTCATCTGACCTTCTCGAAACTGGGGTACGGCACTTATACCATCCGGGAAATTCAAGCGCCTTACGGCTATCATCCGTCCACCGGCGAATGGCAGGTGACGATTGATGGCACTTACCAGAACCCTGTTCAGATTCTGACGACGGTGATCGATGAGGATGCGCCCGGCTGGATTCGGGTCATCAAAACGGATGCGCTGGACGGTCATCCCATTGCGGGCGTTCGCTTCGACAGCTACGCCTTGAATGAGGACGGCTGCACGGGCGACTTGGTGTCCACCATGCTGACGAACGATGACGGCGTGGCAATGTCCGAAAGTCTGCTGGTCGGCGACTACATGGTCAAGGAGCATGAAGCGCCCGTCGGCTATGTGAACAGCCTGTGGAGCGAAAAAGTGACCGTCGTCATGGACGAAACCGTGGAGCGCAGCGTGACGAATATACCCATGCAGGGGCAGGTTCGCATTGTTAAGACGGACGCGGAAACGGGCGGAAGTCTGGCTGGCGCAGTCTTTACGGTCATCCGCGTGAGCGGCTTGCCTTCGCATGGCAAGGAAGGGTGCGGCGAGGTTGTGGCGGTCATCACCACGGATGCGGAAGGGGTGGCAGTCACGCCTGTGCTGACGTGGGGCATCTACGAAATCCGCGAAACCACCGTGCCGGACGGGTATCTGGACAGCGGCTGTGTCGTTACCGTTTCGATTCCCGGCAATGCGGACTGAAAAGACAATCTTCAACAGGGGCATCAGGCAGATGGTGCCCCTGCTGTATTTCAGAAAACGGGAGGCATCCATGAACACAAAACGAAACATCCTGCCCATGCTGCTGGCGGCATTGCTGCTCTTCTGTCTGCCGATGGCATCGCTGGCGGAGGACGTACCCATTCAGAACGTCAGCATCCGCAATACGCCTATCAAGGGGCAGATTCTGCTGGAAAAGACCGGGCAGATGCAGACGACGGGTGAACAGGGGTATTTGAAAGGCGCGGTATTTGAAATTCGGGCGGCGGAGGACATTGTCGGGCAAGACGGCACACAGTGGTATTCATGCGGCGAGCTGGTCGCCACGATGACCACTAGCGGCGAAGGCGTGGAGAAAAGTCCGCTGCTGCCGCTGGGCAAATACACGGTCAAGGAAGTCAGCGCTCCGTCCGGGTATGTGCTGGATTTGACGACGTACACCGTAGAAATTCAGGCGTCGGATCAGGAAACGCCGATTGTTTCCGCCGAGGTTGCTTCAATCAACCATCCTGCCGAGATTCTACTTCAAAAGACCGATGCGGATGGAAAGGCACTGGTAGGGGCTAAGTTTGTGCTGCTGGATGCGGACGAGCGCGAAACGGCATCGGCTGTTTCGGATGCGGACGGACTGGTGCGCTTCCGCTTTGTTCCGCAGGGACAGTACACCATTTGCGAAACGTCCGCGCCGGATGGGTATCTGCTGAACCGCAGCGCGATTTCGGTGACAGTAACGCCGAACTGGACGAATGCGGAAGAACCGATAGCGACGGTGGTGAACCAGCAGAAGAAAATCCAGTTTATCAAGGTGGATACAGCCGGAACGCCGATGGCAGGCATTCTCTTTAAGCTCATCAACGCGGAAACGGGCGCTGTGGCAGAAATGGCTGTCAGCGACGAAAACGGTGCGTTTGCCTTTACAGCATTTGATTATGGCGTGTGGATTGTCCATGAAGCGGCTGCACCCAGCGGTTACAGCTGCATGGCGGATTATCGCTTCCAAGTGGATGACAGCTGGTCGGGAACAGCGCCGGTGCTGCTGGTAAACATTCCTGATTCTTATGCGTTCATGAAAGTGGGTGCCGATGGCAAACCGCTGCAAGGCGTGAAATTTGCCCTGCGGGATGCAGACGGCAATCTCCTGCAAACGCTGGAATCCGATGAGAACGGCATTGTCCGCGCCGAACACTTGCAGCCCGGCACTTATTATTTGCAGGAAACCGAAACGCTGAAAGGCTACACCCTGAGCGGCGATGTCCGGAAGCTGGTCATTGACGAGCACTACAAGATTTCCGAAGAAATGCCGCAGTGGGTCAACTACACGACGATTCAGACCGGCGTGCAGCTGGCGGCATCGGGGGTGATGCTTATCGGCATTGCCCTGATGCTGGCGAGCGGCACCATGCTGCTGATGCGCAGACGGCGAAAGGCGTAAGCGGATGGCGTATCATCAAAAGCTGTTTCTGCGCCGCTTGGAAGTCCCGCCTTGGGCGGCGCGCTGCACTTTTTCATGACGGAGGCTTCCAATGCAGGAAGAAATCGAAAACAAAACGCTCTCCCTCATCATCAATACCAGCAAATTCACTGAAAGGACATTGGCGACGGCGTTCGCGAAAGCGCTGAAACTCGGCTGGAATAAAGCCAAGGAGCATTATCAAGCGAAACCGCAGGGCAGGCAGAGCGTGAAGCAGCTCATCGGGCAGAATCAGGGCGTTGAGCAGACTGCACTGGCTGACCGGCAGGAGGTGAAGGCGTTTGAACGATACGCCCGCCAATATGGGGTGGATTATGCCATCCATAAGGGTACTTCCGACAGCGGAAAAACGCGCTATCTGGTGTTCTTCAAAGCTCGCGACCGTGCAGCCATTGATCAGGCAATGCGCGCGTATGCAATGGATTTTCTGGCGAAGCGGAAGGCGCAGCGGAATGTTCAGCCTCAGCTGGATACGGCATCCCCCAGCAAACAGAAGGAGCGCAGCAGGCAGAAAGGGCGGGAAAGATGAACACTGCCGCATGGGAAAAACGTCTGCTGCTGCATCTGCCCTACGGGGTTATTGGACTTGCCGCGGCGAAGCTGAGTGAAGCATGGCGGCTGTCAGCCGGGACGGATTTTTCCGCGAAATTCCTGCACCTGCGGGATGGCGTGGCAATGGCGTTCCGAAACGGACTGTCCGGCTTTGTGCCCCTTGACCTGCTGATGGGGTTTCTGTGCGGATGCGCACTGTGCCTGCTGGTACATGCAAAACGCAGGAATGCCAAGAAGTATCGGCACGGCGAAGAATACGGCGCTGCCCGCTGGGGAAAGCCAAACGACATTGCGCCGTTCATGGACGCTGACCCGTGGAACAACATCATCCTGACCCAGACGGAGCGCCTGACCATGAGCAGCCGCCCGGCGAATCCCAAAAACGCACGGAACAAGAACGTACTTGTCATCGGCGGTTCCGGCAGCGGCAAAACACGCTTTTTCATCAAGCCGAACATCATGCAGTGTACCAAAACGAAGGGGTGCTCTCTTGTGATTACTGACCCCAAGGGGACGCTGATTACGGAGTGCGGAAAGATGCTTGCTGCTGCCGGATATGACGTGCGGGTTTTCAATGTTATCAGTTTCCAAAAGTCCATGCACTACAACCCGTTTGCGTATATCCGAAGCGAAAAAGACATTTTGAAGCTGGTGACGGCGCTCATAGCAAACACAAAGGGAGAGGGCAAAGGCGGCGACGACTTCTGGGTCAAGGCGGAAACGCTGCTCTATATGGCGCTGATTGGCTACATTCACTACGAACTTCCGCCCGCGGCGCAGAATTTTACGACGCTGATTGACATGCTGAACAGCATGGAAGTTCGCGAGGAGGACGAGGAATACCGAAATCCTGTTGACCTGATGTTTGAAAAGCTGAAAGCGGAAAAGCCGGAACACTTTGCAGTGCGGCAATATGCCAAATACCGGATGGCTGCTGGCAAGACCGCCAAGTCGATTCTGGTGAGCTGCGGCGCACGGCTTGCGGTGTTCGATATTCAGGAACTGCGGGAAATTACGGCTTATGACGAACTTCACCTTGATACGCTGGGAGATAAGCGGACTGCACTCTTCCTCATCATGTCCGACACGGATGCCAGTTTCAATTTTCTGATTAGTCTGGCGTATTCGCAGATGTTCAACTTGCTTTGCGAAAAAGCGGATGATGTGTATGGCGGCAGACTGTCTGTCCATGTGCGCTGCCTGCTGGATGAGTTCGCCAACATTGGGCAAATCCCGAACTTTGAGTGCTTGATTGCGACCATCCGAAGCCGAGAAATTTCGGCGTGCATTGTGCTTCAGGCGCAGTCTCAGCTCAAAGCGATTTACAAGGACAGTGCTGATACAATTGTCGGCAACTGCGATACGCTGCTCTTTCTGGGCGGCAAGGAAAAGACGACGCTGAAAGAAATGGAGGAACTGCTTGGGAAAGAAACAATCGACACATTCAACACCGGTGAAAGCCGCGGGCGCGAGGTATCGCACTCTCTGAACTACCAGAAGCTCGGAAAATCGCTGATGACGATGGACGAATTAGCCGTCATGGATGGCGGCAAGTGCATCCTCCAATTGCGCGGTGTGCGCCCGTTTTTATCCGAAAAATACGACATTACCAAGCATCCGAACTACAAATATCTGTCCGATTTTCATCCGAAGAACGCTTTCCATATCGAAAAATACTTGTCGCATCAGCTGAAACTGCGGCTGGAAGAAGAATTTGCCGCTGTCGAAGTCGAGGTCAGCGGCACGTCCGAGGAAGAGGAAGCGCTTCTGGATGAATGGGCAGAGGAGCTTCAACAGCAGGCTGCCGAAGCAGGCGGCCTTTTCTAATCCCAATATATGAATATGGAGGTATATTTTCTATGGCATTTTTCTCGTCTGCAGTGACGGTACTGCAAACGCTTGTGATTGCCCTTGGCGCAGGTCTGGGCATCTGGGGTGTCATCAACCTGCTGGAAGGGTATGGCAACGATAACCCCGGCGCAAATGCTCATGTACGGTAAGGAAGCAAGCAACCGAAAACAAGAGATA